>Ga0209367_1000079_pt1 | contig 61257 bp, 48 predicted proteins | sample WorMetLIZISLAND2_FD_187412 | JGI IMG/M metagenome (GOLD analysis project Ga0209367, IMG submission 187412) | Marine gutless worms symbiont microbial communities from Max Planck institute for Marine Microbiology, Germany - Olavius geniculatus... ...
ATATATATATATATACATATATATATATATATATATATATATATATATTTATATATATATATATATATATGTTTGTCGTCTGTCACACTGGTGCACCCCGCTTAAAACCGCTCAACGGATTGAGATGCCATTGGCAAGTACAAATGACGCATTGTGTTAGATGGGGTTTTTGATCCCCGAAAAAGGGAAGATTTTAGAGTGTAACCCTTGGCCAAAATACGCATTTGCAAATTGCAGTCAAAATGTCAGTTCTGCATGCTGCGACTTTGCGAACACAATAATGAAAACGATCTCGCCTTTGTCAAGTTACTATGGTTCTTGTTATTTTTACATGTAAATTTGCTGTTTTGATTTTTTGAAATATAGAATATATTAGAGAATTAAGTCACAAATCTGATGTTTGTTGCTACATTTCTTTCAAATGCTGCGCTTGTGTGCACGGCAGCGTCGTAGAATTTGAAGCACGTCTCAGAACTCGCAGACAAAAACAGAAGTAACTCGCCCGTTCTTTTTTGCGTCGCCGTTTTTGCCCGGACTGTGTCCGGCAAAAAATTAACCTCTAAACATTTTACAATAAACATTTCAAATCTTAAACAAATTTAAACAAAATTTTGTAAACTTAAATGACAATAAAATAATGAGTGGACCACTGAATTTCGTTGAAAAATATCATTTCGTAGCAAAGTTATTAATTGTTGAATATCCATAACAAAATATCTCCATCACCAATATGGCGTTACATAAGTAAACCACTGTGCACATAAGCGTAACTCCAACAAACAACGTATGATTTTGGCAAAATTACACATCAACAATGCATCCTCTATTATCAATCAAAGCGCCAAATTTTACTCAAATCTGCCCACGCAAACAATAGCCACAACTGCTTTTGTGAGGTTACCCCACAATGTAAATTGTCTGCACTGTGTCTCAAAAAATCCTCGACATTTTCAATTGTTACTTAAAACTAATCATCAGATTTTGAATAATTTTGGTACAAATATTTCTGACACAGCTTGCCATCAAATAACCATTCAGTTTTCTACCTCAACTAACGTTTGTTTCTGCACTACCTGGAAAAGCAAAACGAGCAAAATATCACTCTTTATTAAATGCGACATGATTGCTTAATTAACATAACGCGTAAAAACACATTTTGTTCACATTTTTGACACTTTGGCTGACATTTCATCCAGTTGTTTATTTTTCAACTGCCTGTGATAAAATTGCTTGAAGTGTTGGCCCACTATGCGAACGCAGGCAAGGAGACGCTTTCTCTATTCATTGACAGCAGTATCAATAAAGTTCTGCTCCAAACAAATCCAGGCTGTACCAGTCGCTTCTTGATTTTACAAACATTTCTAAACTTCATCTGGTAGACACACTGCTGCATGGCAGTCAAACCTTGTAATAGACCGGCCCACAGATTAAAATAGATGGAATTTATCGACGTTTTTCATTTATTTTGACACTAATGATGCTTGGTCTGCTTTCCCCAGATAGTGCAAACGCAGACGTTGGGTGAGGTGAAAACTAGAACATTTATTTAATAGCCAGTTGTGTCGGAAATATTTCTGCCAAAAATTATTAAAATCTGCTAATTATTCTTCAAGTTACGATCGATAATGTCGGGAATGTTGTTTGAGGTTTTGTTTATTTCAACACATATTTCGCCCGATCTGCTTTTCCTAGGTAGTGCAAAAGCATATATTGGTTGAGATAAGAAACTAAACAGTCATTTTATGGAAAGTTATGTCCAAAAAATTATCAAAATCTGATAATTGGTTTTCAAGTTACAGTCAAAAATGTCGGGGATGTTTTTTTGAGACACAGTGTAGTATTAAGCAACCATTTGTTTAATCTTGTCTGTGTCCATGGCTTGCTTGAAAATTCTTGAAATATTGCTTACGTTATTGTTTACGTTGATTGCGTAAACACTCGTCATTTCCGATCGAGCGACTGCAGAAGGTATAGCGCCGCCATATTGGTAACAGAAAAATTTTGCTATCGATATTCAACAATTAATAACACCGCTAAAAATAACATTTTTCAACGAAATTTGGCGGTCACTTCAAAAATTTATTAGAGATTGAATGTACGAAATTTTTGTTCAGTTTTGTTCAGATTTGACATTTGTATTGTACCAATGTCTAGGGGTTTACTTTTATACCGGACACAGTGTAATATCATTCTGCCAGTATAGGGCCCATTAGTGCAACTATCTAGTTGATCCGCCAAATATGGCTCCGCAAAAATGTGCCAACGATTTTTCCACGCAGACAATAAACGAATGTTGATTCATGAGCGTAAAACGCATTTACAGTAGTATCAACGTGAACGGTCGCATGGAGATACAATACTGAACAATTGATTTCTATGGAGGGAAGCGATATGACAGGCCTACTTTTTCATGCTAGTTCGATATTCATTGTTCTCTTAATTGACGTATCGTGGCTACATGACAGTTGTACATTAACCTTAGGCCTGAAGCTTACAATGTCAACTATAGTTAAACATTTACATACGTTTACAATTACTTTACCACGTCGGAGGCTGTGCGGTCAATAGGCTTAAACCATCTGTCGATCAGTCTCATTCGTTCAGTTTCGCAACAAGTACGAGCTGCCAATGCCGCACTCAGTTCACAGACTTTCAGGTAAGACGGGTGAAAAGGTTTTACTTCGTAACCTAGCTGGTATTACAAAATGATACACATACAGTCGTTAAAGCTGATGGAAAATTGCAATATGTTCTAACGTGCGCACTGCGCAGATGACAAATCAAAAAATTTACGCCACAGTACGCTTAACTATTGGTAGCTAAATGTTAGTCGTATACATAAACAGCACACACGTAAGAAGCAACACAAAAAAAATCAAGTCTTGACATTTTTCTGTCATTTAGTGACATTAGGCTAACTCAACTGTGGAAAAAAAACAGCCGTTAAATTAAACTTAGTTGATATTACATTGAATCAAACGTTGCACTAGCTGCTTGTTTGACTAGTTGTAATATAAAAAAGTAACAATTTCCGTTCAATACTGATGCCACGGGATCAGTCAATGTGCATTTCGTAATTTGAATAATAATAATAATAATAATAATAATAATAATATGTCACAGAAAGTAACAAAACCAGCAGAACAGCAGGTATGACGACCGTTCGTCCACTGGCGCGGCTCAGCATCACCAGAAAGTCGACAAGACCGCGACTGACTCAACGCAAGATAGTCGTCTCTCCGACTGACGTCACTGGTGACGTCAGTGAGCAGTCAAACAAGGACTGTAAGGACAAACACTGTGAGGACAAACGAGGACCACGCGAACATAGACTTTGAAAACAAATAAGGGCTGTGACTGCGCCGACAAACAAGGACTCTGAGAACGAAGCTGGTTTCTGTGGAGAGCCGTTTGCTGACAACGGCGACCTGCTGTCCAGTCTGTCGCCGCTACTAACGAGCATGAAATTGTTTGGACTTTACTTTCACCGCAAAGATCGGTGTCAACGTCTTACAGACGATCTAGAATGTAAAACAGTAAAAACACGTCAAACGATCGTTCCTGGACTTCGAGCGTACGCAACCGTCGTTCTGATTCTCGTCTGGTTTAATGCCGTTCGGATGTTTTCTTTGTTTTATAAAAGAGACCACATTGGATCTTGTCTGATGCTTAAGATAATGATATTCGCGGGAATGAATCTTGCCGCGATAATGTACACAGCCTATTATTACGCCAGTCACTCTGGAAAACTCTACAAAGTCCTTCGAACGCTCCCGGTGACGCGGGATTGCGTTGTTGGGGTTCGGCGGGTTGCCATCTTCATGACGGCCTTTATGTTGATAACTGCTGTTATAAATCTGTCAATAATTGCGTCTACTCACTTCACTACTGACGAAATAAGCGACATAACAATCGCTCCATTTGTTACGTATATCAGCGTGCCACCAGACAAGGTTATATTTGCGAGAACGTGCGGCTACCTAATGTACATATTTATCTTCCCGGGTGCGTTACTTTGCCACGAGATGACTCTACCTTACCTTACCTGCAAAGTGGGTGACGGTATAAGCGCGGAGGCCACTGAATTGGCCCGGTGCGCAAGAGATGACTCTACTTATGGTGTACATTTTCTGCCACCAGTTTAATAAACTAAAGAAGCATTTCAAACTTGCGCTTGGAAAACGAGGAAGCTTTAACGGAGATCTGTCTTTATTTCGTCGACGTCACCTGTCATCATCATCATCAGCAGCAGCAGCAGCAGCAGCAGCAGAATTGTTTTTAACACTGTGTATTTATCGCAGTCAGGTTGCGTCGACGTCACCAGACACTGAGTCGTGCGGTCAACAAAGTAGACGAGTTTTTAAAGTTTGGTAATGTCGGTGGGTTCGTCTGTCACATCGCTAACATCATTCTACTGCTCTACAGCATCGTCTTCTACCGCGAGTCGACCGCCACGACAGTCTCCGCCGTGGCCCACGTCTTCTGGCTTTTGGCTAATATTAAAGCATTGCTGTTTTCGGCCACTGCCAGTATTACGCTCAATCACGTGGTGCGTGAACATGTACATTATATAGCGTGATATTATGTTGTCTGTACATTTCTTATCGTATTTACTATCGCAAAAAGCTAAAACTTTGCGTTAGTTACATTATCATACACATTTCTTGTGTAATTTATTCTCACTACAACTTTTTGTTCGAGTAACGCTTAACACGAATCAAACTTTTTAATATTCTTTATCGTTAAAAATTTTTGAAAGCTTTTGATTTCTGAGTTAGAGCAGGTTTAAACCTAACAAAACAAGTAACGCTATACACGGCTTTATTGTTTTAATCATATTAAAAATGATAGATAATTTATTTTATTTTATTTATTCATATTAATCCGTTGCGGTGTCAAAATATTAAATCGTATATTGTTTTTTAAAGTCAACTTTGTGTCGCCAATGTGGCTGTTACAGGCGCATGAGCTGGATAAAAAAATTTATGATATTGATATGTCTGCACTGGATGCTAAAACTGTCGGTGAGGTGCGTTCATTGACGTTTTTTGTTCCCTTTGTCTAAAGTAAGAACATTAATTTTTATGCTTTTTAACTTATTCTTCATTTTGACCTTTACTGTTGAATTTTGCACATTTTGTTTTTTTTTAATTTTTGTTTTATTTATTATTATTTACCATTAATAATGTCGTAAAACCTGAAATCACAAACAAAGACGTTAGAACCTGTCATGTTGCCGTGCCGCCGTCGACGACGTCAGCGACCATGCGCTGCCAGAGCAGTCTCTCCTCTGAAGCCCTGATGAGCTCTGTTGGGCTTACTTTGTCTTTCCGTGAGTCGCACAATCTGTTCAGATATTTCAGTCTTTGACGCCTTCTTGCTTTTTTTCCATTTATCCTTTCCGTCACTACCAAATTCTGTAGACTATTTCTTCTCAACACATGCCCCAGGAAAGCAAGCTGCCGTTGACGTATTCTTTTGTATGTACGATGTAACACTGCTTGTTAATTTTGTTCTGTTTGCAAGCATAAAATTTTCACAACTTTTATCAGAGTAGAAATGTAATTATTGTGTGATTGTAGTTAAATACATGTTGTAGATAATCGTGTTTTTAAATCGTTTGAAAAACGAGCCAATCGGATTCAGCGTGTTGGGCATTTTTGTTATCGACAAGAACACCATACTGACGGTAAAACAGTCCGTAAATTTGCAATCTGTTAATTTTTTTGTCATTTTGAGGTTTATTAAGTATAATGTTGTGCGCAAATGTTATTAATAGGTTATTACATTACAGTTTATATTGCTATTATAGTCTTTAAGAAAAGAACAAAATTGTGTTTTTAGATTTTAAGACTGTGAAGAACAAAGATGATTCAAACAGCGGATTTGAAATTGGTGCTCAACGACGAATTCTGTATGGTTTGCGTTCAGTAAGCAAAAAACTTAAAAGTAAACATGTGATCTTTAATTACAAGCTCTAGTAGCAAGTCTGAGCAATTTGTCTAATACTGATAGGTCACAATAGCAAAATTATTAGTGCATGTAATTCGTAACAATTTTGTGTGTTTCAACTTTTAAGCCTAAATTGAATATTTTATGTAGTTTCGGGTTTTCGTTGCACCAAATCATACAGCCGCAGTTCACTAGCTCTCAGGCAACCGACTGTTTCATTATTATACGTAGGGGAAACCAGCAATATTTTAATTTGTCCGTGGACGGCTTTGCGTTGCAGGTTCTTGGTTTGCTGATTACATACTTTCTGCTTGTTGTTCAGTTCGCTAATCCGGCTGACAGATCATCGACCGCCAACGAGAACAACTTCACAGCTGCGACTTGACTCTTGTTGTTATCTCATGTGACATGCGTTTAGTGTATAATTAATAAATAACGTACGTGTGTTTCGCTTTATATGTGCCGTAGATCAATACGCGCGACTCTACTTAACCCCGTCAGCAAAAGTGTATTAGAAAAAAGCTGAGGAAAACAAGATAATGTTCCTATGAACACGGAGTCTCTCCAATGCATTTCGATAGTTTACAGTATAGGCCTATATCCGTATAAATATAATTAGTGAGCCGTTTAGACCGGTAGAAAAATCAAACAGTTTAATTTTAAATTGTACAGCAGCAAAGATCCTTTCATCCTTCTGTATTATTTTAACTAAACAACACAGACATTGTCAGTCACGAGACCATTTGATTCGTCACTAGCGTTTTACCATAAAAGGTCCATCGTCAACATGCGTCTATCTTGCACCGTTATGGAGATGTCGCGCCTCAAATATAATGGGGTCACGAGTTTGACCTTTTGGGGTCACGTGACGTCATCGGTCACGAAAAAAATGCAAGAAAGAAAAAAGAAAGAGGAAGGGGAGGGGAAGAAAGGGAAAAGGAAAAGGAAAGTGGGAGGAGAAAAGGGAAAAAGAAAGGAGAAAAGGAAAGAAAGTTAAAGAAAAAGGGAATGGAAATGAAAAAGGGAAGGGAAAGGAAAAAGGGGAAGGGAAGGGTAAGATAAAAAGGTAAAGGAAAAGGGAAGGGGAAGAAAAAAAGAATAGAAAAGGGGAAGGGAAGGGGGTAGGAAATGGGGAAGAGAAAAAAAAAAGAAAGGGGAAAGGACAAGGAAAAAGGAGAAGGGAAAGGGGGAGGAAAAGGGGAAGGAGAAGGAAGATAGCTTAAGAAATATTGGACGCACGGACGCACACACACTCAGGTGATTTTATACTCTGTCCAACGCTATGCATAGCATTGGACAGACAACAAGAAATTTTTTGGAGTTTGTAATCATGCGTGATACAAAACGCATGCTACACATGCGCTGTGTCATAATGCTAACAAAGATCCAAGTCATTTGGTACAAGCGACATTTCTGCGAATGTGTTCTTTTTAGGAAAGGGAAGTAGGTAAGTCGTATGGGGTCGGCGATGATACCGTTGGATAGGGCGTTTTTGTAGAATTCTTATAGATTGTCAGTTGTAAATATTCACCTAACTGTACTGGTACTGACACAATAATTTGCAATGCAAATTTGACTGTCTGTGTTCGCCCAAATCTTCTTTTTCGTGGAAAGACTGTGCCACCGTTACGTAGACACACCAGTGCCAAATAACAACTCATTCTGTCTAACGACTTTGCAGAGTGCATGAGTGTGACAGACGGGCAGGCGGACAGACCACGCTACGACAACAGCGTCGCAGTAGCCGGCATCGCTGATGCATTCAACGACGCCGCCTAATAAGCTGAAACTTATTGCAATAAAAGAAAATTAGGTTGCCATGTGACATAACTACATTAAGTTAATGAGTAATGCAGTTCATCCAACCGTATATAGAGTTTTGGCCTGCACTAACTAAAACGCTTAATCATCGTCGGTTTGACATCGCACGTGATTAACAATAAGTAGCAAAATGCAAAACAAAAAGTACTCAAATAGCATAAAGCTACGCTGAGATGCGTTTCATTCAAATGAAACAGATCACTGCGAATTCAGTCTTGAGTTATTACGACAGCCGCCGGCGAACAGTATTAATGTATATTGCTATTCTACATGTTACAAATAAAATTTCTGCACTTGAGTCGAGATCCGGTTTGCTGCCAGCCAGAGTCTAACTGATTCTTGCTTTGGCCATGCTTAATTTTCAAAACATAATCAAAATCGGTTCATAACTTCTTGAATAATCTCGCAGACACGCAGACAAACAGACAGAGACAAACAAACGGACAAAGTTAAAAACGTTGGCTCTTTCTTTCAACTACGAAGCATGTCATAAAAGTGTTCTGTGTCAGAGATCAGACGTCCAGTTCGTCGGCATGGTAGCGTTGGTCGCGTTAGCGGATGTTGATGCGACACCGGCGCTGGCATTATCAGCCAGCTGCACAACGAGCAGAAAGTACGTGACTAGCAGACCCAGAATCTGCCACGCAAAACAATCACGACGCGATTCCATTGTCTACCGTAAGTGAATGTTATAAACTACAAGTAACAACTTAAAGATACTCTCCACAGACGGCCAATGAAGCGTGCGTGTCTTGTAGACGAAGAGAATGCCGTAGCACAAGTAAGTTATCACGATGATGCACGAAGCTGCGAAATCTGATTCGCATTCAGTTTAGTCTACTTTACAGTCTACATGGCACATATAGCCATTAGTGTAAGCCAAAAATTAACAAAATGACCTGAAAACAAACAATGTCGCCAAAAAAATCCGAAAACAGCAGTGACTGGTGTTTGAGGCAGGCACGTTTTACATGTTACTGTTCATTCATCTGAACACAAGATTTATGTCCAATGTATTCATGCAAGCGGTTTACCGTCAGTATAGTGTTCTTGTCAATGACGACGATTCCCAAAACGCTGAATCCAATTGGACCACCATTCAGACGGCTAAGAAACACGTTTACCTACACATTTCAAAAACCAAAAGTGTGAATGAGGCCAAAACGTAGCGAGAACAATAACAAAAATGAGACCAGTAGTGTGAAGCCAAGAACGAAACCAAAACTATGAAAACTATAATAAAACGAAAACGAAACTGGAAAAATAAAGTTTACGACGTAACATAGCATACGTACAGCACATACTGGTTTTTCATTTTAAACCAATTTGTAGTTATTTTTGGTTAAGCACCCCCGAAATTACGTCATGTCAAGTTGCTGTGCCGTCGTCAACGACGTTGGCGACCATGCTCTGCCAAAGCAGTCTCTCCTCTGAAGCCCGATGAGCAGCGTTGGGCTTACTTTATCCTTCCGTGATTCACAGTAACTATTCAGATACTTTAGTCTCTGACGCCCCTTACTTTCTTCCCATTTCTCATTACTGTATTATTCTCAAAACTGATTCGCATTTCCTCCCATTTTCAATTACATTTACAATGACTGACTGGTGGACGCTAAATTATTGATAAAAGAATTATGTTAATTCGTCAAAAAGATGTCCACATTTTGTACAGCGTTATTCAGCGAATATGATCATCCTTCATCAACAAAGCCCCTAGAAGAGTAATTTGTATGGGTTTTTATACACAATGTAAATAATATTGAACAATTAATTGTTACCTCGCCGACAGTTCTGGCATCCAGTGTCGTCAGTTCAATGTCGTGAATATCGTCGTGCAATTTATGTGCCTGTGACAACAGAATAAGTAAGCCCATGGGCGAAGTTCGTTTGATTATATTCAGCTTTGTTACCATACATAATGCTATCAGTGCACACGCAATAAATAATCACCATAAAATAAACATACAACAAACACATACACGTACACAACGAGGTGGAATAACAGGAAAATAGCTGACAACTGAGAAAAAACCTTTGACTAATTGCGTGGAACAGTTCTGGGGAAAGGGCTATGATCTAATTTTAAAATATTTGCATTTCTTGATGTCGGACTTGTTAAAAATACTGACCGCTTGTTTTGTTACTTTCTCGCATTTTTGTTACTAAGCCTTTGAAAGATAACTTCGTTTGGTAGTCATGTTTATCGTATACACAAAGGCAAGAATGAATCAAGACGGCCAAATGGCCACTCCGCAGTTTACGTTCAGACAACTCAACTATTTTCTAAAACATCAGAAAGTATGCTCTATTTATCTCCGATGATCGCCGCAAAAATGCAAAACAAAATACTCAACGACGGACTCGACAATTGCTGTCATTTTATGGCTGGTATAGCTGCAGATGAAAGGCTGGTGACCGAGTCAACCTATTTCATATGTTTTGTTACGAAATATACAGCTACTTAATCAGTATAAACATCAGTAATATGAATTTTATCTACAACATAAAAATTATGTAATCAATATAATTTATTACATATTCAATATGTGCTACAAAGAGAAAACCATGCATACCACGTGATTTACGATAACACCGGCACTGGCTGAAATCAGCAATCCAATAATATTTACCACCATCCAGAACACGTAGCTTACAGTAGAGCTGAAAGTTTTTGTTGACTCTGGGTAAAAGATGATGCTGTACAATAGAAGGATGATATTAACGATGTGGAAAACAAACCCGGCGACGTTACTCAGTCTCATAAACCTGTCTACCTTATTGACTGCACGACTTAGCATCTGATGACGTCGACGAAATAACGACAAGTTTCCATTAAACTGTCCTCGTTCTCCAAGCGCACGACAAAAATTTATGTTCACTTCTTCGAACTGAGTGTGAAAGATGTAGACGAGCATCAAGCTCATACTGTGAGCAAACAAAAAGGTCGGAAGAACTATAATGTGCACGATGTAGGCAATCATTTTTGCGATCTGAAGCTTCTCTGGCGGTAAGTCAATATAAGTAACGAACGGAGCGAGAATGAAGTTGTACTCTTCCCCGCTATTGAAATAGGCATAAGCTCCGCCGGCTACGTCCAGGATGAAGACTGTCCAAATGAAAGCCGTGAGACGTCTGGCAGCGCGGCGGGCACCACGAACAAACTCGCGAGTTACCAGTAAAGTGGAGAGAACTTTAACGAGTTGTCCAGTGTGACTGGCATAGTAGCAAGTAGTTTGAAATATGGAGACGAGAACGCACCAGTTGAACGATGCAATCTTCAGCACCAGTATCGCTCCGAGATAGTCGCTTGCAGTAAACACAAAAGCAAACCGAACGGTGTTGAGCCAGATAAGAATTAGAACGAAGGTAGCGTAGACTCGCAGCTTGCTGCACGCTGTTGATTTTGCCGTAGGCCTACTTGGATTCCATTCTGCATCATTCGTAGGTCGCTGATGCTGATCTTCGCGGTGGAAGTGAAGGCCAAATAGTTTGACGCTGAATAACAGGGGAGACAGACTCGACAGTAGATCGCCGTTATCGGCAAACGGCTCTCCGGAAAAGTCGACTTCGACTGAGTCCTTCTTTGTCTCTTCACCGGCGTCAGCAATGTGCGGAGCAACAAGAGCCACCCCAAGATCAGTTCGCCGAGACAGTCCTTGCGTTGTCGATAACTCTTTGATTGTCGTATTATATCGATCTGTCGTCGTCATTCCGATGCGCTGTCCAATGTGCGTTTATTCCACTGGTGATGTTTTCTGTGTTCTAAAACAACAGTTCTCTGATGTTAACTGAAAACAGGATTATGTGAATACTACTCGAGTGATTCTGTATAGGGCTATTTGTAAGCATTTATTCTGTTCGTGTCAACAATTCTAAGTAGAAATCAAGTTTACGACGATATACTACTTTGCCCCGCGGGACATGACTTTATATTGCAGATTTGCAATTGAAAATCTTTATTCACCATCACTGGTAGCAATTATGAGTTATGTATACACTTTTCTTTACTGTAGGTTGTCTTTTTAATTTTCTAGTTTCTTAATACAAATGTTTACCTGAACTGTCTACATGTGAGTGTCCAATTATGTGTTTGTCACTTGACTTGATAACCAAAAAATTACTTACTTATGTACTTACTTACCTTCTTACTCTATGTAACTACGTAATCGAGTTTTTTCGTCATAAAGTTTTTTTTATCAAACAGCAAATAAAAACAAATCTAGAAAGTTCATGGTCAGCATTTAATTACTTCCAATCCAATCCAACTATCGCATTCACTCTGCCGTTCAATATACTCGTAAAACACTATTCGTCCGAATTTACTAAAAAGCAAAATATAGTCTTACAAAATGTGAACTGTATAAAGAGACGTATCTTATATAGGTTTTTACGCTCGTTACTGTACTGGTTCAACGAGTACAACCGCCAATATTCGTACCACTATATGAGTGCCGACAATACCACCATTCCACTGGCTGATATAGAATGAAATGGTTGCATTTGTATACTAGCTCCAGTCCACGCAGAAAAACTGTTAAAACGATAAAACCTCAGTAAGCGGCTCGAGCCCCAATTATTGATTGATAGATTTAATTGTTAATAGAAAGATGGCTTAATTGAACCTCGATGGATAAAATGTTTAATGTTTTTTTCTTCTGATTGCTATTTTCATTACGAAAACTACTACGAAATGCCACAAAAATATCAAGACCATTCGCGAGCTGGATTGATGGTCCTCGCGTGGTAAAGTTCGTTAAATCACCGTGAATTACCCAGTAGCCCTGTACCAGAGAAGTTGACCCTCTCCCCTTTACGTTGAGCCCTTGAAGCAAGTTTTTCCATCTTTTTTGTATATTTTTTTAGCTTTTTATTTCTTTTTTTCCCCGGGGCTTTTTCCTAGATTAAACGAAGTCTGGGGAGCGCTGTAAGCTCAATTTTGGGACATTGTGAACCTAAAAATCATCTGGAAGCAAGCTAAAAACAACTAAAGTTAACAAAATGTAAATATATCAACTACCTCCATAATGTCAACTTTGTTTCATAATGGCATAGGCCTATGAGCTGGGTAATTTATATGGTTCCAACGCCTTATAGTCCAGCCGTCTAGATCTAATTTACTTGTGCAATTATGGTAAGAAAGTAAGAAAATCATATTAAATCAAACGTCAGTTTATCCTGTTAAAAGCCAGAATTTCGCATTTATCGTACACTGGTAGCCTACGGCAACAGGTGAATACGGATCTTAGACCTACTTTTTCTGGAAACTTGAAACTCTGAAGCATAGTACACACTCATTTTAGCAACAACCAAAATACAAAATGCTGCAACCATTATACGCACAAATGATGCACCTAGAATTATTATCTTCAGTAGGCCTATGCTAACGGTTGCTGTATATGCCGTACACTGTCGTTGATGATTGGCTATGCATTGTGTCAACAAAGTGCAATATAATCGTACTGCGATGAGTGATTGTACGAGTAATTAGCTAATTATTTTGTCCTTTGTAGTTATTTTAAAATACACTACGCGATAATGCACTTAGTCACCCGGGTCAGTTTAGCATTTTAGCAAAACAAACTCGTATTCCAGCACTGGTGGCCAAAATCAAAGAGAAAGGTCAGCCAGAGCTATATCTCTCACTTCAACCAATGAACCCGCTTTCTTGTCCCAGTACTATTATACTTATTCACTATGGCCGCTAGCTCTTAAAATGTTAATCTCGCCAACAAAGACGTTTCAAAAACGTTTACAAAATTTGTAACTAAAAAATATGCATAGAATGAGTGAGAAATATACGATTACATTAATATTTTTAAAAATATATTTTTGCTAATTAACCAATATCTTGTGAAATAAAGTGGAAAATTAGTAGACGGAGATTCCCTTAGATATCAGTCTCATTGCTTCTTGTCGTAATTTCTGTTATCAGTTTGTTAAACACTTCTCAGTAATTTCGTTTATAGAGACACCGTCATAAAAAGTAACTAAGAACAGATGTCACACGACGGATATACTGGCAATATCGATCATTTACTGACACCTTGTGCATTAGCGAGCGTTTTGCAAAAAATACGAAAGATGGCATAAATTTAAAGTAAACCCATACGTGTGGGCTATACATGTATCGTGCTTTCTTAACGAATAAAAGCAACTCGTGTCGATAGCCACTCGTTAATCGTGGCCAGTTGCGACCGGCAGCAGCAGCAAAGGCAACTCGTTTAATTATTGTCACGCTCACTGTACCTGTAATCTTTTGTCATGGGTTGCTGTATTACGGCTGCTACGAAGTCACGCAAACGATACGTTGTCGTTTGGACCTCTCAGGAGTGGTTTTACTTGCGGCATTCGGTAAGCTAAACAGCAGATGCATAAAACTTCAAACTGGACATAATTATACAGTGTGCTTTGTTTATAGTTATTGGCAGCAGGTAAACCAGTGTTTAAATGTGCAATAGTGCTTCTGGAAAAAGTTGAGTAATTTTTGAAGCTGGGCACTGACACTTTTGGTTACACTTTTTGATAAAGAAAATTGCAAATAACAATGCGATTACCATAATAATTATGTACGCCAACATGATAATGATATTTAACATGATTTTATTTGATGACAATGATATTTAATCATTCACTTATTGACAGAGTTAACCCACTGATTTATTATTGTACAACAAATAGCACATGTTCAAAATGTACCGCATAAGTTGAGTTTTTTAAATGTCGTTATCCGTTTTGCCGTTAAATTGTTAGTGTTTAACGTTTATACGCGTGACTTTTTAATCTTAAACTTATATTCTGGTTTTTAGGGACATTAATTGGTTGAATGATTCATTAATTTGTTTGTTCGTTGGTTCGTTGATCGCGTCAGAATGACGGCAGTTCGTCCACTGTCACAGTTTAATATACTGAAAGCGTTGAGGAGGGCGCCAATTACCCGACGACGTGGTCGTAAGATAACTGTCGCTGCCGCAACAACTGACATCATTGGTGACGTCAGTGGTGACATCAGTGAGCAATCGAAGAAAGACTGTGAGAACGAAGCTGGTTTCTGTGGAGAGTCGTTTGCTGACAACGACGACCTGCTGTCCAGTCTGTCGCCGCTACTAACGAGCATGAAATTGTTTGGACTTTACTTTCATCGCGAAGTTTGTCGTCAACAATCTAATGACGACCCAGAGTGGAGTTCAGCAACATCATCTGACAAAGCGTGCAACAAGCTGCAAGTTTACGCCACCGTTGTTCTAATTCTTATGTGGCTCAACGCGGTTCGGTTTGCTTTAGTGTTCACTAGAAGCGACTACTTTGGAGCCATACTTTTGATGAAGATAGCTCTATTCAACTGGTATATTCTTATTTCCATATTTCAGACAGCCTACTACTATGCTAGTCACAGTGGAAAACTTCGCAAAGTTCTTTCCACGCTACCGGTCACTCGAGATTGTGTCCATAGCCTTCGGCGCGCTACCATCGGCTTAACGGCTTATCTCTGGGCAACTCTTATTGGAGAGATAGCTGGCGGAGTTTATGTCGTATTTAACAGTGACAAAGAGTACGACTTCATTCTTGCGCCTTTCGTCACTTATATTCACGTACCAAAAGAAAAGCTTCAAACTACAAAAATACTCGCTTTCTTTGTGTATACAGTAGTTTATCCGAACTTTTTGTATGCGCACTCTATGAGCCTGATACTTGTGTACATTTTCTACACTCAGTTTAAGCAACTAAAGAAAAATTTTTGTCGTGCGCTTGGAGAACGAGGACACTTCAACGGAGACTTGTCGTTGTTTCGTCGACGCAATCAGACGTTAAGTCGTGCAGTTAATAAAGTAGACGGGTTCATGAAAATGAGTAACGTCGCCGGGTTTGTCTGTCATATCATCAACATTGTCATTCTTCTCTACAGCATCATGTTCTATTCGGATGCAATTAAAACCGTCACGTCTACCATATCCTTCATATACTGGATGTTTGCCAATATCATTGGATTACTGTTTTCGGCTAGCGCCGGCGTAATCGTCAATCACATGGTACGTAGCCGTTAATCTGAACTAGAAGGTTTAGATTTGTGGGATTTGTTTATTTTTAAAATACATTTTGAGCAAACACTTGTAGAAAATGATCTCGTAGCTAGTTATTCCTAAGAAATTATGTACGGTATTTGTTATATTTATAATTAAACTAATTGAATTTTCATATAGGCCTATGTGGTTGTGACAGGCACATAAGCTGCACGACAAGATTCACGACATTAAATTGTCGACACTGGATGCTAGAACTGTCGGCGAGGTAACAACGTTTACTGTCATTAGCAGTAGCATTTTACGACCATCAACAACACTGCATTACGGGTAATTGTGCTGTAGTGGTGGTACGTACCATTGTATGACTTTCATGGCACATGGCTAACGTGCCACATTCATATCTGAGAAGTTCTGAATTCTACTGTCGATTTCCACTACGTTTTTTCCAGCGTGTCTTAGCCATCGCAATTCTGTCCGTCTGTCTGTCACACGGGTGGATCAGTCAAAAACGGTGCAAGCTAGGATCACCAAATCTTCACCTTCGGATGCCTGGAGGACTCTAGTTTCAGAAACCGTAAAACTTTTTCATAAATTCAAAGGGGGTCACCCCAAACGAGGGCACTAAATGAGAGAGGGTGGGAAAATATTGCGATTTTTAGCCAATAAGTCGCTGTATCTCAGAAACAGTGCGAGACAGGGCCCGGGTTACTATTAATCACTAACAGGAAGTCGTACACTGGCTTTCGATTGCCACCAAATTCAATGACCTTGAATGACCTTGAACGCCAAAATAGGGGTTTTTATGTATTTTTGGCGATTTCGGGCTGCGACACAAGTCTATATCATTTACAAGGTGGCGCCACGCAACTATCGTTATGCGATCCAGATGAATTTGGTATTTGTATATTAACTTAGTGTGAACACCCCAATTTTTAGCTAAATTACTGAACAGGAACTGCTGTCGGCTTTCGCGCGTCTCGTGAGCATTAGCTCAAATTTCTTGTTCTTTGCGACATTATAAATAATCTATATAATAATTGAGAGTTGTCATCGGAGTTGACTCCCAAACGGCCGTACGTACGGCGGTGAAATTTTGCATGCAGACCCATGTCGTACGTGGCCTACACATGGGCTAAATCAGATATCGCTGATGGGTCGTCCGTTTGAAAAAAATCACTTTTGCAAAATTTTGCAGCCACATTTCTTAAGTTGCAGCAGAGCTCCGTGGCTCCGTGGCTGTGACGTCATATAAACGTCGTCACCAAGGTGACGCATCATGAGCATCATTTCTAAGGACAGGCGAACCAAAAACGTTGTGTACCAAAATGCGTGATTGTAACCTTTCAAGTAGAAGACGTTTGACGTCGCCACCGTTTTTTAGTCGTCAACGCCAGTTGTCAGTCAAGTTTCAAGTATTTAATTCTGTAGCAGTATACGCTACCAATCGTACCGGATTGTGCACGGACACTCAGTCGATATCTGTTAGCAGTTCACTATGTATACAATTTGCTGTGACGTCATGTAGACGTCGTCACCATAGTGACGCATCATCAGCATTTATAGCTAGCGATAACGCTGCAGTAGTACGCTGCATGCGGCGCTGTGTATCGAGGCCGATAATATGACAAAGATCAAGCGGACAGGAGGCGTAGCGACCTGTCCGCTTGTAATAAATAACATTCATGTCTCCGCAACTTTTGACAAGACATGTACATAAGCGTAATGGGGATTTTTCTCAATGTTACTTTCCACTGAGTTACCCTCTCTCCATCTCATCCATCTTTGTCCCTTATCTCAGTGCAGAGATTTCGGGAGTGCTACAGGAACATTTCGAAATAAAACACATAGGACTAAACGTTTAAGCCTATTTCTCGTGGCAACAGATCAGCCTATAAATGCTGCCCAAGTTGAGTACTGCATTATTGTCGCTCTACAGTTCGTTTAAAGGGACACATTGTCAACTCGGTAATGTAAAATCGGTAACATTAGCTTACTTTACACCGTTTCTGAACTGACTCCACATTACCGATTTGACGCCATATAACGGCTATAGTTACCTATATTACCGATAACTGTCATAATCAGAATTCTTTAAAATGTTTTGATAGCTTATTTCGACAATCGGCTACTCTATAGACTGTGGCGTCTCAGGTCGCTGAACAAGTTGTGTCTAGCAAGACAATCTCAAGTCAATTCGGTAAATGCTAACTGCCGTGATTAGCAAAAAAAATGTAATCTATGGAGTTCTCAGCGATGCTCTAACTACCATGGCCGATCAGTGAGCGCTAGATTGCATATTGTTTTTCAGCCGTCCATAAATTTGTAACCACAAATTGTTAACTTTGTAAGGTTAGGATACAGAATTGACGTTGCGTTAGACAGTTGACATTGTCATATCAGTGCATATCAATACATATCAATGCATAGTTTTTGCCACCGAGTGTGCCAGAAAACACGACCGTTGCCGAAATGAGGTTTTTAAAGTGTTCAACTTTGAACGCGTACTATTTCTACTTCTACTACTACTACTTCTTTGATCGTGAATCATAAATGCATCTAAACCGCGACAATTTGCTGTTTCAAACGATGTATAATATGGAGAAATGTTTTAACATAAAATTTGCCATTTTCCGATGTTCGGTGGTCAATGACTCAGATTTTCACCCGTCGTCTTTCAGCGTCGTCGGCGCCATTTGCTGAGCTTGCCACTCCCAGTCCTACGGCGTCTATGACACCTGAACTACGCATGCCTTTACACCTGAGCTGAGATATGTCATGAGTAGGCACTTTTGCATTCTTGCCACTAGAACAGCGGCGCACGCGTCTGATTATTGTTCAGTTCGGTCCGTGTTGCTAACTTTACATAGCTGCCTTACTGTTTTACAGACATGGCCGTTATGGAAAACGAACGAATTTATCACACGAAACCAGTTAAACGGCTATCGATTTTTGAGTATTTGAAAATTCTGAACTAAGTTTCAATCCTTGGTCGTGCATGGCGTTTACCAGCGTAAAACAATGTGTAGTGTAATTGCTACATGTATTAAATAAACACGAGTTAATTGTAAGCATGGCCTAGCCTATTTTACGCGTGGAACAGTATCTCAGCCTATGTGCGTTTTCAAAGTTGTTTAAGATAATATAACACCACATGGTTGATATTCATGTTAACTACACAATGTAAATCAGCCAGGAGAACTACTAACATTTTGTATGCATTGTATTTCTTAACTTAGTTGTCGTGTCGTGATGTCGTTAGCTAACGCTAGTACAGTTTATACTTCACTGGCGTAATTTTTTTCTGGGTCGTCGTGTAGGTAAGTGTGTTTTTGAGCCGCATTAATGGTGAGCGAATCGGATTCAGCGTGTTGGGCATCTTTGTTATCGAGAAGAACACTATACTGACGGTTTGTCGTTTTTTTGTGCTAGATAGTTATTGCTTAAGTTTTATTTAACATATTAAATTTTTTATTTAATTTTTTTTGTATAAATTTGCAGTTGCTCGAAATGCGTCTAGATTGTAGACTCACAGAACAAAATACTTAACCTATTTAGATCAACTCGTGTATAGTTGTCTCGAGTTTTTTGCCATTTTGATAGTACTTCGGCAGGGTTTTCGGGGTCAGCAAATCGAACGGTTCTGGTTGAGGTTCAGCATCGGCGAATAATGCGCGGGGATTAGAGTACATTAGATTGGTCGCAATGTAAAATATTTTTGTGGCAGTACCGACTTTTGCTTGCCGATCATCATTATCACGACTGTTTTGCACGACAGATCCTGGGTCTGCTGATTACTTATTTTCTGCTCGTCGTTCAGTTCGCTAACACGTGCACCGAGTCAACGTCTGCGACCGCTGCGAACAACTCAGCCCTCCATCACTGACGAAATCAACTAGACAGAACACGGTTCATGACGCTGACGGAAACAGTTCACTAGTCCAAACGAGCACTACTCCGAACAGCCCCATGGTTAGGAACAGGGTTATTGATGGGCTTGGGAATACGGATAAATATATTGCATTTTTGGCCATGGCGTATCTTGGCCATAGTGGCCGTTGGATATGGCAGTTTCTGGCTATGGTGGAACTTAACCAAATTCGGACTAGCGCCCTTCGGACTAGTGACAGTCACCCACAGAAATGTTGTGCGGTGCAACGAGATTCTTAATGGAAGTTTATAGATGTCTTCTTTGTTTCGGCGTTTCATAAAACATTTGTTGCTTAATTTTCATGAAAAGATTATGTGGGCAATGTTTTCAGGACAAGAAAGCGGGGTACGGTACGGAGGACGCCCTCTCTCAGCAGCTGATACTTAATCGCTGTGCGCATGAATAATCTGAGCAAGTTGACGAGCAAATACGGCGTGGAAAAGTCACACGGCAATATTTCATTTAATATGGCGTTTGGCTAAAAATACGGCAATAAAACTCCACTTCTACGAACACATCCATAAAACAGAATATTTGTTGTACGACAAAACAGTGTAAATAATATACCATTAAAGCACAATTATGATAGGCATACAACCAGGAGCTTCTCGAGCAGATTTGTATAACTGTTTAAAAACGCTTTAAAACTCTGTACGATTATAGGCTACACACTGATCCGAAAAAATAAGCCAACAGCTGCACCAAAGACTACTACAGACAGACTAGTGGACTGCTTCAAAACATAACTTCGTTAGCGGACTATAAACGGTGTATAAAACGGTCACGCGAGCAACTTGGCTGCACAATATCGGACGAAAAATAACAGAGTTCAGATGTTCGTGCAAACGCAGTATTACAACAAATCCACACACTCCAACAAGTCAACAAAACAAAATAATAAAAAAAAAACAGCTAAAAATCACCGCAGCGTTTATAGAGTTTATGGCCGTTCAACTTTCAGTGTTTAATGACTGACATTATCATCACGCAGTTCTCGAATATACTGTAGACCTGTGTCAACAGTAAGAATAATTACTATGATTATAACTAATAAAAAATCAAAATCTAACGAATCCTTCGCACCGTGGCATATCATACAGATACAGTGTGTATATTTCCGAATACGAATACGCATGTAGTAAACAATAAAATATCTGTGTACACATTATACGATATGAAACAAAATCAAGCCTGAAAAGCGTTTGTCATTAGTTTCAGCCCTGATATAGCTTGCGCAGGATATTAGTTTACTAACGGCAAATTCTATGCAAAATCATGGCAGTGCAGACTGGAGACACGTTGTTTCAAACACAGTGTTCATCGTTACATACAGCAAAGCAAAATTAGGCTAGGTCTACAGTTGGCCAAACTATGAATCAATCAATAAATCAATTAAGACACATTTACACAGCGCCATGTCACGACCAAATCAGAGGCGCCTTTGTTGTCACTCTGTAAAATGTTTTCTCACTTCACGTACAAACAAAAAACTCCTTAATTTAAATCATCTACTTTTCACTGCGTGCAAGTGATGCAAAATTGGTGGAGCTATTTTACGATAGAATCACCTACAAGGTGACTACAGCCCGAAACACTAAACTATAAATATCTACTTTTAGTCTACTTCAATAAAAACAAGAAATTTGAGCTAATGCTCACGAGACACGCGAAAGCCCATAGCATGCCATGCTTATCTGCAACCGTTTTCACGAAAGACTGGCCAACATCGGAAAAATAGCGACTTTTACGGGGGTACCGTTCTTTAATGCCCTCGTGTGCAGGTTTCCTTGAACCTAGAAAATCGAGACTTGGACCGTTAAAATCTACGTTCAATGGTGAAAATTTCGTATGCAGCTTTTCTATGTCTATCTCAATTGATTTCGGGCAATTCGCTCTTGAAATGTATCGCAGCCCGAAATCGCCAAAGAATCCATAAATCTAAGGTCATTGAATTCGGTGGCAATCGAGAGCCAGTGTACGACTTCCTATTAGTGATTAATAGTAACCTAGACCCTATCTCGCACCGTTATTGAGATACAGCGACATATTGGCTGAAAATCGCAAATTTTTCCCACGCCCTATCATTTAGCGCCCTTGTTCGGGGTGATCCCCTTCGAATTTACGGTAAAGCTATACGGTTCCTGAAACTAGAGTCTTCCAGGCAGCCGATGGTGAAGATTTGGTGATCCTAGCTTGCACCGTTTTTGACTGATCCACTCGTGTGATGGACAGACGGACAGACAGAATTGCGATGGCTATAACTCGCTGAAAGCAGTAGCTGCTTTCGCGCGTAAAAACTGTTCTACTCGATACAATCATCAACGAGTGAAAGGAATGAACCAGTGTAAATGCATTTTGTAAGAATTATCACATTCTTGGCCAATGAATACCGTACTTCAAAGCATTCTGTACTATCATAACTTCGTGATCTATACTATAAGTCATGCATCTATACAGCTTTGCAACACTCACAGACTCATTCAGATGCTACAACGGGCATCATCATGAATAGTTCGTGGGTTGTGCGAGGAGCCATGACTAAGGCTGAACCTCAGGTCAATAAAAAAGAACAGTGTCAATTATATTTTAAAGACTGTTTTCTTAAATTCTAAAGACTAAATGAAAACGTAGGCATAAGCCAACCAAATGGGAATCAGGGGCTGACAGTTTTTTTCCAAACTGACGACATTTGTCGAGCGCCCCTGGACCGATTCACGTTAGGCCTAAATAATCAAGCATAATTCTGCACCATGAATGGACAAGGACATACCACATGTCTTAATAACATAATGTGATAAAAATGTCAAATCTTTTGGCTTGAATGACTTTGTCCTCCATACGGACCATATTCTTTATCCTGCAAAACTTCAATTTTGACCAAAATGGGGGCTTCATCTGCTACGCAGACCCCCTCTCTATAACCCTGAATCTAGCGCCTCGCTGTTTCTGCAGCAACCACCGGTAACTACAAAATAATAATTGCGCTACACTGCCAGACTACTGTAAATTTTCAAAGGTTCAGCCCTCACCGTTCAAGAAAGTTGAGGCTGTACACTCCCTGAGCCCCCATGGTTTGCCGCCAATGAGTAAATTCAAGCCACTGTCTTTAATGACCAGAGTAAGTGCGAAAAGGTCAAAGATGTGAAATCCGATGCAATTAAAAAGCAGCAAACTACAGCAAATACACGTGGTCTAGCGCGGCAAACCAGGTCAGATATGTAAGTCGAAATTTTAGCTAACAGTTGAAAATTCGTCCCCCAAACATCCATCCGCGACAATTTCGTCAGCAGTAATTTAATATGACTGCATTAACATTCACAAACACAAACGTTAACGGTAACATAACAACATAACATATAACTTAATTATTAAAACAACTAATACAACACATTTCAGCATAATAATAGTACATGCAATACAGAATATAAAACGCAGGAACAGTTCACGAGCACAGTTCACGTAAGGCGCTTAAAGAACGTTGCGTGGACAGTGAAAGCAGGCGGGAATTTAGACGCGATTACTGCAATAACTGGAAAAATTTCGACCCAGTGCCGACATACTGCGTGGCGGTCCATCTAGTAATACACTCGATTCCAGAACCCAAACACCAACTGGATTCAAGAACTTCGCACAACGGTTGCACTTGCCGCGGGAAACGTTTACCAATTTTGTTTTCTTTTGGCTTTTCGTTTTCAAGTTAGAACAGACAGGCAGAAAGCCGGATGGATAGGTAAGACCGTATTGCAGCCTATTCCAACGGCCGCACAAAAAGCTAATAAACAACTATTAGCCAAGTACGCTAACTTAGTCTCCGACATTGTCTGATGTTAACACAACTTTGATATTATACAGGACAGTAAGATGGGTTTTAAAAATCTCGGTTTTTAAGTGCTAAAAAGCTGAAAACTCCGGATTTTACGTTTTGAAATATTTTTACGTTCAATTGCAAACTTGATTGGCGATTTGTGACGTTTACATGACGTTCATCGCTTCTGAATTTGTCTTTAGTTGGAGACGTTTTTAATCTACTTCTGGTTCGTAATTTTGTGTCGTTGTGTCTGGTCATCGTACATTGAAAAACAAAGATTAAACTTTTAAAAATATCATCTCAGCTGTCTTACGTGCGATACATTATGTTAAACACACACATTTTGACAATCTTCAGAAATACAACAAAAAGTTAAAATACACACAAGAAAAAATATAAACAAAAAACGGAAACGTAGTCTAGATTTTCAGATGTCATCTGATTAGTGAAATCTGACTAGTCAGAAAATGAAACAACAACCCGGTAAAAGAACGAATACCAGTATTTTATAAATAAGATAATTCACAGTCGTTTAAAATTAGCCACTTTTTATTTTTTCCCTGTTTTAAATTTATATTTGTCAGCGTATCATTAAATTTTGTGTTTTTTTTATAATTTTGCTGCACAGTGGTATTTTGTTGTGATTCTTTCTCCGTAACAAAATATTGTAAAAGAAGGGGAGAGAGAGAGTTTGTTTACCAAAACCACAATGCAGTAAATAACCATACAATAGTAAATAGCATAGGAGGGTGGCCAGAAGGGTATCTACCCATCAAATGCTGGCCACCCATTGTTACCATTAAGTTTACAATATTACATACTCAACACAAAAAAATGTAAACAAAAAGAAAATAGAGAAAAAAAGCAAAAAAAACAAAAACGGTTTTCATCTCCGTTTGTCTGTTTTCTGCTGTCTTAGCTTTTTTTATGATCTAGCGTAGTTACATGTTGCTAGTTAGTCTAACAGGCTCGTTAGCTTTCGGAAGACCTTCCGAGTAAATACTCTGCAGTTATAAACTGACCACAATTACAGCTGCTTGAAATATTTGATTTGTAGATATCTGTAAGATATCTGGCCCAACAGCGGCTTTAATTCAAATGCGTAAATAGTCGTACTTGTATAAATAAATTAAGACATCTGTCAGTCGTTCATTCAATATTAAAGTATTAATATTTGTTTTCGGTCACTAAAAAGATCCGAATATTCATATAATTTGACCAAATACAAAAAAATCACTATTCGGTATCAACGTAAGGAAATAGGCTATCTCCCTATAAGGATACAATAATTAAACTAACGGCTGGCATACGTGTGAGCAAACTTCGCCAGGAATAGATAGCCAAATACGACGACTGTCGACAGTCGGCAATTGGTATGGATGGCGACGGCACTAGACGCTGAGTGATGGTTGGTTTTAGGGTGTTTCAATGTAGCCGTGCAGTTAAGCCAGCGACTACCGATATGACGAGGGTATCCACGACGCACATGCATATGAACGTTGCTGAACTCCCAGTAATCTGTGTCCTTGAAGAAATACGTCCGACCTGCAGAATTAACATGACAAACGAACAGATTAGCCAACAACAACTTTCAGTTGCTCTGCAACGGGCCAGTATTTTGCTAGATCACATCTCACACAATAGTGTGAGTGTTGTAAGGACGACCTTCAAAGTATATGGGAAAAGGTAAACTTTGACCCTCAGTCAACCATGCAAAACCCCTGAACCGATCGTCACTAAATTTGAATGGCGTGATTACGTCGTGGACGCCTACCACCAAAAATTTGAACTCAATCCGCCCAGGGGTTTTTGCTCCCCATATAGGTAAAATATACACTCCTCCTGTTCGAAATTTACTACACTTTTTTTGGTTCTTGAACTCGCCTACAGGCGAGTCCGTTAGACCGATTTTTATGCTTAATACGTCAAATGACGCGGTTCTGCGCAAGGAAGTGCCTTTTTATTGTTATAAAATAAAAATTTTATTTTTCACTTATTTATTCGAAAAATTCGAAAAAATACAATAGCACCTATGGGAAAATTAAAAAATTCTTTAAACTGTCATAACTTCGGTTGTGTGCAAGATAGAGTCGTGATTTTTGGTCCCAGATATGGTTTTCGGGCACGGCATAATTAACAGTGACATTTATATTTACCCCCGGTTGGCCCCTATTGCCATGGCAACGAAATTTGGGACAAAATTGGCTATAACTCGGCTTGCGTAAGATATTTTTGCGAGATTCTTGCAGCAGCGTAGTAGGAGCAGCAGCAGCAGTAGACACATCCAACGTTCTGTACCCGACAGGAGGTATACTGCTTTGCGTTAAATATACTGAGTTAATCATTGAGTTAATTCAGTGCTGCGTTGACGTTAATTGGGCCAAAAAAGGCGCCCGGGCTGTGTATAAACCAGCTGCAAGAAACACAAGATCAACTTTTACTGCAGAGGACATAGCCTAACCTAAATTAACTCAAAAATGGGTCGACTGAATCCAAACCGAAATCAGTTAGCAGTTATTCTTGTCCTTGTTCCAAACAAAATCTCTACTCAAAAAATGAAGGCACCATGGTTAAGCTAAAGCGGAATGCCAGCTAATAATATCCGGTGCACTTTACTGTTGCGTTGTTGCCTACCTTGCTTCACTGCGTGCAACACAATGTTCTAAATAAAACTAGAAAAATATGTGGGCACAGTGGTAACATATTATGCGGCAGTCCGTCCGACTTCTAACCCTTTGAGCTGGAAATCAGCGAGCCAATTGCAGCTCCTGCTCATGGGAAACGTTCGTGTCAATTTTTTCCTTTTTCTTCGTCTTTTTGTTTTCAAGTGAGAAACCCGTACGTGACGCACAGACAGAGACAAACGGACGGACGAGCACCCGTAATGCGACCCATTATGACGGCCACATGACAAGGTATAGTTGCTAACAACAAACCATTGTTATAGGTGAGCGCGCCATCGACCGGTATTGGTACACCGGCCCACATGCTCATGTCACGCGGATAGGTGTGTGACTCGACCAGGGTTCGGTCTGGCTCGGCTACCAGCTTCCAGTACATGCTGCCGGAGATGACGTAAGCGCGTCGGTTGTGACCCCACACGAAGGCGGCGTCGAAGTGGTCGATGTCGTCCGGTAGACCTGCGTCGGTCAGAGGACGTCCGCTGACCGGGTAGCGCTCACTGCCAGTCAACTCCCAGTACTGTGCGCCTGTACACAGCCATAATCAGCAACAACAGCATCGTTTTAAAGGGGAAAAAAATAAAGGTCAGAATATAGCTCTTTAGAAAATTAAATCCCTCACACAGCTACGGAGCGTCACCTGCCATATGGAATCACACAGTGTTACCTGCCGCCCGACACAGGTGAACGCGCCCCACCTTAACCCCAGCCAGATAGACTGGTACTCGATTTACCTACCTCGGAAGGATGGAAGGCTGAGTTGACCTAGGCGGCTTGTTACATACCGAGATGGTTTACCTGCCCGCAGGTAGTCACCCATCGCAGTACTAACCCAGCCCAGCATACAGTAACTTCGTTGATCTAATGAAAAGCGTTTCCGCTACGCCAGGCCGCATACGCCTTGCGCGAGATGTTCCTAACGTAGCTACGTGAGCGAGTGAGTGAGTAGGGCTTAACGCCCCGCTCGACACACGTGACACATAGGCCTACAAGTCATTTCGGAGACAGTCCTCCAGACAATCATTTGCAATGGTACTGACAATAACAATCAACGCACAAAGTCAAACAAACTAACACAAAAACCAAAGGATAATAATATAATAAACTACCTACGTACACCTTCACACAAGCATAATAGTGATAATACTGACTACTAAAAGATATACAGGTACACGCAAAAGCAGCAAACTAACCAAAGAGAAGTATTAGTATATGACAGAGTATAAAGTGTATAACGGACATTGAGGTTCGACCGAACAACGGACCTCCCTTTCTTGGAATACTTCAAACGGCCATGTCACAGCAACCGGTCATTCGATCCATCCTGTTTAATAGGTTTTCAAGGATCCATGGTTCAAATGCCCGAAAAATGGAATCCGGTGACATGCAAACATTAGCAGGATCACTTTTGTTTAAAAACTACCACTCCAGCCAGTGGTGTCAGACAGACATCGTTAAGACTATTGCTACTGACGTTATTTCGACTATTTTCATTTTTATTTATATACCAATCTAAGTGTGTATAGCGGATATATTATGATCGGAAATGGCGATTAAACTAATCCTCAAATTCATTACAGAAGCTGGCAGCAGCAGCAGGGTGGGTGAATAAATTACCGCTGAAGAAAACGATGCTGCCGTCGCCAACTCTCTCGTAGACTGCGTCAATATGATCGAGCTCGGGTGGCAGACCGTACCAGAACCTACTCGTCTCGACCGGATGTCCTTCCATCACGCCCGCCTCCGTGATACGCCAAAACCACTACACAACAATCAAATCAAATCAATTTCCATTTCTATATCGCATCTAGAATGTTTTTAATGCAACTTGGTACTTTGTCAAATCTGCAAAATAAAAACGTTTTAACACGTATGTATTTATACCCTCGTACACACCACGGCGGCGGCTCAAACAAAATATCTCAGCAAACAGAACGCAATTGCATGTCAAACTCCATAGCGATTTTTTTCTATTAATGTTTCAAGGCTGAAACTTGGGAAGGACTTTCTAACTTATTTTTTAATATTTAAACAGTCCGCTACGCAATTTTTTTTCAAAATAGCGAACAGATGAACCTCTTAACAAGTGTTAGATCTTGTTCAAATTTTATACAACAAAAGTTCATTTTGTAGCCCCCAGATATACGTCAAAAGTTACGCTAAAACTCTGCTACCGAGATTTATCAAATAATACAAGTAGCAGACAGAGGAAATTATGAGTGCTTAAAATAAACTGTCAATTTCGCCTCTAAATTCTTCCGAATAAAGAATTTTCAGTTCCAATTTTTGTATTTTGGAAGAAAATTTTCTGAAAGGCTTGAAATTTAAGCAACTCCAATGAAATGAAAAAATGAACGAACGAATGGAAGTGGAAATAAACAGACGAATGAATGCACAAATAAACAAATCAATCGACGAATGAAGATACATTCACCTTATCCTTAAAAGCGAAAACCTCGCCGCGGATGATTGAGATGGCGTCGAAGTTAGTGGTACACGGGGTGGGAGGTGAGTTAGGCGCCGGGTGTTCTTCTACAGTGACCCAGCTGCGTCTTGGCGTTGTCATGGCAACCACAGGCCTCGCTGTCGTTGTCGTTGTTGTCGTAGTTGTCGGCTGTGTTGGTTTTCGTGTTCTTGGCACGACCGGCCTGTCCGGACGCTTTGGATTCACGCCTGCTCAACGATCACAAAATAACATATAAAATGAGATTTGTAAGCTACAGAAACTAACTGAAAATTCGTATTCTCTGCATTATGCTTGACTTGTGCATTAAATCACTACTTAAGTAATTACTTGGTTGAATTCACCAAATTACAAACTTTAATTGTTATTGCTGAGATATCTGCTAGAGGTCACTGAGATCAGTTGACTTCTTTGGAACGATGACTTCTTTCGTTCACCGCTAGATATCGCTGTATATACAGTATAATCGTTAACAACATTCTGTGAATTAGTACCAAAGATTTTGCTGAAACTATACCGCAGACGGAATCTCTTATTATATTCATAATTATTATGTTATCATCACTCGTATTTTATGTTATTCATACCGTAGAGTTGCTGAATGGCGACGGTGTCATCGTAGGGCAGGGTAAAGTCCGGCTGATATCCGCCATGCCATGGATACATGAGTGAGCCTGGAACACTGGAATGTGCCAGGCCCAGCGCGTGGCCTATCTCATGTGCCGCCACCAGAAACAGATTAGTACCTGCAACAACAGGCATAAATTAACCTACGCTAAATAAAACTAATAAACAAATTGGCGATCTTATCACACGAGAAATGCAGCCAAGTTGTAATGGTAACAGATCTCGTTACATGGCACGTAGAGCAGCAGCACTGCCTGGTGTAACCGGTACCAAAAACTTCAAAGAAATTGATCCAGAGCTACTTTATACTACTAGTACGTACGACGATGCCGGCTGCTGTATCAAGACGCATTTACCTATCTTGCGGCTACTGTTGAACAAATATCTGCATTTAGACCTAGCTGATGTGAAGAAATAGCGTTTACGATTTAATTAGTAATAGTGCAATTGTCGAAACAATTTGACTGCATGTATAATATTTTTTTTGTTTAAATAATCTAATAGTTTGAAAAATAATAAATATTTTTACATGTCAGTTTTTCATTTGGCGAAGAGTAGCGACATTTTTCTGCATGCAACACTAGGACTACCTGAGAGTGGTGGATAAGGTATAGAATACTATGCGGTCTATATATTGACGTAAAAAGGCAAAGGTAAGGGGTCCGGTAACTTGCTCCCTTCTAGCGCTTCTTACATGAGTCGCGACCAAAAGCGCTTTACAATCTCGGAAGTGGTAGTTGATTGCATGAGCTAATGATACCACAGCGCACAACTGGAACCGCGGTTTGCAGCCAGCAGACATATGGGAAACGTAATGCTGACTTTGTCGCTGCCGTCGCTGATTGGATGCGTTCCAGTCGACTTCAGCTCAATGCATCCAAGACGGAAGTACTGTGGTGCGATTCAGCCCGTCGACAAAGTCAGCTACCTTCCGATCCGTTGATGGCTGTTGGCTCTGATCTCGTGTCGCCTGTCAAATGCGTGCGCGATCTCGGTATTTTCATTGACGCTGACCTGACGATGCGTACCCAAGTCACTCAGACATGCTCGAAGTGTTTTGCTGCCCTTCGACAACTACGAAGCATACGCCGATCTGTGCCAAACGACGTGATGCAGTCGCTCATCGTGGCGCTGGTGTTTTCCAGGCTTGACTACGGCTCCGCAACTCTTGCCGGCCTTTCCAAGCAACTCATGGACAGGCTTAGTCTGTGCAGAACGCCGCTGCACGGCTGATCTACAAAGCTTGTCGTCAAGACCACATTCAGCCGTTACTGCACAGATTACACTGGCTTCGGACGTCAGAACGCGTTTCGTTCCGGCTGGCAGTGCTAGTGTATCGCTGCCTCCACGGCTCTGCACCTGGCTACCTGACTTCAGATCTTCGGCGCGTGTCACACCTCAACACACGTCGACGACTGCGCTCTTCGACTACATCAGCGCTGGTCGCTGCACGCACTGTGCGTTTTACCATTGGCGACAGCACTTTCCAGCGACTGCTGCATCGATCTGGAACAGTTTGCCGAAGTCAGTCCGGTCATCGCCGTCGTTGCAAGTTTTTCGCAGCAGACTGAAAACCGAACGTTTTTCCAGTCTTACAGCTATGACTAAGAACGTCTCATTGCACTGACTACTATTACGTGACTTCACTGTTTAGGCTTATTGTTACGTGTCCTTGTAGTCATAGGACTTAACGCCACGCTAAAGTTTATTCGTCCTTCATCATCATCATCATCATCATATCACCGCTACTAATTTCCCGTCCTGCTGAGAGTAGGAAGCTGAGTTGAACTGAACATAACCTTCGTAGGCCTGCGGTATTCATTTTATATTTGGCATAAGTAACTTTACGTAAACAGTAATCAGCATAGAAATTTATCGTGGAATGAAATATTGGAAATCGTCATTTGTATTAATTTCGCAGATTACAAAGAAACGAAAGAAAATGCGGCTGACTCTGGCACTGTTGGCGTTGCTATGGATTCAGCACGGCATGACACTGCAGTGTCCGCACGGATGCAGCTGCCAAGTACCAAAAACTTTGTCCGGCACAGAGCTGAACATCGACTGCAGACGTAGACTTCCACAAGAAGTAAACGACGAGCAACTCTCACAACAGTTGGACTTGATGCTCTCTGCTGACGAGTTCACAGAAAACCTGGCATCCCTTAGTATCAGCAAGACTCAACTGACGCATGTTCCAGCATTAGTCTGCAAGCTTGTCAATCTCACTACATTGAGACTTGACGAGAATAAGTTTACCGCACTGCCAGATGACTGTTTCACCAAACTCACCAAGCTGGAGACGCTTTCTCTGACCAGCAACTCCATCTCTGGCTTACAGGACGGGTTATTTGACGGATTACAGAGGCTCTTTAGTCTAGACTTGAAGCATAATCATATCTCTTTCATTGGACTTCGAGTATTCTCAAACTCCTCGGATCTGACCAGTTTACGTCGTCTGAATTTGGCTTCTAACAGACTAACGTCTCTCGATCCTTGGTGGTACTACCGCTGCATAGTCGGTGATGAAAATTCCGGCCCAACAATCTCATTGTATAACAACTCGATATCCAATTTTACAAACAAACTAAACTTCAGTTTTCGCTGCGGTATGAAGCGTCCTCATGGCTACTTGGATCTATCGCAGAATCGAATAACACACGTCATGGACGTTTTCAATGGATGGAATATAGGACACGAATCCTTTTACACTGCTTTGATCTGCTTGTTAAATTACAAAGAATCACCTCACCCTCGCATGAGATTCTCTTTTGCAGGAGATAGTTATGTTTGCGACTGTGCAGACTTTCCGCTTTATAACGCTGTGAGAACAATAGCGGGGTCGACGACTATGTTGTCTCGTGTGCGCTGTAACAACTTCTACAGCGACATAGGGCAACCGGTGAGCGCGAAGACAGTCCCTTTGAAAAAGTTCATGTGCGACTTAACAGATCGTTGTCCGTCCGGTTGTCGGTGTGTCTATCGTCCAGCAAACTACACGCTGCACGTCTTCTGTTCCGCCGCCAACTTGTCATCACTTTCACTCGATCTGCCTCCATTACCTGAGAGCTACGTCAAATACAAACTGGATTTCTCGAACAACAAACTTCTTCGTCGTCTGGAATATCGCCCGTACTTTGCCAATACTTCCATCTTAGACGTCAGCAACAGCAGCTTAACTGAAATCACCGTGTCTGTTTTAAAGCACGTATCTCGTATTGGCTCCGTAAATTTGCGACTAAATGGGCTCCAGTCGTTTCCAAGACATGCAGATACCGTAAACATTTCAGCCAAGTTATTCATAGGCGGCAATCCATGGAAGTGTGACTGCGACAACAGCTGGATGATTAGCTGGCTTCAGTCTTTATCTCACCAAATATCAGATCCAGGAGACGTCATCTGCAGATCACCTTCAAGAATGTACGGCAAGAATGTTCTGCATTCTACCGAGGAAGAGTTCTGCGTTGATCCGGTAAAGCGCGCCTTGACAATAACTCTGTCGGTTGTAGCTTCCGTGGCTGCTATAACTATAATAACCGGAATGCTGCTTTACAAGCTGAGGATACAGTTCTACAGAATGTGGAAGTTTCATCCGTTTGACCGCGACGAATGTGTCGGTGAAGACATGGACTACGACGTGTTCCTCAGCTGCAGTGCGATGGACGAGGATCCACATGGACTTCGCATTCTCAGAGAGATGGAATCGAAAGGCTACCGAGTCTGCTACCACGAGCGGGATTTTCTGCCCGGACAACTTATAACGGACAACATGGTTCACGGAGTGGAGCGCAGCAAACGCACCGTGTGTCTACTATCTAGAAATTTCTTGGAAAGGTGATTGCTTTGTTGCGTTTGCTGTATACTTCTTTCTTCTTCCAGGACTAGTAGTTGACTGTATGGCACTGTATAAGATCATGTACTTAACTTTTTATTTTACATGTTTATAATTACATCAAAGTGAAAAACTTCGGAGAGGCGAAAGGAAGGGGAACAGTCTCGCCATGGAGATCTAAAGAAAAGGAGAACACGGAATAATACACTAAAAGAGTGAAACGGGAAATAAAAAATAAAAGAGGCAAAGATTGACGGAGAATAAAATAAAACGAAAAGAGAAGAATAAGCAATCGTATAGCGGAAATGACACTTCTTTATCCCACTTTGGTATCTCTGCTAAGTTCCAATCTATGCGACTTGTAGTTGACTTTAATACAGGCTTAACTGTTAACATGTTATATGGTTAAATGTAAAAGATGGAAATGTGTGGATGGATTTCTGTAAATGTATATAGTCGCGAGTATACATCGTTCATGTAGATGGTGTTTTATGTAAGGTTTTGCCACGTGTACGTTTCAGCTCTTTCTGCATGACGGAGTTCGACATGGCCTATCACCAGAACGTGGCGGTGAAGCGCAAGAAGCGTCTGATAGTGCTGATGATGCTGGACAGTCCGGCGGACCTCTACGCTGACGATGCAAATTCCAACAACGCGGCGACCCTGCGTCAGTACGTACGTCAGTACACGTACATCGACTACACGGCCGACGACTGGCTTGATCGTCTGCTCTACGCACTGCCACTACGCGGTCTGCTTCAACGCAGCCAGATCGAGGATGATGACGATGTCCAACTCATTAGAAACGTCTAGTAGCAGCGAATGGCCGACGCGCAATAGTTTTTGGCCCGACCGCTAAACTGTAAGCTTAAAGTCGGCCCTTTGTCGTGATTGTCGTCTGTTCGTCCGTCCGTCCGTCGTCCGTCTGTCACGGATGTATTGTAGGTAAACGGTGCGAGATAGGGCCAATGTTATTATTAATCACCAATAGTAAGTGGCATACGCCCTTTCAGATGACATAAAAATCATCAACCTTGGATTACCTTTAAGGTCTGTAACAACCAGTACGGTCGGCCCCACCCTAGCGACAACTGTGCTTCTTGTATAATTATTATCCTTTACGCTAACCAGGACATATTGAACTGTAATGCACCTTATGTCAACCCAGGTGTACAAAAAAACTGTATAAGCGCGCATAAGGCTATCAGGCAAAATCGTTCTTGCAATGCAAGCGATTTCACCTATTCCTACACATTTCTCCGCAACGTGGTCTGTCTGTCTGTCGTCTGTCTGTCACATTCGTCCACTCTGCTTAACCATTTGATACATTTGTATACTACGTGGCAGGTAGACCTGCACTTGTGGGGTCGAATGACACTGTGTTAGATGGGGGTCTCTGGCATGCAAGAAAAGCGGAGATTTGGGGTCAAACTCCTAATCAAAAAATGCACTTGCAAATATCAGTCAAACTGTCGGTCCTCTGCTGCCACCTGGCGAATACAAAGAATGAGTTGGGCGAACTTGAACGGTGCAATTCCGCCTTTTGCCAACTTACTTTGGTCCATGTTTATGTCAGCACTTTACTAATATTTAGCAGCACTTTGACATTTCGGCGACGTGCTAGGCTGGCTATATGTCATAACATTACGTGGATGCTGTACTGTTTGAAACATTTGTAACATAGGCCTACATGTATATACCGGTAGATGCATGGAGCAGCTCAGCAACACGCAGATATACCATCGGCCCAATCACAGCCACAGCAACAGAAAGTACTCTGGTCAACTCAGCCTTTCATCCCTCAGGTGTAGGTAAATCAACTACCTGGACAGTTTCGGCTGGGTTAAAGCGAGACGTATTCATCTGTGTCGTGTGGGAGATAGCACCGTGTGATCCTATACGGCGAGTGACGCTCCGTAGCTCCGAGACGAGTCTCTTGTGAAAAACTATAAACTCCTATTTTAAATAGTACAGGATGTGTGCGGAGAACATGAGAGAGAATAATGACCGGCGTCTGTGTTGACAGTCCACGTTTCGTCCTCATCAAAGTGAATGTCGCCGCCTCGATCCTCACCAGGGAAAAACGCGTGCGCCAAAACAAGTCCTGCACTCAAATACATTTTTAGGTCGTCGTCAAATGCAAGACAGAAAACGTTTTCACATGTTTTATTTTAAAAATCTGACAAAAAATAGCCGCAATACTCACAGCTTGACAATAGGCCGTAATCAACTGTATGTAAAATAATATTGTCGCATGTATGTTTCATTGTATGTATAGACCTTCCATGGTTGCCACAGAGTCAGATATCGTTCGAAAATATGTTATTTTACATGCATACACGCTGCAAAAAATAATAATATTTTAGTTGCGCAAATCTTGCAATTTTTTTGAAACTGATCATGTACACAAAACGATAGGCAATGTTGATTGAGTGCTATATAAAAATTCACAGACCGCGGTTACACGTGAAATAAAAATGTTGCAAAAATGTTTTAAAAGCCGTCGACCGCCTGTGACTAAAACATTTTATTTTCATATAGCCTGAATCATTTGCGCAACATATATGTACCGTGTAGCACTTTTTCTGCTTTTCCTGTATAGCAGTTTGACTACAAACGAATACTAAGTGACTGACTGACTGTAATGCTGTATTACCGACTTTTTACGCCTCTGACTCCAATAAATGTCAACTAAAAAATTTTGTGATTCACTTTTCCATGAGTCCCTGCATCCGCGGGTGTTTTGTAAAGTTTGTTGGCATAATTATAATCTTAAGATTTTAAATGCATATCGTGGAGAAATTTTACTCAACTTTGCTGATGGTTGTACTGAGGTCAGAGATGAATTCGTTAAGTTTCGAAGGTCGTGAAGTCAGCGTCAAGGTCGCTACAGATGTAAAAAAAAACCTTCGGTATTCTGTATCTCCTGAACGAATTTACCGATTTTAACAAAACGGCAATATTCTTGAGTCTTAAGTGAGTTACAAAGATGGGTGAAGGCATCACAATAGATGCTTCCATTCATCCGTCGATCACAATTTTTAACGCAGCCTTTTCATTGCCCAAATGGCGAAAGTTAATCTCTTGTGTTACGTAAAAATGACCACTGGATTCGATTTTTGAGCTCAAAATTCATGAAAATTAATCTAAGTAAGGCTTTATCCTAGACCCACTAAAAGATCTTACAGTATCCTCCCAGACCCCTACTATTATGTTTTTGTTTGGATATATCTTTTTTCTATCTCTGTTTGTGTCGCTTTTTGACGAATAAACGTTCATTAACGGCGTCGAAGTATCGCGTAGTAATCGTGAGTCACGAATTCTTGCTGCGCAGCGTCTAAAACAAGACTTCTGATGAAATCACGCAGCTGAACCGACCTTGGCCGTCAAACGGATATCCGTCGTGGTGGTAGCCAGAAGCGAATTCGATGAGAATGTCCGCGTGTCCGGATTGCAGTTCATAGAACTCTAGCTTGGTGACATCACTCCACAGACTGAACGCACGATGCAGCGCCATTCGAGTCTCGTAATAACTCAGATCCGGAGTGAAGTTCAGAATTCTGCCGCGAAAATACAACTCCGTTAAGGCTCGTATACAGAGCGCCATAACTGAACTGAACTGAAGTGACCAACATCGATAGCGATACCGATGAGCGACAAAATACACAGATGAGTTACAACCTAAAATATTTGTCGTTTTTTCATGCATGTAACTACATATCGCAGCTTCTATCTATACATTAAGCCTACGTCCAAAGATAAAGAAAAACGCTAAACAAATATAGCAGAACATTTAAACATGTAGGCCTAGAACGCATGCTGAAGTCTCCACAGTCACCTTAACACTCAAGAAGACTGTTTAACATTCACTTATGTGGCTTAGCATACAACTCAGAGGTCGTCGTTGAGTTGTTCTATAGGGCTACAGATTACCTGTACGTGATAGTTGTCTTGTGCCACTTGGACGGACCAAAGGCATACGGCTGTGCGGGACCGTGGTGATGATGTCCGTGCCTATGAGACTGGTTCGCGTGGTAGGCGGGCGGTGCCGTCCAGTGCCCAGTCATCAGCAGATCTGCCATGCCGCAGCGAGGTCGTTTCATCGCGGCGACGGTCTCTGAGTCAAGGCGTCCTGTCTGACGCACGCCGGCCACGCGCTGGAAATGTCTGACGGCTCGGCGCAGTTCTTCCTCCGTTCTCAGAGCACCTGTCTCCAGGTCGGACGCAGGCAGGTAGCCGAACTGCATCAGGTACATCTGCACGCACGCCGCCGCACAATGCCGATCACATCAATGCGACAATAAGAATCGTTGTCATACACCCGAGTTACCGGCATGTTTGTTCATAATCCGAAGCTTTGATAGTCCGAAGATGTACACTGCAACATGGCATTTTCACTAACCTTAGCTTAAAACCTAATGGAGAAGAACTGCGGCGATTGAGTCAAAGTTTGTTGAGGTGTATAGGAAAGAAGTTTTTAAAACACCTTAAAACTTTTGGGACTCGAGCTGCCCTGAAGTCATCCGACACGGCGGATATGTAATGGAGTTCGCGATACTGCAATGCAAAGTCTGCAAACTGCAGTAAATTTGTTGACATTTAAGAACTAGTTATGTGTCATTTTTTCTATTAACTGTTTTGCTACAAGTACCATACGTAGTGAATAAAGATTTTCAACAAAATACAAAATCGTGTATGCCATGGAATTATATACAGTACGAAACGCATATATAGATAAAGCAGAGAGAGAGACAACCTATACACGATTGCAGTGATAGAGATATTTGCCAAACTACTAGGCGACGTTGCAAAAAACTTAGCATTAAACACGCGAACAAGTTTTACAAGGTAGTGCAGCAACACAAACCATGTTAAATGAACAAAACTAACTATAATCCCAAATTGAGCTCTGCTGACACATTGCGGCTGCAGCGCTCCGTTGCAGTCTACTCTATTATCATTATTTCACGGGAAAGCGGTAAGTTTTAAATTGGGGTTAACGTGTCCATGCCGGATCACAAAGGGCTACGGGGAAAGAAAAAGTTCCAGACCACCAGACCAGATATTGAGAAGGACTGACGACAGAGTGCTTCGCTGAAGTTTTTGCCTGACGACACTTACGAGAACGTCCTTCATAAATGAGGGTTGTGTCCAACAGTTCCCGGAATTTGCTGATTTCTATCCGCAGTCTGGGGCACTCACTACAGTCTAAACGGCTGGCTCTGGCGTGCACGCACACGTGTGCTATCTGCGTTGAGCGGTCATACATTCGCCACCATTAACTCGTCACACGTGCATGGGTCACCACTCGCTGTATGCAACATACTCTACGGCTGGCTTCGTCCGCCGGATGTTGCCAATCGACGTATATTTACAATAATTGGCAGTGAGAGAGGGGCAAGAGGTGAGTGGTCGAATGAGTCAGTGAGCAGTAGCTAGTAGTCAGTGCGTGGGCGTCGAGTGACCACACAGAGAGTAAGTAGACCAGGGACAGTTGACGACCACGTCTGTGACAGTCTAAGCTGATACCGTTATGATCCGATCGGTGCATTGTAATTAACTTGCAAACAGGGAATCAAAATATCAACCATGGGCTGCGAAAATCCACAAGGGACAGGGAGACATGTTCCCTTCGAAGTTTTGGGCCGCCGGGGGATACCGATGATTTTGCCCCATCCTCCAAGGTTGAGAAATGATGACTTGCAATTACAAAAATATAGCAATATCTCCATTGAAAGTGGGCAGCAGATTTTTGACCGTTGTTAAGTTACAACCTGAACGTGACTGCGAGAAAGAAGTCTAAACGAAGTACAAAACGTTGTTAGTAAAACGACAAGCTTACTATGTCAAGACAGAAAGTATTTGCCTCATTCTCTAGTAGGTGTGTGTGTATGTGTGTGCGTGTGCGCGCGCGCTCCTCTGCAAGCAGTTTATTTCCTCAGTTATTGTTCTAAATGACCAAGGTGCCTGCTAATGAATCCGACGATGACATCCAATGCAAACAAAGTCCACTGCACAAAATGTTAATAGCGCCCAAGGGTGCGTCCAAATATAATCACTGTGACTTTGACTAATGAGGGTCAGTATTTCCCCCAGCGACCACGTCATGATCAACGCAATGATCGCCAGCTGGCTGGCAGATGGCGGCACCGTGGTCATGGTCATCGGACGATGACTCACGGCCAGTCACGTAATAAACTGACCGCTCAGCGACTCACACAATGAGATTCTGAGTAGTCGATGAGGTGGCGTCGCGAAATCACTCGCCAGAGGTCGACATTTCGACACTGCGCCGCCAGAACAGGTGCCCGTTCAGATGAGAGGACTAACTACATTTAACTGCATTGACGTCGGTAGCCAGTCAACTGGTCAATCATTTTTTGATGTGATGAGTGGCGACATGCTTAAAGGGTATAGCTTTTTCATGGAAAACCCATCTTAAAGCTACGGAGTGTCACCTACCATTTGGGATTGCACAGTGTTACCTGCCACCCGACACAGGTGAACGCGTGCCACATGATGCGGCCGTTCGGCTAGAGCTGAATATTGGCATAATATGTAGAACGTTCACACCAATTTTTTTCCTGTCCCTTTTCGTTTTCGTACTGCGAGACCGTACAAGACAGACGGACAAACTGACGGACGGGCAAGACCAATAATGCGGCCTATTAAGACGGCCTCGAAATAATAGCTTCAAATGCACCAACGACGACGCGTTCATAATTAGGTGGCTCAACAGCGGTACATCTGCCGGACAAGGCACAAACTGTTGGTGCATTCTGTGAATCTCTGGCCGGCGAATGCAGTTATTGTGTAAGCGGAAATGGCAGCTAACAAAGACGTCACGTGAAAAACGATGACGTCACCATCACGTGACATGTGACGTGGTGACTCATGCCACGCACTGGATACTGCAGACTGGCTACTACGAATACAGTTTACACGACGGGAAGAAAAACGAAACATAAAATACAAAAAACTCAGAGTTTAAACCTCCGTCGAAAATGGTTTTGTTCTTGAAAGTCTATAGGAGCTGTAATAGTAAAAATCTTTTAACAAATCCAAAAATTCTTACCGTAAATCACTACCAAATCACTACCAAAATCTGACCCATTGTTTCTTTGGTCATGAATCACCGGTTCAAAAAATTTCAACAAAATCCGTTCGTAAGGCACAGACCGACAAACTAACAAACAAAGGTAGACCTAAAATTCGAAATATATAACACATGAGAAAGAATCGACTGCTAACAATACACGTCCGTTGGTGTAATAACTTAACTATGGCTTTAACATATCAAGCATTTTTGGGCCGACAGTTAAGCTGTAGGCTAAGCTTAAAGGTCGACCCTTTGTCACGGGAGTCGTACGTTCGTCCGACCGTTCGGCTGTCTGCAGTCCGTCTGTCACGGGTATATTGTGACTAAACGGTGCAAGATATGGCCTAAGTAGTTATTGATCACTAATAGGAAGTGGCATACGCCCTTTCAGATGAAATGAAAATCATCGACCTTAGATGACCTTCAAGGTCAGTGACAACCAGTATGGTCGGCCCCACCTTAGCGACAGCTGGGCTTCTTGTTCCTATACGTCCCCCACGCGTGTCCATGCACAGCCACTTCATAGACGATATACGGACAAATGCGTAGTAAAAAACGATAATTTCCAGTCCACATAAAATACAATGTACCGTAATGTACGTATACTTAGTTCAAATATCAAAAGACCGGTGCACTAAAGTGTAGATTATATCACGCGACGCCGCGTTTAGTTCCGCTGATGATATGCGCGTAACGAACGACTGAACAGAACGCAGTTAAACACTATCACTATATGACTGTGTCATAGGCCTATCAGACTCTCGACAATGAAGTGAAACCGTGTGACTATTTCTTAAGCTTTGTTCATAGTGACAAACTCAACTCAACACGACTGGAAAACTCAGTTTTTGTCAGTTTTCGGAGTTCTGACCAGATTAAACTGAGTTGAGTTGAGTTTGTCGCTATAAAGCTACGAAGTACGAACAAAGCATTAGATAGACCTAGGCCTACACCTACAATTAATTTAAACCCCCTATAGTTAATATCAATTATTGCAAAACCGGGAGAAAAGAAAAGAGAAGTCCATCGGTAAATCTGCACAAGTCATGTCGGCTAGCTCGCTTTTAGATGGAGATCTTTGGGCAACTGCAATAAGCGCAGACGTATGTGCTAAGAAGACAAAAATACATGCAATGGTTCACTAAGCGTGCACGTGCAACGTTGTGCTGTGCAGCCGAAAGCAGGTGGATTGGCGAAAAGCATGAGTGCCAGGGTGGGTTGCTAGAAGAAAGGTATGGAGTACTATTATAACTGCACTCGGGTCCGTCTCGTCGGCACAGGTAATATTACCGCGCTGATTGGCGAGTTAGCACTCAGAACTCAGCAACGGAGAAACAGTGAACAACGAGTCTAGCAACAGACTTGAGAAATCACATAAGCTATATGACGTGAATTATTCGTCACGACCCGGTCGGTTGACTTTACACTGAGCTGGATTTCCACATTACCATTTCTTCACAATCAAGAATTGCCCAGCCGAACATTGGCCTACAGCACGAACTGACAACATATTTGAAAACGTTTAACCGGTTACTCCAGTTTTGCTTTATCGGACGGACAAAATTCATTCAGTGTTGATAATCAATACAAACGCAATGCGCCTTTTGGGCGAACTAAACTAAATTATTTCACATTTCGATATTGGGTCACTGATCAATTCGGTGCCGCTAACTGCGGTTCACGTCTGGTAGCTATGGAAGGCGCAGCAGCAGCAGCAGCAGCAGCAGCAGCAAATGTGGTCGGTAGAGAGATTACTCGTATTGCAGCAGAAAACAAGCGATATGTCGGCGCTGGCATGAAAATGTATACACATTGCGAAAACCTATACAGATAGCGCGAACTATAAGCAGGGCCTAGGCATTTTTACCGCAAGTATATATGCACGATATCTATTCGCACTATGCACGCACAAATCAATTTACCAATGCCAAGCATTCAGCACATTGAATAGGCTTCCTTCCGATATCTCAACGTAGTGTTGAATAGTGACGCTATGAAAGACACCACAGATGGCATGAAAATCAGTTAAGTTACCTACAGCTGCTATATCGAATAGAGTGAGTATAACGACACAGTAATTTGATAGGAGTAGGCTACAGTTTGATGCTTCACTGAACGGGGGAAGTTCAGTGTTGATAAAGTTAATGAAATTCACAGAAACAACTGCACGCTTCGGTGTACAAACGTAGTCGTGTACAGTAAATGTATCTATACTTCCTGTGAAAGGATGCGGTTTGGGTTGATAGCATAGCATAGATTACAAGCTGATCTCGACCTGCGTACCGGAAGGATGCAGGGCGATAATACAAAGTTTCCAGTAGGTTTACATATTGTTGACATTTGTTGTCATATCTATATGCCACTACCCATAGAGCTAATCACACTGTTGAACCGGTATACTGCTACTCTGATCTTGTAATATTACAGCAGAAAAATAGCAGCGTAAGATGCATGCAATATACCGAGATGGTCTACACGCTGTTTCATAAAAATGACCTCTTTGTGTTTTTTTTTCATAATTCACTCAAATGATGATCAATTTACATAAAATTTGTACCAGTTGTAGCTGAAAAAAATACTAATTCAAAATATCGGAACAAAATTTGGCAGTTAATTAAATATTCTTTGCTAGTCCTGACGTAATGCTGATGTCATAATGTGTCGCAGGTACAAACTGGATAGTCTCAACTAGTGCTGTCAGTTGCTACCCTACTTCGATGGTAAGCTTAAACTGGTTCGCTAATGAAAAACGTTTATTGTGCCAGCACTAAGCAACATGGGGACATGAAATCAGACGTCTTGCGATCCGAAAATGTAACCACTTTGCAAGCTCAGTGTGCTAGTGCACTCACTGTCTTGCTCGAATGAGTAAAAAGTCCAACTATCCCCACAGACACGTAAATGCCATCGCTTGCATGTTTTTGTAACTGTAACTGCAAAACTTCAACAATTTGTCATGAATGAACCAGATTTTTTACCATTAGAACAGGGTAGCAACTGACAGCACCAGTTGAGACTATCCAGTTTGTACCCGTGACACATTACGACGTCAGTATTACGTCAGAACTAGCAAAGAATATTTAATCACCTGCCATATTTTGTTGCAATATTAACTAAGTCAAGCTGTCAAATATTACAATACGACTCATACGTGTTAAAGGTTCACTGATCAACTTCAAATATCTGCACAAATAGTTCAAGGACTTTTTGGCACGTATATACCGTAGGCCTATTTTCAGTGTTCAATATTTTATCGCGCGGCCGGCCATTCGTCGGTCCGCCCACCTGTCTCATACGGCTCCCAACTTTAGAAAGAAAAGGCAAAATTGGTGCGAAGTTGCGAACGTTCCGTGAAACAGAAATAATCAATCAATGCAGCAATTTTAAGCTCAAATGATCAAAGGTCAGGTAAATGATCGCACAATATGTCGACACTGAGCTGACATCGTTTTCTAGTTAAAATCCACATTTGATTCATGCGAAGTGCATAGCATATACATGGTGTTTCATAAAAAGGGACACATTATGACTTCAGCATTACGTTACGACTAGCAAAGAATATTTAATCAACTGCCATATTTTGTTGCAATACATGTAGTTTGAATTAGTATTTCTTCAGCTACAACTGGTAAAAATTTTGTGTAAATTGATCATCATTTGAGTGAATTATGAAAAAAAACGAAAAGAGGCCCCTTTTTATGAAACACCGTGTATTTCTGTAATTACAGATCGATAATCCAAAAGTTCCACTTAGGCCCAATTCCTAACACTTACACTCGTATAGCCGTATCCTTAACTCTAACCTTAACCGTAGGCCAACAACTGACATGGCGACCACCCCACCACACGACAGTTAGAATCTGAATATTGAACGCTTGGATTATTGATACATTACCATGTTGTGTATATTTAAATCACAGAGATCATGAATTCATACCGGTCCGTCGACGTCGGCGGTGTCGGCGCTGCCGTGGAACACTCTCACCGGGGCTCGACTAGCGTCGCTATCGACAACCGGAAGCGCTGTTGCTAGGCAACGGAATGACGTCATCGGCACTAGCATCAGCGTCAGCAGCAGTCGAGCGACTCCGACCAACGACTGATGGGACGACGACACTCGCCGCAAACACGTCGGCAACAATGACGTCAAGACCAGAACCGGAAACAGTTCGGAACAGTTGACGTTCGGCGTCGGTGAGGGCGCTCGCCTTTGACTGCAGCACGGACGGACGGCACTGCAGACGGTTAGATGCCGCCGCCGCGTGGAGACTGAGTTGTCGTTTCTCCGGTCCTCCTCTTGCATCCAGCGGAAAACGCTCAACGACGTCATCACTTCGCTGCGAAGTTCCACCGAGCACAATCTACTCTCGTCATTGTCTTGTTCAGCGATAGTCCCGCCGAGGTACTGGCAGCAACCGTGGCGTGCTGTCGGCGAGGATGCCGCTGACCGTTCATCGTCCAGTCCTTGACGCCGCTCACGCTGACGCTGCTGTTGCCGTTCTGACTCGTCCTTCATCGCGTTCCACGTCGACGTGCCTCGTGTCCCGACTTCAACCACGATCTACACCTGCTGACGACAACACAGAAACATATCTATACAGTACACCGTCAGTTGCATCGTGAATTAAAAATAGTAGGGGACGGGGTAGAAATTTGTAATTTTCCGACAGACTCTTCAAATTTCAAAAAAAGTTTGAGAGCTTAAAATTGCAATTTTGCCCCAAAATTTCTCCAAAATAGGGGTTTTAGCGTCAAATTGTGCATTTCTGGACGACATTTTTCGGATAAAAAATTTTCTGACAATTTTCTGACAGCCCAAAATTTAGGGGAGAGAGAGGCAATTTCCCCTCCTGACCCGTACCACGATGCCAATAAGTATCGTAATGCCAGCAGTATCGTTACTTTTGTCTTTCTATTAAACCTTTTCTGGCAGACAGTTTAATAAATTTTCCGGAAGAAAAAAATGCAGCGTTGTAAATCGTGATACCAATAAAACCCGAAATAAACTGTAAAAACACAAGCATTTGTCAAAACAGATTGTAAACACGTATACAGCATACTTTTGATTGTTTCTAACTAAGACGTATCAAAACTAAGAAACAATTAAGTTAGCATTTACAGATTTGAAATAAATAAATAAAAGCAACTTTCCCCGCAAATATTGCCTCCTAATGCGCCAACTCATTTAGCCTTTTTCGAAATCTTAGGCAGCCGTGCAACGTTACTGCCTGAGATCTTGCACGTCTTTGGCTTTGCATTTTGTGACCTTGCCAATAACGCCGTGCGTATATAAAAGTGTTGACTATTTACAGGCAAGGAAAAAAGCAGAGGAAACGAAGCAACTTTTTGCCGTCAGAGACAAAACGAACGAAGTATTTCTATGGCTTCGATCCTGTGAGTGCCTGACTGTCAGGTGCTTGATGCATTGTGCATTCGTGATCGCAGGACACAAACCGACAGCATGCACTCGAATTTCGGTCACTCGGTGTCCAACAAAACTGATGACTCGTTATACCGATGAATCACACTACCTGTAGCTCGTTATCACTAAGGGTAGGTAGTTATTTTAATGGAGTGATACATAATCACTTGATCTAAGAGTATATTTGACCTGCTCTGATTCAACAAATATATCACCCCACTTCTATGGCAATACCAAACGAATCGTTTCAAAAAAATACAAGCCGTACCATAACCTCATAAACTTGTCTAATCCTATCATGAATTCATAACTTTACAAATTATTAGCGAGATATTCTGTAAATATTTGAATAATAAACTATCCGATCAGATAGCACAGCTTTGGTGACAAATCATTATGTAACATGCACGAACATGCAGAGTCATATAACATGCATGGTTAATTCTTATTTTACGATAAACTTACACAAAAGTTGCTATGCCTATATTATAATATTTATGGCTGTCATCAATGACATTACTGGGATGACGAAAAACTGGTCAAGTGAATGATTAAGCTTATCAGCTTAGATTAGAATTACGGAAAACTAGATATAAGCTGCTGGCGGCTTAGTCATAGCTGGATGACATGGCAAACACTTATCATAAGTAGTCCAGTTATGGGGTGTTTACACGATCCAGCATTCATCCAGCTAGCTGGAAGTTCTATGGTAATTAGGAGGACGGACGGGTGGTAACCACAGATTTGAATCTTTAAATATTTAAATGTCATTTAAATGTCATGAAATTGAAATATTAATGATATTGGTGACAGGCATATTGGAAAGCCTATATAACACGTAGGCCTATCAGCTGTGGGCTAAGCCTAGGCCCGCCTACGGCTTAGCCCACAGCTGATAGGCGGCGGGGTTCCATCAGGCCAGCTGGATGTTTGCTGGACGTTTGCTGGAACTTTGCTGGATCGTGTAAACACCCTATTACTTATTTCAGCACATATTAGGATGCTGATGTGCCTAATGCATAGTGATTTATCTCCGCATCATCTTGCGTCTGTGGGCGTGCAGTCACTGTAGCTGTCCACGCCAGGGACCAGCGGTAGAACAAGGTTAGAAGTCAACAGTCATCGCAGTTCGATAGGCCATCGGTAAAACGGTGAGCCATAAGTAAGGACTGCATAACGATATATCACACAATCTGCTGAAATCTGTCCGAAATTCGTCATAATTAGACCTGTATACCTAATACCTGAGCCGGAAACGCGGTAATTCGGTCAGAGATGTGTGCCATATCCGATATCTGCCCTCGGGGTACAACTTCAGTTATTAATCAGTAAACAAAGACGAATTCACTCTAACAGTAGCACCCAGAACACGACAGATTGCAAGTTACTCACTCCGAACTATAATTCCACTTTACTTTTTCACCGCTTTAATGCAACACAGAACTTCGAAGTTCGAACAGCGTATCTATTTACGGAGTAGATAAGTGGAGTACCGGCCTATATGGTTGGGGTTATCCTGGACGCGTTCACCTGTGTCGTGTGGCAGGTAACAGTGTGTGAATTGTGATCCAATATGACAGGTAGCTAAATAGGTTTCTCATGAATAGCTATATCAGTTAAGAAGGCGACTGTTCAGTCGATCTATCAATGAATCAATCAGTCAATCAATCAGTCGATCAAAATATCCACTTATATACATGTAACACCACTTTTTCAAGTTTTTTTTTTATAAGTGGCACCGCGGCAGTTACAACGTGCTTGCAAATAATGGCTTAGATTTAAAGTCATTAAGTCATGCATATTTAAACGGCAGCCTGTCGATAGGCCCTATTCTTGACCCTGATCCGCTGAGTGCCCTGACCCCAAATCCGCAATACGATCTCCAACTCAACTGGAAGTCGGACAAGAGACACTGCTAGAATATGCGGATAAGCGGGTTACCGATTTTTAAAGCCCACAACATGCAAAGTGCAGCTATTTGAGAAAGAAACCATTTTACGGACTTTGTGAACCAATATAGCAAAAAAAAGTCAGGCGTGTTAGCGCTATGGTGGTCACTCGCCATAATCCACGGCATGACTGACTAAGACGGAGGTCATGCCGCACGCGAGCATTGCACGCTGTTTACTCGGTAAACTCAAGCTCCCCAGCTTGTCCGATGACATACGCCGGCCATCTGTTCCACACATACTCAACGTCGGAATCGAATCAATCCATCCCTGCAGGCTGCAAGTCGGTCGGTTGCGGGTGACCGCTGGACGTTGGATGTGGATGGTGGCTCAGTTTTCTCGAGTTCGTTCGCCGCCGCGACCGTGCCATTGCCACTGCGGTCTCTGGATAGGATCTTCCATCACGTAACCTGGTGGGCGCAGCTTGCACCCAGTAAAACATAGAAGGGAAAGTTTTGTTAAGAGTGTAGGTCAAAACTTCTTCCTTGTTTCTTACTGGGTAGACAAAAATAGAGAAAGGAACGCAAAGAGAAAAGGGGATAAAGGATAGGAAAAAGAGTAGAGAAAAGGGGGAAAAGAAAAAGGGCGGGCGATGTGAAGAGAGAAAGAGTCCTGAAAGGGGAAGGGAGAACTTGCGGCTGACTTCGATTTGATTCCACTGTATATGCGATCATATGCCCGTCGGCAGGGATGTGGTCTCGGTCGAGACGACTGGGTCTCGAGACGTACTAACGTCTCGTCTCGGTCTCATCTCGGTTTCGGAGCAATATGTCTCGGTCTCGGCCCAGTAGGTCTCGTCTCGGGTCTCGGGCCATTGCGTCTCGTCGAGACGTTTTGTGCAGGCGCGCGCCGTGCATACTGTAGCTGCAGTTAGAGCGATACTAACGATCATGACATTTGTGGCTTAGACATATTCGTTTACAGTGTTTTTACTCTCTTATTTACTTATTTATTGTAAAGCAGAATAATCATGTCAATCTTTTTTTGTCTTCAAATGATCTAGTCGCAATGACGATAAACTGTATGATGTCAAAATGAATACTATCAGCCAAATGTTGACGACGTATAAGTCTATAATCAGCTGTAGTTTACTAATTTCAGTTGCTTGCAAATTGCGATAAACATAATGGCTTATACGCCGTTTACACGATCTAGCAACGTCCAGCAAATTTCCAACAAACGTCAAGCAATTAGCACGTGTAGCCTATTTTGAATACATTTGCTGAACGTTTGCGGGACGTTTGCTGGATCGTGTAAACACGGTATAATGTCCACAGCATTGCAGTTGCAATTCTTTATTGTGCAAGCCGTTAATTATTCAGCGACAATTGTCAAAATAAAGTGCAACAACCCACAATATCACAAATAGAAAGCGCTTACCATGGTGCGAGTTAATTAATCCGTATATTTTTTCATTGCCAATGTGTTTCACCATGCATAGGCCTACGTCACGGAAAACGTCTCGGCGAGACGTTGAAGCTTCCGAGACTCTCGAGAGTTTCGGGGGCTCGACCAGCGTCTCGGAAACTGCAACGTCTCGTTTCGGTCTCGTCTGGGATTTTAAACGTCTCGTTTCGGTTTCGTCTAGGAGAAAATTTTGAACGTCTCGGTCTCGTCTCGGTCTCGGCTTAGAAGGTCTCGTGCACATCCCTGGCTATCTCTTAAACATTGCCGAACGGATTAAACATTTAGGCTATTATGGAGTATGGCCTGTAAACACGGCTTCCAATTTGTTCAATAAAAAATGTCCAAAAACTCGCTTCAAAACAAGAATGATATTAGTTTACCTAATTAGAAAGATGCTGAAACCAGTCGTAGCGATCAGAGCCACAACTCCAATGAGTATCGCCAGCACAATGATCCATGTTGCAACTATAATATGTACATTGTACATTGTGCAACAGTACGCATTGCATAGTTGTTCTCTACAATAATCTGAAATCCGAAATATGATATTATATAAACTTTGATTTTGTTGTAAAAACTGTAATTTATAACACCAATAAAAAGACATGGCAAAACTTTCTAACTCTCAAAGCTGATCGTAAATCAATTTCATCGGCTGTCAACTGTGCACGAAAAACCGGACTGAAAACTCAAAGAATATTTTCCCTAAAATTCTTTTTAAAATGGTAGAGAAAGTTTATCAGTTGTCAAGAAATTGCGATTATTTAGTTGTCAAGCGACTCTGTACACGCGTGTTGGTATTACTTAGGAGTTTACATACTTTTGGGTTTGATTCGGCACAGTATAGTAGCCACTGAATAAGCTTACGTTGCACATTATTTTCGCGTCATATCGCATACAATCGACAGCGTACTAACCTTGTTCATTCGGACAGAGTTCTCCTCGAAATCCACAAGGCGGCCTATCCGGCGGCGCGAAACGGTGTCCCATTTTGCCACCGGGCCAGCGCGGTGGATAGACGTCCTTGCGGAATACCTGCGCAGCACGTATCACCCAACGACTACTTACACGAACTGTAGGCCTACGTTTTTGTTACTTTCGAGTGCAGTCTGCTATAAACGACTTTTATCATACAGCGTGTCTGTATCCAGCCAATCTAACCAAAAGGCTACTTCTAGAGTTAAAAAGTTTAAAACAAAGTGGCCCCGGATTTTGGCGTACCCTTGCATGTATGTATCTCGCTGTCGTTGTAACCAGTAAAGATGCTTGTAACAATAAAATGCGGTTACACAACAGACTAAACTTCTGTTCTGACTTGTTTAACAATTTGTCCGTGCTATATTTCAAACAATTAAAATTGCTATTTTTGATTAGATTTGTTATTATTTAAAAGCTGTTCAGGCAACAAACGAATAGCGGTATGTGTAGCTCTTTGTGGCTGGCTTTCAAAAGACTACTGGTCGAAAAGCCAAAACTAGCAGTCTGCAGAAATATTTTCTACGATTAGTAATTAGAATAATGTTAAAACAATAAAAATGAAGAACAAATTTGTACGCTTGGGCTACGAGAATAAAAACAAAATTACCACAATTTTGGTAGCAAAACTATTTCGGTGGAGATTTGAGAGCATGGCGGCTTCTAATTTTTTAGTTGTCACCAGATTCGATAAACTTACTCGTGTCTTGAGGTCGATATTGACTACTTCTGCTACTTTTACGAATGTGCCGTTTGGCGCCATGTCCGTAATCCAATAGTCAGGCTCTCGATCAGCGTACTCGTCCAATATCACTTTGCCCGTCATTCCTTGATTCAAACGCACAATACAGTACGCAGCGTGAAGCAACTGAGAAATGCATCACTGACTATTAGGGTTTCCAACCCGGGTTAACCCGAACCCGAAAACCCGGGTAACCCGGAGTTTTTTCAAACCCGAAAACCCGGTTTTGGAGAGCTTGCAAACCCGGGTTTTCGGGTTTGAATTTTGACCTACATTATGTTTAATTACACGTTAAAATAACTCGGCAGAATACGCACTGGACGCTATCAAACTGGCTTCGACTTTTCTGCGACTTGATCTTCTCTTTCAGTTAAATAACTAATGTTTTAATTTGGTACACACTTATTACTTATATCAGCAAAGACTCACTGTTCATTTGCTGAACTTATACAAAAACAACACGGGGGAATTCGGTGTTAATAAATATCGAAAAGTTCAACAGTCTGTTTGTCAGAATGTCGTCATTGATGTTCATTGATATTCTGACAGTAGACACGTTTTGAATGATTGACTATCAGTTGTTGGACCAACGTAGTTAGCATCGTCAGACATCATCACTGTTCCGTAACTTCCGTTCATCCAGTCGTCAGTCTCATAGCCGTTTCAGTCTTTAGAATGACCTCTGTAATGCAACAAAATACATCCAGCTGTTATCGTTCGGAAGCTAATAACGGGACAAGCCTAATACCCACTTACAACTGAAGCTCCGTTGAACAGCATGCATACTGAATCAGATGCAGTTATGTGTATTCTAAAACCCGAACCCGAACTCGAAACCCGGGTTTAAGATTTTTGAAACCCGAAAACCCGGGTTTGGAAAAGTGCTCCGGGTTTGGAAACCCTACTGACTGTAATTGGACAGCTCACCAGCCAGCTAAAGATGGAAATGTCTCTACGCAGCTGGTATGCGGCAGCGCAGATATTATAAGTTTCTGTTCACTTATGTGAGACTTGTGCGAAACACAAATACTGTTGCTGAGCAAGTCAAAAACGTTTTTTGGAAAGATCCGTTTTGTTTTTAGTGCGCGATGCTCATAGTTCAAAGCGCTTCAAAGCTTTACGTTTTTCTGTTCTTATTGTTTGTCTGTATACGTTAAGTAAAATAATTAGCTCAAAGTAGTCCGAAATCTTAACATCGGCATTCTATCCTAAGGAAACAGTCACAAATTTTAGCTGAAATACAATATCTGGTAGTCAAAATCTGATGGGCAAAAAACTCAACTCCAATAAGGTCTATCTTTGAAACGGTTGATGCAAGATAAAACTAACATAGAGCACTAACAACTAACAAAAATGTATACATTTATATGCGTGCTTTTAAATGATAAAATGTACAGACCTGTGTTTGTTAGGTGAAACGTTTTGTCAAGATAAATATTCTTAAATTTTGATGACTTAAGTAGCTTACGACTACGACAGTTGGTCTTGGAGTGATACTGTTTAAGCTACAGTGCGATTCACCGCTGAAGAAAAACTTTCAGGTAAACAGTCGTCCACTCGTCGCCCGCATTACGAACCTGAAAAAAGCTTATTGCTCATGTGGTCGGCAATCACAATTCCACTTCGGTGATCCAGTCCTTTGGTTATTGTTTCGTTCAGTGCGATGGCGTACAGGAGAACAGAGTCGTGTAGAAACGCAGCATACTTGTCGCCATATGCGAAGTTTCGCATCTGCATGCACAAATTCCACAAAAAGTTAACCTATATTAATTTTCTAAAATTCTTCAAATAGTCAAAACGGCAAGATGACGATTCCAGTAATAAGCGGATGCCTGCTGTAGATCAGATGAATAAATTTCGCATTTAACAAAAAAATTAATAAAACGTCAACTGACTACGAAAGTCTACATACGTTGATGTTGCTTTTGATGTACGAGTCCCACGGCGGCAAAAGCATTCTTCTTGCCACTTCCTTTCTAAAGTCATTGACTTCAGCATTACTCAATGCTGCCAGCGTCACCTGTTCGCACGCAGGATGCGAAACAATGTAATTGTCAAAATCACAGCTGTAGGCCTACAGCTGGGGTTAGCGGTAAATTTTCAACTACGCGCCGATGAAAGTAAATAATCCGGTGGCAGACTTCTGAAAACGTCCAGCGGCGCAGTGCTATTGCAGATTAAAAGGCTAAAAGTGTATATAGTTTTTCATGAAAACCAATCTCAACTGTCGTATGGGTCACATCGTGTTATTCATCTCGCCTCGCCTTAACCCCAGTAAGGCATGCCCGTCAGGTCAGGTCATGTAGTCGCGTAGTCGTGAGACCGTAGCGTCGCTCTTCCGCCGTGACCGCGCTTAATAGCCAGCTTCCATTGATCAGCAGGTGGGCGGTTGCTGTCTCTTCGGAGCTGGTCTATCCACCTGCCACGTGGACGACCGGGACGACGTTTCCATGTAGGGTCAAGGAGGCGTCCCTGAGACAATCTGACGCAACTGTAGAGTGCTTTGTGGGCTGGAACTTCGTCCGTAGGCCTACTGGAATTACCTACCACCGAAGGATGACGTACTGAGTTAGCTCAATGACTGATTGGTTATCTTGGGATAGGTAAGTAAGTAAGTACACAGTACGAACTTATCCCACTCCAGACGGGTTTAACATACTTAATCCACACTGAGCTCGGATAGGCTGCATGACTAGGGCTGTAAGTTACGAAAGCAGTACGAGTGCGAATTAGCCTAAGTTTGGTTTAAATCTCAATAATGTTTTACCTGTCTGCCCACCAAAGTGATAACCAGGCTTGGTTTACAAATCAAAAGCAACGAATGTTATTCAGTACATTAACGGCCATCAACGAAACATTACACAAAAGCTACCAGTCTTGGATCCGGCTGAATCAGAAAAAAACGTTTCACGTGCTTGAACAAGCGTCGAAGAAATACAAACGATTTAAACATTTTCGAAAAAAAACTTACTATTACTCTAAAATTTATTTAGCTTTCTTTTTGATAATTATTGCCATTTGTTACCGATTCTTTATTCCTGTATTTTGCACCGCTGCATTATTTCTATTTTTGACGTTTTTTTGGATATTTGCACTCTCGCATTCTGCATTTAGTGTCCCACAAGATCGACTAACAAAAGAAGCCATTACATACGTGAAAGACAGCCTCAAACGCTTTTTTAGCGATATCGTTCTGTCCGTCGTTAGTGGCCCACACGTCTTCTGGGTTGAGCACGTTCTCCTCAGGTAGCATTGCAACTGTATAGAAGACATACTCGCCCTCCGTCATGCCCAGTTCCCACGCCATCATCATGAATCGTCGTCGACTTTCCTTCGGTACGATCAACAGCACAACTGCATACAACATAACTTGCAAACGTTACACTGTTGCATGTCATTGCCATCGATCGCAAAAATCAAGCCTACTTCTCCAGTTACCAAAAAAGCGACAAAAACCAACAGAAGTTAATGCGAGTCAACGGACAAAAAACGTACATCATATCCAATCAATTAATTTTTTCTATTTGCTTAGTAAAAAAAATACCAGTCACATTTTTCATTTTAGCTTTATTTTTTTCTACCTGAACATGTTGCATTTTCCGCTTAAGCGCATTTTATACTTAAGCGTTCTTTGTTTTGTTTTGCGTTGTGGTGCAACATTCTCAGGTGTGCAGTTTAGCGTTTCATTGCATCCTCACCCACTAAACACCCTGAGCATGCGGTGTTAAATTTTGATCTTACTTCGGCCGAGTTCTTTAGTCTTCGTCAGTACACTTCGCATGTAGGCGTCAGACGGAGCTCGTCCGAACTCAGCGGTGTAAGTGATCGAGATGTTACTCTCGTGAAACACCTGCGCCCGCACATCAACTGCACGGCGAACTGTGGGAAAATATCACCTGAGTAAGGAAGTAAGCAAGTAACAATTTAATTCATATATTAAACGTAGGCATACATGTAAACAGTTTCCAACTTAAGTACAGTAAATTACATACAGTGGGACATATGAAATTTTTTAACGTAAACTAAAAAATCGAGAGACCTTTAAACTGAGCTTATAAGACAAGTAAACATAAAACCGTGAAAGATGAAGGCTCAGACTCACAGGCACACCCCGAAAACATAGCCGTAATCGCATTAAATAACTGACGCATACAGACATGAATGAAATATTTACATTTTTACAAATTTAAAAAACACTTAGAATTTACAAAATTGTTACCAATTTTAAATTACTCAAAAATTTTATTGAATTAACATCGGTTAGCGGTCTGCTAGAATAAACAGTTCAAATTTACTATTAGCGTGTCGAGTCAAAAAACAACACACTTATTTAAAAATATGAAAATGTCTACAAACGTCTACAAGTATGAAATTTTAAAAAATATACATGAGCAAATTTTTACATTACAGATCTTAAACCATCAATTAAATATTTTTAATTCGCGCATACTGACTTTAGGCATAATTGTTAACAAATACGAAAACAAATTTACGTCGCATACCTGACGTATGGCTACTGATGCCTCGAGCCAAACAAAAAAGTTGGACGAAAGAAAAACGACTTTGCGCCAGTTGTATTGCTGAAAGACCTCGACCAAAAATGTCCCCATTTTGTTGAAAGGTCCGAGCGTTCGTCCGAGCGTCGTGTAAACCTTCTTGTCATTGAACTCTGGGTTAGTAGCCACCCAGGTGAGGTGACCAGGTGAGTATAACATGACACTAGAAACGTTCATGGCCACCCACGTAGCTCAGCAATCACTCAAGTATAATCAGGTAGATGCGTAGCCACCCAGGTGACGAGTGGCTTATTCCAGAAAGACGCCAGTTCGGCAGCTGGCCGACATGCTGTAACAACGTCAACGCTCCCGTAGTTTTCTCGCCGATCTATTCTTAAACTTGTGACGCGTTTTAAACAATAAAAATGTCAATATCAATAGTAAATTTTTTGGACCGTTTCATGCAGTGTTTTCAACACCATCGAGTCAAGTTTCGAGTTTTAGCTCGTACCCCTAACCATGTACACTAACACTAACGCTAGCGCTAACTTGAACCCTCAATCCCGAGTCGATAATTTTCATCTGTGTAATGGCATCTAAAACAGGAAAATTTTAGCTTTTTGTAACAAAGTTTATTGCAGTTCACGGTAAAATATTAACCCCGGCCATCAAACACCAAAGTTTGAAGATAGTGTAGACTGTAGAGAAGGGTTTGAGCTGCTGTGCAATATTTAATGATAGTGCAGTGTATTTTGTATCGTAATGAAAAAGAATATGGAGTTCGTAGAGACCTGACGATGCCAATACGCGTTCGATGTGTTGAAAAGAAGGCTGAAGACAGAACCTATACTCGCGTTACTGAAGAACGAAGGATGCTTCGTTTTGGATACAGACGCTTTAGGCTATGGCCTTGGTGCCATACTGTCTCAAAGGCAGACCGAAGCACCTGCCGAAGTACCCGCTTCGAAGCCAGACCGAAGGCCTCGTGTATCGCAATCCGAAGAGAGAGCTATCGCCTATGCTTCAAGGACGTTATCGAAAGCCGAAAGCAAATACGAAACGACGCGGAAGGAATAGCTGGCCGTGGTTTTCGGCCTTAAGCAATATCGTCAGTACTTGCTGGGACGTCACTTCGTGACTCGGACAGATCACACTGCGCTTTCGTGGTTACGACGAACGCCTGAACTGATGCCCCAGATGGCCAGATGGTTAACTTTTATAGAGCAGTTTGACTACAAAGTCGTGCACCGGGATGGAGCCAGACATGGGTAGAAGGAAGATACTGAGCCTTTTGCCGAAGATGTCCGGAATGCAGCGAATACCACCGAGGAAAACTGACGAAGCAGTAGCCGTTGAAGCCTGTGGTCGCAGGCGCGCCGTACGAACGATGGTATATCGATTTAACAGGGACCCACCCGAAGAGCGATAGAGGACATATCTGGATTCTGACATGTATGGATTCGTACACGAAGTGGGCCGCAGCATTTCTGCTCCGAAGCAAGGAAGCCGAAGTATTAGGTATTAGTCGAGCAGATGTTCACTTGCTTTGGAACGCCTTTATCGATTTTGAGTGACCAGGGAAAAGAAGTAGATGGATGCATCATGAACGAAGTCTGCAGGCTCTTCGGTATTGAGAAGCTTCGGACGACTTCGTATAAGCCTTCGACAAACCAAGTCGAGAGATTTCACCGAACTTTGAATAGCGTCCTTACCTAGACCGTCTTTAAGCACCAAAAAAACTGAGACGTTCGTCTGCCATTTGCCATGGCAGCATACCGAAGCACCAAACACGAAGCAACCGGCTATACAACAAATCACCTTGTATTTGGACGTGAAGTTCGTGCCCCGGTTAATATCGTATTCAGAAGTCTGAATAACGAACCGCCCGAAGACTACGACACTTTTGTCGAGAACATGAGATAAAGGTCCGTTGCAGCTTTCGCTGAAGTCCAAAGTACCTTGCAGCAAAGCGCCGAACGCAACAAGAAATGTTATGATTTGGGTCTGAAGCCGAAGACACACAAGGTTGGCCAATGGGTAATGTACTTCAACCCACGAAAACTGCGAGGTCGACAGATGAATTGGGTTAGGCAGTACGAAGGACCGTTTTTGATCGTCAAAATGTCTTCTTCTTTGACCACGAAGTTACAACGAACACCGCAGCTTCCCTTTGGTTGGCCACCGAATGGGCCTGTAAGCGTCCAGTCAATACCTGATTTGCCATCCGGTGTGCTTAGTTATAATCTGTCTCCCGAAGCAGAATCGTTCGTTTCAGGACGAAGAGAGCATGCTACACCAAAGCAGCAGACGGCGAAGAAACGTCGAAGTCGACACCAACGAAGGTCTGCTGGAAATACAAAAACTTTGCCTAATAATGTTTTGGACGAAGCATCGGGAATGGCGAAGACGTCTACCGTTGATGTGAGTTGTGAGACTGAAACGAAGTCCTTAGCTGATTCAAATGGAGTTAGTAAGGCAAAGACGCTGAAAGAAAACAGTTTCGATGGCGGAACACGGACAAAAGATTATACTGTAGATGACAGATAGGTAGAACGAAGACCAAAAAGAAGAACAAAGCTTCCTTTCAGCTTTGATGAATTTGTGATAAATGATGGCAGAAAGAGGGCCCCCGAAGTCTCAGGGGACAAACGCTTCGGCTAGCGTGCCAAGAGTCCTTTTAGTACGCCTTAGTCGTTAGTTCACTTCCGAAGTATATGTATTGCCTTTGCTTTCAAAATGCCGAAAAGTTGGGAAGAAAAAATTGTTTGTCTGTGTCGTCAAAATTTGAAGGGAAGCTGAAAATGAAAAGTTATGTAAAGACATTATATGATTATTAAAAAGCAGACGAAGCACGCTTTGCCCGAGAGCAAGGACTGCGCAGATTGCTTCGGACAAACTCCTGTTTCGCTGCCAAAATAACGGACATTGGGTACTCGCCTTGAAAACGAAGGTTGTAAATCCTGAGTTAATTTGTTCATACTGGTGAGGTTTTTTTATTTCTGCACGATGACCAATAGTGACACGACGACAACGACTACTGATGGATTCGCTGGTGATGCAAGCACCAACCACTGACGAAAGCGGAAGGACGAATACGCTTCCTGCTAATGAATGCAAGAAAAAATTTTGCTGGAGAGCTTGCTGGCGTCGATTTGGAGATGACAACCGACGGTCAACCGGCTGATGTACCCGTGGAGTCTGTCAATCCGAAGGACATCTGCAACAGTGTGCTTCGTGATCCGGGCTTCGTACCGACAACTGCAGATGTCTGACGCAGATACGTCTACGCACCTGGAGCTTTGGCACCCGACAGCTACCCGCATATTTGTTCGACGAAAGACCACCCACGTGATAGGGAGCCTAGGCCCTTTTGGCCGGCTACGGCAGTATAAAAGGCGAGGCGCAGTGATGACAACTGATCAGTTTGATCAAGCGCTCGGACAGAGCACATTGACTGACAAGGTGCTGAGCCTTCGCCTTCCAAAACGAAGCAACGAAAACCAACGAAGCACCCTTCGCCCAAACGAAATCCACTGTTCAATAATAACTATGTCTCTGTCCGTTCACGGTCATTTTACTAAAAACCCTTTCGTCGGCAACCCTTCGTTTAATTACCAGTATGGGTAACTGCCTATCTTTCGGGGCCGAAGGTACCCATGAAGCTGAGATCTTGCAATCACCCAGTAACCCAGTACGAAAGACGAAGCGAAAGCAGCGGGTGGTTATAATAGTTACAACCTTACTGGAAATGTGTTGCTTAGTGTGCCATTAAAACATTTGAAAATCTATCGCTACTCGATAACGGCACAAAGTTGTGAATTCTGGTAACTTTATTTTTTCGAATAGTACCGATCAATGCGAGACTGTTTGCTGTAGCAGCGGCGAAGTAAGTCATCCGTATAGGTATACTTCGTTTAGCACTTAGCACACTTCTGCCTGCAGGCTATTATTATACGAGTACATTATACCGTTGTACAAATGTCAACGGCACAGATTACCTTTCGCTAAGCTAGAATCTCAACCATATTTGCGCACTGCGCGACGAACCGAGCGCATGACAATTCCCGTTTTTCGTATTCGTTCACAACTGATATTTCCACTCCCCCATTTTCCACCTCTGAATTTTGTACCGTGCTGTATTTTCAACTCATGCATTTTCAGTTTCCCATTTCTGTGACAACTGGCTATCAGATGACGGTTTGTTTACGCCTCACCCAAAATACATCCAGGACAAATCGTTTGGGCTACAGTTGATATATCGTCAGTGAGTTATATACTTATGGACCTGATGAGCACGGCGGTCCGACGAAAGCATCGACCTTTTCCTCGATAAACAATCTGATGATATTTCCGGTGGTCACTTTGCTGTTACACGCCGAGTCCAACGTCACGAAACTGCAACACACACGGACGCTGACATCGCTTTCGACTGCAATAATAATAATAATAATAATATATGTCAAAAAACTTACCAGTTTAAAACCGTGTGTAAGGACGATGTGATGATACCAGTCCTCTAAAACAGCAAAAATCATTTCGGTAACCTTAGATGGGCCTATGCATATGGCGTATTTACAAGCTGACTTTAGTTGATAATGACTAACATAGTCTACAGCCTTCTTCATTTGATGTTATAAACCAGACCGCATCGCGCGATGTGCATGTACGCTGTGACAACAATACCGACCTGAATCGCATGCTTCTGTTGAGCGTGGGGTCAGAGTGAATTCGTTCTAGCGCAATGCTGATAGCGCTGGCGCTCGTCAGCGCACTGAAGTCATCCACCGACGTATTCCATGGAGCCAAAAACCCGATCTTGAAGTGCTCCGGCTTATGAAGCTGCTGATTCGCCAGCGTCGTTGTTATGGCGACCGTTGCCATAACAACAAGCGCCGACGTCATCGTCGTTTCGGCTTTTGATAGGGCACCGACGTCTCCGTTGGTCAGACAAGCTGCACCCACGTTTAAAACACGACAGCCAAATACGTCCTACATAAGGTTAAGGAGACCGTGACAGAATACTTGGTTACAAGTTTTTACAACGTCGTTTTGTTGAAGACTAGAATTTCCTGTGTGCTTCCAATTGCAGTCTGGCGAAAAAGTAATGACGGAAAATATTATTTTATTTTATTTTTATTCGGTGACAATTTTGCAATAATATACAACAACTCATAAGTAACACAATGACACACTGGATAGAACCAGTGTAAACTAAAGTCGTTACAGCGTAACAGACTAGAAGCAAACACTTGTGTCAGTAAAACTTTAAAACCAAGCAAAACTGTTTCAATATCTTCGAGGTCTGACACAAATTTTAGAGAGGATTTCTGGGGACAGGCGGCAACTGAAACCACAGAAATTTGTTACGCTTAAGTACAGACGCGAATATTTTTGGAATTGTAAATAGATATATTTAGTTTATTACTGTGAAACAAAACGAGACAACGTATGAATGTGGGCGTCATTATCGTCATCGTCAAAGTATCGGTACTAAAATACTGACCGGACAACATTTCTGAGTTGCAGCGTGGTGCTTCTGAAAACAGTAAGATTTACATAATCGCATTAATAACCAAGTAGCGTGTTAGGCGTAAAATGTACTTGTTGACTTTATATACCTGTATCGGTATGACAAAACCCGTAGGCTACACGGAGTGACTCGCGGCTATGTGACATACAAGACCAGGTTTTCACTAAGTAAGGATCCATGTATTACAAAACTTCCTTTAATTCGTCCGCATGTCTGAAGAAGTTGCGACAAAATCGTTGAAGTTTACACCATTGTTTAAAACCAAACCCAAATCACAACTTATGTGACTTAACTGAAAATGTTACATAATATGACAACTTAGTTGTTTATTATAAATTATATATAAAAAACTGCAAGCAATTCATTTAACGTTGTATAAGCGCTGATGTAAAACTGCAAAAAATAAGCACGAACTAATGTATTAGCTTAGACATTTAATCTGTTCTCAGTAGCCAGATATAAATGTCTAAGCTAATGCATAATGTTCGTGCTTATACTTTTTG
>Ga0209367_1000080_pt1 | contig 60701 bp, 33 predicted proteins | sample WorMetLIZISLAND2_FD_187412 | JGI IMG/M metagenome (GOLD analysis project Ga0209367, IMG submission 187412) | Marine gutless worms symbiont microbial communities from Max Planck institute for Marine Microbiology, Germany - Olavius geniculatus... ...
CCCCCCAACTGCTACTGACGTTCGTAATGCAGCAATTTTTGCTAAAGCTTCATCGCTACACATAGTTTATGAACATATAATTAATTCCACGACGTCCTGGTCGCAAATCTAACTCGAGTGAGCAGATCTACATCAAGTATCTGATCTTTACATGGACACGTGTTGCAGCTCGTCTTCATCGCTGATCGTCAGTCGTACCCGACTGTTTTACCGTTGGCGACCGAGCTGTTCTAGTCTCCGCTGCTCGTGTCTGGAACAGTCTGCCTGAACATGCCACTTCCTCACCTTCCGTGGCTGTTTTTCGGTCCCGTCTGAAAAGCCGTTTATGTAATATTATATACCTTACTCTTTTTGTGATTGTACACTGTACGGTGCCTGCGCAATGACGCTGTTTGCTTCGGACACTATAACCTTATCGTCCTTATTTACTTACTTACTTGGTTTACCTGTACGTTGTCTGTGCTACGTGTTTAGCTGCTGAAGGAGGTGCAGGACGACGACTGGGACATGTTCAAGGTGACGTGGACGCTGATCAACCGACGTCATGGAGAGAAGCACATCGCCTACGCCGAGTCGCACGACCAGGCGCTGGTCGGAGACAAGACCGTGGCGTTCTGGCTGATGGACAAGGAGATGTACTGGTTCATGTCCGAGGTGTCGCCACCGTCGCTCATCATCGACCGCGGCATTGCCATGCACAAGATGATCCGCTTCGTCACGCACGCTCTCGGAGGAGAAGGATATCTCAATTTCATGGGTGGGTCAGTCGCTGGTGTTAGTGAAAAATAATAGGTATATAGGTATAATATAGGTATATAGGTATAATAGGAGGCACGGACTCCTAAAAGTGTATTATGCTGTGGCTACACGCGCCAATTACCTCATCCGAGCCTCCGAGGTTTTGTCCGAGGTCGCCGAGGTCTCCGAGATTTAACAACCTGCAGCTCGTTCGAGGAAATCTCGGCCGATTTCCACGGACGAGGTTTTTGCCTGTCGGCCAAAAGACGCCCACCAGAACCTCGTCCGAAGAACTCTGACGTGTCCGAGAAGCTCGGACAACAGCTCGGACGAGGAAATAAGTGTGTGTAGCCACGGCTTTATGCGAGTGTATCGAGGTATAATAAATGATGTAATTTTCTTGGCATTTGTGTTCTGAGTAGGCATTATAGGCTCATGATGGTCATCAACAGTTTGTATATTAAAATGCCACTGGTAGAATGTCGAGCACACACGGATTCGATTAAGTGTTAAAATTATGTTAAAATATGCACAAATGTTATTTGCAGGAAATGAGTTTGGACACCCGGAGTGGCTAGACTTTCCTCGCCAGGGCAACGGCAACAGTTACCACTACGCGCGACGACAGTGGCACCTGGTGGACGACCATAACCTCAAGTACAAGTATCTCAACAACTTCGACCGAGCCATGAACAGAGCCGAACAACAGTACCACTGGCTGGCCGCCGAACAGGTACGTAAGATTAATATCATCGGCAGTGGCGTCGTGGCTGGGGGGAAAGAAAGCGGCAAATCCGCCCCCCTCCCGCCTAAATTTTGGCTGTCGGAAAATTGTCGCAAAAATATTTTGGTCAGAAAATTTTCATCCAAAAATGCGAAATTTAAGGCTGAAAGCCTGATTTTAGGAGAATGTATGGGCAGATTTGAAATTTGGAGCATAATAATCTTCTGTGTTGTTAATTTGTTGCAGCTGTCTGTCAGAAAATGGCAACTTTTTGCTCCGCTTACTTACTTTTTTAACCCACAACGCTGCTTGTCATCAGTGTGGGGGCCTATACTTTGTACTACTGCCACGCTGCCATTATAATCTGTTCATACTTATTTTTCTAAATAAGAGTCTTTTTACATATTTGTGTAATTGATCGTCGATTTTTTTGTGTTATTTTGTATTTTGCTCCGTTTCTGTGTTGTAGCATGTCACGTTATTTGACCTAGTTAGCCAACGGGGCTTGTCACAACAACAATTAACCCAGCCCCCATGTTTTATTTCAAAAAAATGTTAACTCTCGGTATGCAGAACAACAACATTACTTTTTTCAAGTCTTCACAGAGCTATGCCTTAATTTTTTGCATTGTTTGGGGCTTTCACGTACGTACTTTGCCCGCCGTCCCAGGCTGCTGACAGCATAAACGTTCTTTAATCACTCAGTCATTTATATTTGTCTGTGTTATGATTGATACAGGCGTACATAAGTCGAAAACACGAGGATGACAAAGTGATCGTGTTTGAACGCGCCGGCCTCATCTTTGTATTCAACTTCAATCCAACCAAGAGTTTCACCGACTACAAAATCGGCGTTCAAGTCGACGGCGTGTATCCTTTCGCGTGTATTTCACGTGTGATTCACAAATCCTGTCATGTGCCTGGAATAACCGTTTATGCATAGTTCTAGGTTTTGATGGACTTTGCAATATTTTGCTACTAGGCTTTGGTAACTTCGGCTGGTGTAATCATGAAAGGGTAAAAAAACAACAATCTGGAAAACGTACGCTGGGTCCTATTTCTTGATTTCTCAGCTGTGTGCCTGCGTTTGCTAGACTAAGCTGGAAACTCGGCTGTTGAGCACTCAGCACACACTGCGAAGTTTTTGCGAAATAAATCAGTATTTTACTCAGATTATCGCTTTTTTACTTGGTACGGCTTCTATTCTGGATGGCACGGAACATGGGCAAAAACTACAATATTCAGTCAGGTTTCGCTACTCTGTCCGCCACAGTCAGGTCCTGCAATGCCCTTAATTTTTTTTTGATTAATCACGGTTAATGTCAGGTCCTGCATTTTGAAATGAGTTTATCGTAGATTTCACCTTATTGGCCTAAATGCTAACCTTTCAGTGTGTTTAAATATTTGTTGGAACGCTGACGTTCTGCCTGTCGTTAAGTAACTTTACGTCGTGGTACAGATACAAGATCGTTCTTGACAGCGATGCGGGCGAGTTTGGTGGACACAAGCGAATTGATCACAACACGCAGTTCGTTACGTTCGCCGAGGGCTGGGACAACCGCATGAACCACATGTTTGTAAGTACATGTATAGTTCCTTCATGTCTCTAAATGGGCTCTGTCTTTTATTTAAAAATGTGAAGGGGGCCCAGATGTAGGGCCTATAGACAGCAAAAACAGAGTGATTTGCGCTTAACAACTGGCATGCTGTCAGCTTATCTAGCACATAAGCTGATTTAACTATACTAACTAAATTGGAGAAGAAGAACAAATGCTGTTTGTTTATGTAAATTGAAAAAAAAATAAAATAAAACTAGTTATGTTAGAGAGAAGGGTATGAGAGAAAAAAGCCAAAAAGAACTAGATCGAGAAAAACAGAAGCGACCAATTTGCTCAGTTCCTTGTTTGAATGACCGTTTTTGTTTGCTGCGTCTGTGGTTTAGGTGTATATTCCAAGCAGAGTTGCGATTGTGCTTGCCAAGGTCGCCTAACGCCAAAGATCAGCCAACTGATACTCAGTCAGCAACTGTCTCCATAGCTAGCATGAACCGGTCGGATGTCGACTAGCTCTACGTGTGCAGTTCTGTAGCGAGCGATCGTTAGTTGCTGCTGTTGCCTCGTTGATGTAGAAATTTGTTACGATGATGATATTTTGTTATAATAAATAATATAATAATAACTGCCTGTTGATCGCTTAGTTCGTTCTAGCTTCGACTTGCAAGGTGGCCACAGCTTTAACAAAAAAAATCAATATTTTAAAAGAACTTATGCGTACACTTTTCGGAACTATTACAACAGTAAATGTTTACCGCATTACGACAACCGCCAAGAGTATAAAATTAGTAATGCTAACCACTAAAACTGAAATTGAAGGACTTTGGTGAACCTCTTCCATAAAATTCCAAAACTTTCAAGGCCCCGTTCGTTTTTCAAGGACATTGCAGGCTCTGGAAAAATTTGACATTTTTTCAAGCACTTTTAAGCACTTATGGCCACCCTGTACTCGTTTGTTGCTAAGTCTGTTGTTTTAAGCTAGCTAATTGATTGGGACCAACTCTTCGCACGTGCTTCCAATGGTCGTTAAAATGAACTGCATCACTGCACTTAGGTCCTTACGTCGTTTATTGTCTGACTGTTAATACTCACTTGTTACTTTAAAGCCGAATCATGCGTTCAAATTAAAAAAAATGTTTAACAAAGAACTGCTTTATGTATTTTTGTTCATCTTTCTGTAGGTATTTACTGAAACATGTTCTGCTGGTTGTCAATGTGTCTAGATTGGTATTGCTAAGAAGTCGATAAATACAGTACTGTAACAGCAGTACTGTTAAATTGCAATAATTTTAAAATATTACGTGCACAGGGGTCACGCTTGTTATGTGTGTACCAGGTGGTTCATAGAAAGTAAGCCCAGTTTCAATATTAACCGTACTACAATGGTGGTAAACTTGATGTAATCATAAACTTTTGGCGTTACTTTTGATACAGGCAAGCAGGTGACAAATAGCGATGGCATGTGCACGACAAACTTTTCAGTTAAAAATACTTAGAAGGCAACGGATGCAGTTTGAAATCCTCAATTAAAACCTCTTAACTGCTATCCTACTCTGGTACACCCAGTATACATCGTGATACAATAAGTGTTGCACAGATTACAGATTTTACAGCCTAGCAATGAACTAACAATAAACACCAGCATAACAATAATCATTAACCAAACTACAACACAGGCCTAATCATACAATAAGTAACTGGTGAGCACTAATAGCACGAGTAAAATAAAAATAGAAACAGAAGTTGCACAGAGACTAGACTTCTACAGCTATGGCGAATACATGCAAATATAGTTTTTAATTCTCTACAAGAGAAACGAGTATTTATGGGAAAAAACAAGCATGCAAAACTATCATTCAGCACAAATTATGTTTTGATATAGTTCAGCACCTATGACTTGAAAACCAACAATAAATGGACTACATGATACTGATCAAGCGTTGTCATGCAAATAAAAATCAAGTGATATAAAACGCAGCTTTCTTAGTGTGAAAGTTGAGCCATGTTAAAACGCTTGAAGGGAGGTCACAAAATTTAAGAAAATGTAAAATGAGTAATAGCACAGAAAACATAAAATATTGACCACAAAACAGTGGTGTAGACAGGGTTTCACAATGTCAAGTCCACGCACAACCCGCCCGGTCCTCAGATACATTCTGGTCCATTCCGAGACAAACGAGAAACGATCAGATATCTCAAAGCTCCAGCAAGAATACTGATGCCACCTGGCAAACACAAACAACTCGTCACAGCTAGTGCTGAAAGTACCAAAATCTTAGTGGCTGGTCTGGGCAATTCTCCAACCCTACACACTTGTGTTGTGCAATATCTGAAATTGGAGTCAAAATAACGATACCATCTTAGTGAGTGAGTGAGTAGGGTTTAACGCCCTACCCGACAAAGTATAGGTCATTTCGGGGACGGCCTTTTCAAGCAGAATGCACACAAACACAATAATGGAACAGCAAGTTCAAACTTTACAATAAACAGAAAGTTTAACCTTTACAAAACACAAAAATACAAAAATGAGGTTAACCTAAAATTGTAAGAACTCCATTATGTGCGTGCATGTGTAATTAACATAATGGTATCGCAATATGAGTATCGCAATACTACCACGATACTGGAAGTGCATATGAAGCGTGAGTCTACAGACCCATCAAGAGGGGGGGCAAAGTTTTCCCGCACCCTGCAAGGTTTGGGGGGCCCTGCTGTCACTTAAAAATATATATTTACTATATGTTTGACAAGCGTTAATGTGACATGCTCCTTTCACTGCTGTCAACAATAGAGCAATTCAGTTGCAAACTGCATGGTATAAAAACTGATATTGTCATGTCACGATACTTGGCGGTATCGTGGCACCACGATACACTGAGACCTCTTCGTCACGATGGTACTCACGATACTTATTAAGGTATCGCACAACACTACTCCATACGATTTCATGCAAAATCCGTTCATTATTTGCAGAGATATATTGCAAATTTTTAGTTTATACCCCATCTCCTAATGGTTACAAACTCGTGTATGATGCAGTCTCAACAAAAGAATCCAGAGAGACACCAAACACAGCTCGCATTACAAAATGCAAACAAGCAACTGCAATGGTTCACTAAAACGACTACAGCAGAAAGATGAGTTTAAATTTATACATGCATCAGTTGCTAAACTGCACAGTCAGTTACCAACCAATTTCTCAGATATATTAGAATACACGTACATGAATCTCATTTCTAAAAAATAACGTCAACATTATACAAATTGCATTTTGATGTCACCTAAGTTGGTCTGTACTCTCAACTAACAATCTATGGGTAATGTCAACGTATGTACAATATCATTAATATATACAAGGTATAAAATCTGAAGGCACAGCATACTTATAATCTCACATTGCAGTTAATCCTTATCAACTCTAAACTGTCAGACTGAGCTAAAAACAAAAATGAATTTACAAACGAAGCAAATGTCTCACAGAACAAGTTGACAAATGTAAACTAAAAAACGGAAATAAGCTAAAACAGTTTAACTTCACCAGATGGCAAAAGTGATCAGTGGCCATTTTTGACTGATTGGCAAAAACAATAACTCAAAACACCTGGCAACAAAAAAAATAGATTGATGTAATATGCCACAGGTGCCCAAATATATGTTTGATATTTCGCTAAAAAATATGAATATAAATAGTGATAATTTACGCAATAAAAGATCATACATGATTAAAGTTGTTACAAAATACAAAGAGATAATTTCTGCACGGAATTGTATGAATCTTGAAGTTAACAATGCGCAGAATTCCACAATTCCAACAGAGGAATGATCTAACGTAACCACTTCAGCTGTGACAGCACTTGACAAAGTTGGATTCAAAGACGTAAAACCCTCAAAACCAACAATAGCTTGGTCAGACTTCCGAATACTTCATCAGTGACATGACTAAGGCCATGGTTATATGCAAAATAACACATCTGTGCAACATTTTCATTTTACTCACAACCAGAATTGGCTATCTGTAACACGAGAGCAACTTTGGTGAACATTTTTGCAAGACCTGTGCAATGTTACATTACATCCGCGACCAAAAACTGATGACAATTTTTGCATCTCAACCACCAGTGGTGAACTCAGAACTCAGAAGCATAGTAAAAAAATTATGCATTTTTACAATACAACCTAACAAAAACAACTTGCACGGACACAAATTCCGACCAGAGATAACTCAGAAGCGAGGAATAACTCAATACATGCACAAATTTAAGGCAACAACCACACTGCTGATGCAAAAACTGCAATAAATATAATGCAAGCAATTACTGTATATTATCACACTGCAAGTTATTACCATACATATAGTTTATATAAACCCTGCTTATGTGTTAGATAGCAAAGGCAGCATGCACTGAAGGCAATTGATACCAGGGTTGAAAATCCCAGCTTTAAAAAAAAGTCCAACCCGATGGGTTTTGTTAAGTTTTGGGGTTAGACCAGGGTTTTTTTCTAAATAGGCCCAATCTGATAGGTTCTGGGGTTTTCAGGAGTTTTAAATCATTAAAATAACAATTGCTAGATACAGTCCATATCATGCATTTATCCCAAAATTTCGAAATTCACAAGTTTAAAAACTTAACCATAATAAAACATTTCGTTATTAGTAGAACAAGAAACTAAAACTGGACTACATCTGAGATGATTCTCTGGGGTAAATTGTTGGTGGGTTTTTAGCTATGTTTACCCAATAAAACCCACAGAGTTTCCTTCTGGGAAGTGCAGGGGTGTCTCATCCCTGGTTGGCACATACATACAGTTGATGTGGTGAATTGAGCAAATGCGACCAATATGCACAACACACAACGACAACATGAGTGACAGCATAACTACACATCACCGTAACCTAGTCGACTTGTGACCCAAAACACTAACAATAATAATAATGATGGATGAGGATGAAATACCAGACAGCAGGAGTGTTTTAGACAAAGGGCAACAACGCAAGCACAGAAGATTCGACACATTCTGACGCATGATTCACTGCTACGTGACAAGGAGACAGCTAAACATTTACTTCTGTTCTGTTCTGTGCCAAATGCGAACTAGAAAATCAGCATCTCATGCATTTCAAATTATTCAAATGTGTTGGAATTCCTCGTTTCTTTAGGGCATCTGTCTCACTATAGAGATGCTGCGCGATGGGTTCGTCAAAGCAACAACAACAAGAGTATTAGGCAGCAAGGTGATTAGTGAGATACCAACGCCAATGCTGATGGCTGAAAACAAGCGAAGAACAACCAAACAACAGACAGCAACAATCAATACAGTATCTAACAACATGAAGTAACAGCAAGGCATGTCGACATCTAGTGGAAACAGCAAGTTTTACATCATGAAAAAGACATGAAAAACACCACTATCACCATTGCCAACACACCTATGACCACAACAAGTTTAACAAAACCACAACCAAATTGTACATGGCGTGAAAGACGTGAAGAAAAACACCCATTTGCCTAACAAATTTTTCACATATACCCAACAAATCTGACATCTACAAGTTTAACAAAAACATCTCAAAGCCAAAGCTCTGTGTACCTAATGATACCATAGAAATGGTATTAAGAATGTTTGGAAATCGCATTTTAACATGACCTACTGTCTCCGAAGTCACAACCTTACTGCACTATAAAAATATAAATATTAAAGTCAAATGTAGCAAAGTGCATGACCTACGAATAACACCAGCTAAGAGTAGCCAAGAAGCACCTAATATTAAAGGTATAAATCTGGAAGTACACTGAACGTCCACCAGCCAGTTCACGAACAGCCCCACATACACACACAAATGGTTCCAATTTTTCACAGCAGCACACAAACTGATTATATACTGTATCTCAAAAAAAACATCACCGACATTTTCGAGTGTAACTTGAAAACCAGTTATCAGTTTTTGATAATTTTTGGCAAGAATAGTCCTGACACAACTTGCCATCAAATGACTATTCAGGTGCCCACCTCACGCAACGTTTGTTTTTGCACTACCTGGGGAAAACGCAACGAGTGAAATATCACTTTTTCATTCAATGCGAAATGATTGCTTAATTAACATAACGCGTAAAAACACATTTTGTTCACATTTCTGACACTTTGGCTGACATTTCATCCACTTGTCCATTTTTTAACTGCCTGCAGTAAAATTGCTTGAAGTGTTGGCCCACTATGTGAACACAGGCAAGAAGATGCTTTCTCCATTCATTGACAGCAGTATCGATAATGCTCTGCTCCAGACCAATCCAGGCTGTACCAGTTGCTTCTTGACTTCACAAACATTCCTAAACTTTATCTGGTAGACACACTGCTGTATGACAGTCAAACCTTGTAACAGATTTGCTGTTGGGGCCCACAGATTAGAATAGATGGAATTTATCGATGTTTTTTGATTCATTTTAACACGTATTATGCTTGGTCTGATTTCCCCAGATAGTGCAAAAGCAGACGTTGGGTGAGGTGGAAACTAAAAACTTATATAATAGCCAGTAGTGTCGGAAATAATTCCGTTAAAAATTATCAAAATCTGCTAACCTTTCTTCGAGTTACGATCGATAATGTCGGGGATGTTTTTTTCAGGTTTTCTGTTTATTTCAACACATATTTCGCTTGATCCAATTTTCCTAGGTAGTGCAAAAACAAACGTTGGGTGAGGTGGGCAACTGAATAGTCATTTGATGGCAAGTTGTGTCAGAAATATTCATACCAAAAATTATCCAAATCTGATAATTGGTTTTCAAGTTACAGTCAAAAATGTCGGGGATGTTTTTAGACACAGTGTACAATTTCTAGCTACAGTGGCAGAAAATATGCCATAGCAGAAGTGTAAAGTTTGGCTCGATAAGGACTGCAGGAATATATAGAATCACAGACGGTGGGTAAAAATTTTGTTCTAAGAAAACTCTAGAAAGATCGGTCATCTTCATAAAGGCAGACATCAAAAACAAATGCAGATTGGCTACACTGCATTTATGACATCGAAGCAATGGTGAAAACATCAACTTGTGACGTGCCGCTCAGCTCAAAGTGGGTGACACCGAGCAAGCTGTCACCCCCGCAGCTCACATGGTATGGCTTAGACGTCGCCGTCAGCAGGTGCGAAATAAATCTTCCATCCTCCGCGAACTGGCTGACACGATCGTTTCCGCTGTCAGCGACAATGATCCTGTCAGCGACATCAACTGCGACACCCTTCGGCCACAGCAGACATCCGTTGGCATTCCCACGCCCGGCGATGCAGGCTACCAGCTTACCACTGGTGGGGTCAAACATCTTGAGTCGGTGATTGCCAGAGTCTGCGACGATGACACGTCCATGAGAATCCACCGCTACAAAGTCGGCCATGCACAATTGGGCATCCTTAGCACCGTACGAGCCAAACTCAGTCACTCGCTCACCACCAGCACTGTAGATACCAACCTGTTCGCACATACAGACACACACTGATTAAATACATTATGACATAATGCTAAAAATAACACAACATTGTTGATTTGTGCATAATTGGTGCCGATCTGGTTAATATGTCATTCCAAAGTTACAAAACATAAAACAAAGTTGCCTTGCCTCTTCTCCTATCCCGTATAAACGAGCACTGTTCATGTAATACAGTGTTTTCTTGTGCTGTCACTATGCTAATCACTATCTGACATTAGAACGTGTGCAGATGAATGGCATTTATCATCAAAGTATTAAGAAAGTTAAACAAAACAATTTGTAACAAACACAAGCAAAATAATTATAAATATCCAGCACAACTGCACACACATTGCACACAACCATGTGAGAATGTTTTAAATTTCTTTTACATAAATAAATGGTTTCCTATCGTCACAAAAGCATGACTTAATTTTGCAAACACACCCCGGAAGTTTTCTTAAAATCAGGCATAAGTTTTTAATATCAGATTCAGCATAATTTTTGTTATATCTGTGCCAAAATTCATCAGAATATCTTTACCAATGCCAAAGCTAAACAGCAAATCTGGATGCCTCTCTTTACTTTGCAGACCTGCTACAGAGATGCAGGCTAACACTTGCAGTACAATGCAGAACATCGTCAACGACATCAATCAATCAATCTAACTTAATTATGCTAAAAGATGCAGTACAAATACAAAAACAGGCAATGCAGAAAAACAATGTAAAAGCCTAAAACCATTCCCCGATACGTAAGTACATAAAAATACTATGTAAAATGATTCTGAAAAACAATACAGAGACATCAAACAAACAGTGAGATTAAACCGACCTTGCATCGTTCACGATCAACAATTGCTAGTTGTCCACTGCGCAGCATGGCAATGCCGGCAATCCATCCGAAGCCAATTGACTCCGCATCCCACTGAGCCACATCACCACCGTAAGCATCAAACACACGGACCGTCCGGCTGCGCCGATCGCCAACATAGACATTGCCGTCCTTACCGCCGAGCGCCACACTGAAAGGCTTTGTGCCCGTCACACTATGCTCGATGTTACCGTCTGTGTCAACGAAGTCCAGGAGACAGTTGGCAATGTCTGCGATAATCGCTGAACCGTCGGACGCAATCGCAATGGATGTCGGCACGGCAAAGTCATCGCGGTGGATGCGCCAGCATGGGGTGATGTCGTCACTGTAAACTGGAGCCATGCGAGTGGTGCCCTCTGAGGACAAGGAATGCTGGACGTCGGTGGATGAGTATTTGGCTCGGGCGGACTGTAGTATTGCCATGAACTCATTCCACTGCTGCTGCTGCTGCTGTTTCTTCTTACTGTTCTTGGCATCCTCCTTAGTACCAGCTTCATCAGCAGCAGTTTGAGCATGAGTTGGTTGTGGCGAGTGATCACCAGCATGGACATTGTTGGCTGCAGACTGGTCACCTGCACAAAACTAATAAATGTCAGGAAAAAACATCAAAAAGCATTACGTTAATGAAAAATATTTCCCAAAAGTTTGTAAATACTGAACCACTGAACAAAAACTGTGCCCCTCTTTTTACATAATGTACTGGCTAAACAAATCCATTGCTTCAGGATACGCTTGCAGTTTTTCCATATTTGTCTAATTTTGCTGTCATAAAGTAAATATAAAAAAATCATTTCGTTATTCTACCAGTTCAGATCGGATCGAATCGGCACTTATCCAATGACGCTCGAGGCATCTGGATGTGCGCGCTTGCTTGATTGGTCACGGCGTCGGTTGATGCTGTTGATGTCGCACTGTAACCCCCGCCATGCACCGCGCTCAGCTGTCATGCTGGAGGCCGCCATCAAGGAGTCATGGTAAAGGCGCCTAGAGAGATGAGTCATCACATCGGCAGCAACCTGATCCTTCCATTGTTTCCATGGCGCATTAGAAGGACAGTGCCAACCATCCGGACGTTCTGCCCATAGAAGCTGTTTCAGCAAGTGGAAATCGTCTATTCAACACACATTTCCAAACCATCAAAGATGATTCCACTGAACCCGCTTCCCAACGGTGGATTGATCCATGCAACGGTGCTGTATCGTGTCATTCCGTAGCTGGTCGCGTCGGGTTACCCCAAGTATTCGGCGGAAGACAGCTCATCTGGAAAACCTCTTGTTTCATCAATTCAATTGCCAAGAGCGTCCAGCACTCAAAAGCGTACAACAAAGTGGTAATGACTACAGCGTTGTAAATCTTCATCTTTCTCTTCAAACTTATGCTGCCTCGCTTCCAGACACACTCCTCGAGTCTGGCAAAGACACCAGATGCTTTGCCTATTCAACATTCCACCTCCTCCGAAGATGTAATGGAATTGCTGGAAATGGAGGATCCCAAGTAGACAAAGGTAGGCACAACTTCAAGCGGAGTGCCATCAAGAGTGATCACTAGTGTGTCATAGCCCAAACTCACCACCTTGGTTTTCGGCCCGCTGATCCTAAGTCCTAACTTTGCGGCTGCAGCGGCTACGTTGTCTAGGAATATATGACCAGCTTCGACGGAGTCAGCCAAAAGTGCGACGTCATCGGCGTAGTCCAAGTCTTGCAATGACAAATCCTTGCTGACAACAAATGAAGAAGCACCAGCACGATTCAAGATGAAGTCGATGATAATATTAAAAATCATCGGGGACAGAATGCAGGCCTGTCGAACACCGGTGGTGACATTGTAGCTGTCGGGGTAATTTTGCCGTGCACCCGGACAGAGCATTCTGCACCCTCATAATAGTTGCACAAGATTTTGACCATTTTGGCTGATATTCCATCTACCAGCATGGCCTTCCACATGGACTCATGATGCACACTGTCAAAGGCAGCTGAAAAATCAATGAAGATCGCAACGAACTTCTGGTCACTTCTGATTCGTCGCTCAAAGACCTGATGGAGACAGAAAATCTGGTCCACACATCCACACCACCAGAGAATCTGGCCTGCTGTTCCCTTGTTCGCCCTTCCCGGTGATCTTTGATCTGTGATCTGATGACCAACAAGAGTACCTTCCTGACGACTGGCGGTCGTTGGAGCATTCTTGTTGGCCCTTTTTCTTGCATACTGGCACAACTGTTGCATCCTTCCACGTCTGTGGCAGCTCCTCATCCTCCCACACTCGACAGAGTATCTTGTGCAGTGCAGTTGCCACCACGTCACCGCCAAGACGTAGCATCTCCGCAGTAATCCGATCAGGGCCTGAGGACTTCCCTGCCTTGAGTTTCGTAATTGCCTTTTGGACCTCGTCGATGGTTGGAGCGGCTGCGTCAATGTTAGGTGATGCTGTGCTGGTACTGGCCCCACCGATTGCATGATCATAACCCAGTGGGTCAGGCCGGTTGTAGAAATCATTAAAGTACTCCATCCAATGGGCAAACTGTTTAGATTCCGTACTAATCAGCACTCCATTAGCATGATTTATCGAATCACTCACACCAACTCGTTCGTCCAACAACTTATCGATTGTGCCGAACACAGTTGCGTAGTCACCATTTGCCGCAGCATCATCGATGACGTTCATCTGCTGATTCCATCATGCTAGTTACATTTTACTTCGTCTCCAAAAATACTACAAATCACTGCCATTTTTACACAGACTATTCAATGGCTGTTAAAAATAAAAAAAAACATGAAAATGGCACCAGGTAATATTTCTAAAATGTTCACAGACGTTTATCAAAATTATGGTCACCTGTGTTGGCATCAGTTTGAGACAATGGTGAAGAATGTGGAACTGAAGCTGTAGCCTCCTTATCAATAAACGACCCATCATGACAACTGCCATCACTCATGCCTTGGCCGATGGTAGACGCGTCTGAAGCAGTCTGTTCACTCGGTTTGCCAGCACATGGTTCTGAATGAAACATATCAACAATTTTGAAATAAGGAACAGCACAAACTCTAGTCTATTTTATTGTCTTTGGGAATATGATTGTCATCATGCTTACTGTCTGCGCTACAGCTTATGTTTGTTGCATTTTTAAAGTCTTTAACTCTGTATTTTGTGCTGCAAGTACGAAATAAAGGTTTATATATTACCGGCCATGACGTCATCGTCCTCGTCCTCATCTTGCAGTTCTGCATTCTCACTCGAAATTATCTTGTTGATGTGCGAAGTATTTCCTTCCGCATCACTGCCAGTAGCTGTTGCAACCACAAATGAACTGTATTATTATTACTAACACAAGGACTAGAGTGACACTGTCACTACAAAGATGTTGCATGGGCACTGTATGTTCCAAATGAATGAATCAATTAACGTTCAGATATATGTTTAAATTAACGTTTAGATATAGTATTGGAGCCAAAAGGCTGGATTGTGATAACACAAAAAAATACTGAATGCCAGTCATTTAAAAAAACATAAAAAACACAAAATGCAAGTTTACACATAAAATGTTGGACAAAATGTTAGTAGTACTATTTAACAATGAAAAAATATAGAATTTTTCTGTTTGCACAGCAAAGTTTGAAAGACTTTAAAAACGTCAGTCAATAAAGATAAAATAGCTGATAATTTAAAATACACTAGTCCACTTAATAAAATATGTTTAAGAAAAACGTTACTTACTGTGATTAGATGCACAATATGCAATGCATATTATGCATTGATCTTACATATTCACTAACAGCAAAAAAAATCAGTTCTTCAAGTAGATTAGCGATGTACTTGTATTTATGTACATCACCTATTCAACTAAATGTAAAAAAATTTAAACAAAAAATTAGTTGGTGCAAAAACTGAAGACTGCATATATCACAAATAAAATTCATCAGCAAAAAATGTTACAATGCATGTATTTCATAAAAGATACTGTAGCTAACATAAAAAAACTAAAAAGTCTTTTATAATGACAGATGACTTCCAACCTGAGTTGGGTTCTGTCTTCCTGCGGTTCATAAGCACCGGCTGAATGGTCGCTGCATTGACCTTGTACGTCAGTCGACTGCCACTGCCAGGCGTAGACTTGGATGCTTGACTCTTACTGGGAGTGGAAGAAGGTGACTGTTGAGCTCCAGTCGGAGATTTCAATGACTGCGTCTTCTTCTGCTCAACACTGGTATGAGAACGATCGTCCTTATGAACCGACTTGGAGCCTTGACGGCTGGGAGTAGTCTGAGCCGTAGCAGATTGCTGCGACGACTTCGCTCGCTCCGAGCACGGAACTTCGTTAGCTGTGGCTGCTGAGCTCGACCGACTCACGCTATCATCTGCTGAGGATTTCTTGGATTCACGAGCTGCCTTCTGAGACACGAAAGCCTCCCTCGAAGAAAACTTTGAAGTACTGGAAACAGATGGCTTTGAACGATCCACACCATGCGACTTGGCTGACACTGACGGCTTTGTGTAAACTGAACTGGATGAAGATGATTTCACACTGGCCGACCCAGAGCTGTCCAGGGTTGATGCCAACTTACCGTCAGGTCTCTTCTGCTGCTGTTGCTGCGCATCGGCCAAGTTCAGCGACGCAGATCGTGGAGACTTAATAGGTTCAGAAGGCATCGCAGGAGAAGACTTCAGCTTGTGTGCATCAGAGATGTTAGCATGCAAAGACTTTGCCGTCTTTGCATCTTTCTGCTGATGAGTGACGCCAGCCTCATGTTGATGTTCTGTCGACTTCAGTTTATCAACATTCGGCAGTCGCCTGGCGTGATGGTGAACGTCTGACATAGTTGTTTCTGAATGAACCCTGTCAACAGCAGAACCAACTGGCTCTGCATCTGCTGCACTGTCTGTCGGTATATTAGGCAGAAGCCGTCGACCGGGTCTAGATGACACCGACGATGAAGCTTTACCAGCTTTTACATTGTCAGAGTGCAGAGACTTGGAGCTACTAGCTGGCTCTGTGTGTGTTGGCGTCGTACTGAAGTTAGTACTGTTATTGGAATAGTTTTTGACATGTTTATCAGGCTGGCTGCTAACTGGTGCAGCGTTATTTGAAGTGACTCCCATTGCCAGGTGATCAGAATGCTGTTTATGATGGTTCATAAACTGCTCAGCTGGTGCTGGAATCGTCTCCGTGTTCCTAAACTTTTTATTGGCTTCTTGTTTGTCCACCTGGTGTTTGTTGTGGCTAGATGTCGCAGCTTTGCCAGGCGCCGTTTTACTCGTACTGCTACCAGTTTTCACATCATCTGACTGGTGTTTGTTGTGCCTGGTTGGTTCAGCCTGGGTTGCCTTGGATCTAATGGCTTCATCCATCGAGATGTTCTCGCGGTGAGTTGGTAGAACAACGTGCTCACGAAATGGCGGTGGTTGTCGACGTCGTTCGCTCGATGCAGCTCGCCGCTCAGTTTCAATGCCAGATGGTCTTGTTGTCGACTCATCAAAGTGATTCAGAAACTCGTAGTCATCTGCCAGTTCTTCAATAATGCACGAAGCTGGTCGAGTGGCTCTCCTCAGCAACGGTGAAGCAATGCTAGAGCCCTGGCGTGGCTTCACTGTCGGTCGGTATATCCCTTCTGAGTTCAGATGTGGTGCCGACTCACAGCGACTTGGTCTCTGCGTGGAGTCATCAAACGCCGCCGGTGAGGGTGTGTGGACACGTCGACGTCGATGCTGGAAGCTGGAGGAGATGGCGACACGTCGACGCTCCGACCACCGACCCGGTGTGTAATTTGGTGGCGACGTCTCCAAGCTTACCCCGCCCTCACTGTCCTTCTCCGCCTCAAAGTACTTGGCGTACTTTGCGAGGTTTGGGTAAGGAGACTTGCTCGGTGTGTGGTCTGTCGACCCGGTGGCAGGAGCTGACCAGGTGGTCTCGGCACTGACGTCGGTGAAGTCCGTCTCATCAGAGCGAACTGACGTCACATCCGCGGTGTCACCAGCCCACCCACTACGCTGCGGTGGCGTTCGACCAAGCTTCTGTGATATGCTGTGTGCCATTTCATTGACCACATGCTCCTTGAGGTCAGCGATCTTCTGGTTGATGGGGAATGCAGCTACTCCATCGTCGGGGACGAGGGCGACGTGGAGACAGACTGGTGCGGCTGGGCAGGGCAGCAGACCGCGACGACGTCGCTCCACAGACGGTGACCGACGTCTGCCAGTCTCCGAGCGCTGGCATTCCGACCTGTCCACATCACATCAAATCAAACACGCATTTCCATAGCGCATCTACAATGTCTCTAACGCACTAGAGTAGTGCTAATTGTCGATGTCAATATTTACAAAAATGAAACTGTTTCAACTGTTGGCTAAAACGTAGTAATCTGTTTTTAAAAGTATGGTAAGTAGTTGCTACAGTTATTTAATCTAAAATTAGATTAAATAACTGACAATACTGACTGGTCGTTTAGCAACTACTTACCATACCTTTTAAAAACAGATGCTTTTTTCTTTCTTTTAAAATGTGTTTTTGCGTGTGTTATCATGTTGTGCGGTGTAATTATTGCTACTGTCTTTGGTTAATAAAGCTGTATATAAAACAATCAAAAAGCTCTGATGACTTTAAATAGCTAGGTTTTGAACGTGCAAGGACACTGAAAGCAGGGTGGGGTGCTGTACGTCAACAGTCTGCAATAAGTAGGCCTCTACCTGTAGTATCGTTCCAGACATTGGAGACAGAAGCTATGGCCGCACGGCAGCTGGCGTGGCTCGCGCAGATATTGACTACAGAGTCGACATGTTAGCACGTCCTGAGCACGCTGTGACCCTTCGCCATAGCTTCTACCCGCTGACATTTCACCATCAGTTGCCACTCAATCATTAACGACAGCAATCTGTCTGAACAGTTACAATAAACAATTTGGTACTTCAAAAAGCAGCTCCATCATGTTAGTTATTAGCCCACCGCAGACACGACGTTATGTTCTTATCATTATCTTATGTTTAAATTTTTTTTCATAATGTCTGTACCACCATGTGCAAGACTATAATTGTAAGAAGTTGGTAGTCATCCAATCAATATTTTTCAAGCAGTCTAAAATAATGCAAGTGCTCTAATATCCTAAGTAACTTTTTCATTTTAAAAATTCCTGGATATGGATTCGTGATCGCCACTGAAATCTAATTGTTTTTGAGCCACACAACAACCCTCATAAATTTTTCCGCATCAAAAATTTGTTTGCAACTTTTCGCATAATTCTGAGGACAAGCAAACAGATATAATGTATAAAGCATGACCTCACAGAATGGAAGCCTTGGCAGGCTGTATACTGCATGAGGTATTTTTGCTCAAACATTTTCAATCAGTTAAAATTTTGGCTTCAAACCCTTAATGCATACCAACAATTCAACTCACACACGCAGCCATTTACTGCACTAAAATGCAACAGCAAGAACTAGTTTGCCCACTGATCATTATATTGCAGTCTAACGATCCTGTGTTGTGTACATTCATGTGCCCAGTAAAATGATCAATTAATTATTGCACATTACAGCAGCAGGCTGGGGAAGTATGCAGCCGCAGAGCTATTACTGCAACCCATGGTATGTACACAGTAGGCCCTAAGCCTATACCACTACACTGACTACAGTCAAACTGTCAGTCAATTCAGTCAGTACGTGGGCTGGGCTGGTGAATGGTGATGTACAATACATTATTATTAGCAGCCAGAGGCCACGAAGCCAAACAACGCCCTGTTAGTCAGTCACTCCATCCCACGCCGGCTATAGCTCACTCACTCACTCACTCACACTACTGCAAGCCAAGGGACCACCTCAACAACAGCTGCACCACTGTGCACTGACAGCTGAGCCCACTGCTGAGAAATTATCCCTCATCAAACATACATCACCGCGACAAAAACCTACATGACGTAAACACTTCCCACAGCGCAGCGCAGTAAACACTAGATCAGACAGCTAGTGCTAATCAGGCAAAGAGCAGCACTTCATTTTTGACATTTTTTTGTATATTTGTACAAGTAACCCAGAACCACTCCCTGCCCAGAACTGAAATTAATTTCCAAAGACATGAATATCTTGCACTGTGCTCCAAAACCACTACATTTTATGGATAAATAAATTAGCAGAGGCATTGTGTTCATCTCTGCATCCGTGTGTGAGTGTGCACTGCGCAGTGTGCACACCCATCTGTGCATTCTGAAACGTTTGTTAGCAGAATATCTCAGAATGCGATGGAAGAAATTTCATCAGACTTCAGTCAAAGAATCATATGCAGCAAAAAAGAACTAAATAATCAATCAGTCAATCAATAAAACACATTCATATGTCACACATTCATGTCACACATGAATCAGAGGCCTATAAAACCTGACTGTATTTTGAAAATCAAAGGGTCATGACCACCACAAGATCCTATGTGCAAAATTCGCAACCCCAGGATTTTGACAAAATAACACACACAAATTCTGTATGAAGGTCAGATAAACTGGCTAATCTTTCAAACTCACAGGTGACTCAAAGTAAAAGTATAGCAAAAACAAATAGTTAAGCAAGTTGATGATGTGGTGAATGAAAGTATCACAGTATCATTCAGTTATCAAGTGAATGAGAGTGCACACAACATTGTTTGCTCTAAAGCTCACTTTTATGCATAAATAAATTTTTACTGATAGTTTTTTAGCTCTGCTTGAATAAAAACAGTAAAATATATGACAGTAATGTGAAATGTTAATAATTAGACCAAACTGTCACGAATACCAAGCTCAGCTCTTTCCATCTTACCAAATACTTGACCTCCGTGAGCATTGCAGAGTGCAGGTGGCACTCGAGTGATCTTACATGTACCTGTATAGTAGCCTACGCTCCAAAAAGAACTTTCCAGCTATCACTAAGAAGACAGCACACAAAGACTATGTTGCTCATTAACTCGACTCGATTGATTTCAAGGTTGGGGAATGGATAATCGCCCACACGAACACTCACCCGCACGAACGTCCGCCCACACGGACAGATGCCCGTATGAACTATGGCCTGGGGGGTAGGTGCAAACAGTGAGCAGTTATCTTTTACGGGGACCGAGTTATACCACTTTGAAGTCCCCATAGGCCGTAATGCAAATTTTTAAAAATTAGGGGATAAAAAGGGGTAAATTTTAAAATTTTGAATCGAAAACATATAAGGAATGTGTCCGGCGTCAGGACGCTTCGTTTGAGCCATTAGCGGCAGTGGATACGGCTGCAGGCGAGCCGAGAATCTAAGAGCGTAATCAACTTAGCAAAAACCGAAACCGGTTTCCTTTCAGGGTAGAAAACTCTGCAATCGATTAAGCCGGTTTCGCGAAACTGGGGTTAATTTTTGAAACCGACTCTGGAGCAGGTTTCACTGGCGAAACCGGAAGCCGTTTGCTTGTTGCTGTTTTGTTTACTTGTTGAATTGTTATCACGTACAGGAATAAAGCTTCAACAGTAAGATGAATTTATTTTTCAGTAGTAAAAAAATTCGATCACCATAGGAACCATGACGCTCGCCATGTTGTCTGTTTACAATCCCACCGTCCTGCGGAAACGGTTTGGTGCAATCGATTTACACAGCAAAACCCAAAACCGAAACTGGTTTTTCTAAATCGATTACGGCCTAAGCTAATCGACATAAACAAACCAATAAACTCAACAAAACGCAAACAGCTAATAGAAAATAAATATCCAATCCACAGACCGATACACTACCAAGCAAAGAATATGTAACTTATTGCCGGAAAAAAAGTAGTCTGGGTTTTTCCAGTTGCATAGATGAAGGCCGAAATTTTTTGGTGCGTGTATAAAATGTATACATCTATGGTGCGTGTAGCGTGTAAGTTGATTTAGTCAAGCTTAAAGTTTTGGATAAATAATGAGCAGTTTGTGTGTAGACGATTATTTTACTACGTCTTCCTAGCGTGTGAGTGCTTGGGGTGGTTGGTTGCCGTTGCCGATGTGGTGAAAAATGACGGCGGTTATTAGGGGTATGACTGAAAACCGCAGGACACATACCGGTAATATAAATGTATTGATTGTAAGCTTAAGGGGATGTCAGACGAACGACAAAATCGGCCGACTTTTGTGGGCGTGGTTGAGTTACCCAACAAAATCGGCCGACAAAATCGGTGAACCATGACACACGGCCAATATTTTTGTCTGCTACTTCATACGTTATGAGCTATAGCACAACAGCCGAATGCAGATCGCAGAATAATATTTGCATCACTTTTTTTCTACATCTAATGAAGGAAAATAATAACAAATACAATAAATAACTAAAATAAATATTCATCTCACCATGGCAACATAAACAAAAATTGTTGTATGATATACGAAAAGTCGGCCGACAAAATCGTCGAAGATAGAACATGCTCTATCTTGGCCGACAAAATCATGCAATTTTGTCGGCCGACAAAATCGGGCGATTTTTGCATGACACACGACAGATTTTTGTCGGCAGATAAAATCGGCCAATTTTGTCGTTCGTCTGACTTCCCCTTTAGCCAGTACAGAATTTGAGAACGGGAGTGGCGTGAATGAATGTGCAAACACTGACAACATGAGTGATGTACATTGTAAATTTAAGTGTCTTGGTGCACGTCTGATGTATGGCGTACGCACCCTTGGCATCCAGGTATGCGGTAGCACTAGCCATGGCACACAGCGTTATATTCAGTATCAGTTCATTGCTATTGCTTGCTATTGCTAAATTGAACTGTCCGCCGTCAACATCGGCTACGGTAGCACTAATTGCTGAATCGGCGCCGATGGAGCATACTAATTACTATCAATAATTCTAGCGGTAGATCGGCGATCTTGCTGTTAGCACTAGAAAATTGCTAGAGGTAGATCAGGTAGATACATTATTGGGAAGATGGTAGAATTTATATGCCTGGAAGACGTAGGAGGTCTACAAAACATGCCACGACACTGTCACGTATTTAAATCAGGCTTATTCAGTATTATATCAGAGTCCATCTTGAGCCAAAGCTGTTTTTTGCATGTAACACTGACTTAGAACTATAGTGCTTTTGAATAAATTTTGTTTAAAGCTTGGTAATGATAACATTTCAGTTCTAACCACAGTCTTAGCAATGCAGTGAAGAAGAAATGTGGCTGCATTCTTACATTAACAACGAGATAAATATAATTAGGTAAATGGCGATCTACCGCTAGTAATTTTCTGCTCTTTAGTGCGAGATTGCTGATCTACCGCTAGCACTGACCAATTACTATTACTGATGGAGTAACAGTAATCAATGAATTGTCTAGTTTTATAGGTTGTTGATGCAGCTTATTCAGTTATTAAATTATTGCGCTCCATCGGCGCCGATTACTGAATCAGCCCACTGCTGCGTTCGTGGCCACCTGAGTCGTCACGCATCACTGCACACGTCGGCTGAATCGGCACCGATGGAGTAACAGTAATTAATGAATTGTCTAGTTTTATAGGTTGTTGATGCAGCTTATTCAGTTATAAAATTATTGCGCTCCATCGGCGCTGATTCAACCGCTTAAAGTTGCACCATAGGCAGCAGTAATTAGTATGCTCCATCGGCGCTGATTCAGCCAATTCAGCAATTAGTGCTACCCCAGGTATGTGGCCTGCTTCTCAGCGTCGGCATGTGGCATTTTGTCTCTGTTTCTAGGCATCTGTTGGTGTGCTGATTTTGTTTTTTTTGCATTGTTTAGCGGCATTTATTTAAATTTACTGAACTACTGAAAGGTTAAGTCTTGTTTTCACGACTAAAATCGTTTTGCGGTTATTATTTATGTGTCCTTCGATCTTTCTATAGAGTCCTGCGGTGTCCTGCAGTTTTCAGGCATACCGGTTGTTAGAAGCGTCACTTGAACTTGAACTTGACTGGCCAATGCAGTAGTGCATTGATACCGCTTGCTCAATTCATGTAATTTCACATCTTGCCATCGTTGTCGTATAGCAAGTTACAGGCGCTGTCGCCGAAGGTCGGTCATTGTGGACCACGCCCGCATGCTGTTGTGCCTTGCTGACAAAGCGACCTCATGCATGTTTCCAGACGTTTCCGCATGTGTCGTTTGATGTCTTACCCTGTTTACAAGTTAGCCTCTTGCAGCACCGTCTGCAAGTCTGCATTGGTGTGTCCACTTCTAAGCTAATCATCACTAGGCGCCGTGAGTCTGTTTCGTCTGCTCTCCCTCCTTCTCTCTCTCACTTTCAGCAATGCTCCGTGGCCCGCTCACCCATGGAGTTTTGCGTTTAGCAGGGTCTGGCGCAAGCATGCATCTGGTCCTGAGCGATGAAGTGCCTCTAGCGAGCATGTTATCGTTGGACTTCTTTGCTAGTTATAGTGTTGGTCAGAAAACTGAAGCGTTTTTCCTAAAAATCGAATCCAAACCGACCGACCTCGGCCATTGTGAAACCGTAACAACACTAGATAACATGCTTGCAAATTTTGTTTGATTGTATGCCAAAGTTGCATTTTTGATTGTGGTTATGGTAAAATCACTGAAGAAGTAGAAGTTAATGCGGGTTTTTGTGTGCATTTTTAGATGCTGTTACACAATTATGGCAGTGTGTGTACGACATCAATAGCAGACAATGAAGTCTCGGAATATTATCGAGAGTAAAGGTAGCAGTGACGCAAGTAACTCTCGAGCTTCACTGAGCAAGCTGCAGTTTGACTTCCGCAATGCAAAGCCGGCTTTCGTTGACATGTCACACTGCATGTCAGCCAGTAGCAGAATGAAACCAGATTCACAGCAGACCAAACTGAGCTTTGGAGAAGTTGAACGTAATCGTGTTGGTGTAGTCAAGCATGATGCTAATGTTGGTGATGCTGAGATTTCCAGCATCGGCGAGCATTTGAATGCATCGACTGTGCAGGTTGATGATGTGCACTGCAAAAGATCAGATGATGCATCAGATGTGGCAGCAGTGCGGCTTCATACCTGTAGTACTGCTACAACTTCCCAACCAACTGACAGAAACAATATTTTTGTGTCATTCAGCACAGTACACACACAGGCTACTGACAGCTTTCTGTCTGGCTGCATTGTCCCAGGCAAGAATGTTCTTCCACCGAATGGCGGGCCTTTGCCATTGTTTGTGTCTGTGCTAAATGAACAAATAGAATTTCATAGTCTCTCAGAAGAAGAAAAGCCAAAATGTATTGAGAATGATATTGCGAAAAACAAAGCCGGAGTGAGAGCAGCAGGTGATATAGTTTTGAAACAGTTGTCAGTGTGCGTGAATAAAGTGAGTTTGCACCAAGAGAAGAAGCAGAGCACTGGTTCCAATGTCATGCACTCAGCAGGCAGTGGCATAAGTTCGCAAAGTTTACTTCCTTCAAGAAATCCAGCTATTTTTGTTCACGGTGATGCTTCTCGTATTGTTTCAACAAGTCATTGCAAAAGTTCTTCTCTGTCTGCTGATCAAGTTAGGAAGGAACTCAAATCAAAGAATTTTCATCCTTTAGTTGCTGCGACATCTGCCAGCATGTCTGCAGAAGCTAAATTCAAGGACAGTGGACCTACATGTAAAGTTGCAAAAACGCCTAAGAGAAGACAAAAGATAAAATCTGAATTGGATGATTGGTCAACACGTAAAAAGTTGTTGCTAATGCCCACGGATACAAAATGCTCAAATTCTTACCGTAGCAGGAAACAGAACAGTCGCGTAAAAAGGAATATTTTTCCATCAAAGCCGAAACGCAAATGTTGCCAATCGATGTCAATGACAGAAATGGAGCTGCCAGACGTTAACGTGCCATTGAAGAGCAGTGTTGGTGTTACAGAAGTGCCAGGCATGTCGTGCTGCTGGGCGTCTGAGGTTGACGATAACACTGTACCTCAAATTACATCCAGAAAGTGGTGTTTGGATATTACTGGAGCCGATCTGTCAACTGACTCCGATGTTGTCTGTGTGCAGAAATACAGAGGCACTAATAATAGGTGGAAATCTCTCATTGCTAAAACTGCTGACCGAAATATCAGTCAGCTGATGAGTGAGTATGCAACAGATTCTCAGTTTACTCATCCAGATTTTTCCAGCTCTCAGGAAACCCCACCTCCGTCAGTTGCTTCTGACAGCTCTTCATCATGCGATGAATCAGATCAGTGTTTGAAATCAAATGCAGATGATCATACAAATCAAAAGCCATCCAGCAGTCAGTGGCTTCAAATCAATACTAAATTGGCTCATTATATTGATGGTAGATGTTTCAATCGACTGGTGAATGGTATTTCACTCCGGATACCAGCAACACTGACACAGGAAACAGTTGGTCAGTTTGGCGAGGAATGTCTGTGCCTGAAGAAATTGACAAAACGTGATTTGAAAGAATTGCAGAACCAGGTTCGGCTGGAAGAAATCTATCATCGCCGGGCAAAGAAAACAGTCCTGTTTTCTCCCCTTGATCGCATTGCTTCTGGGCGGCATAATTACTCCATGAGAACACTAAGGTCAGCAGCGAGGCTTGCTGCTGAGTTCCACTCGACTGATGATAATGGTGATGATGATGATGTAGCTGCTGAAACTTCACTGAACCAAGGTGCATCGTTCACTGGAATTAATCATCTCGCTGCAGAATCCAATGACACTGTGTCCTATCTGTTCTCAGATTGTCAGTCTAACAAAACAGCTGAGCCAAGCAGTTTCATTTCTGAGCCAGTTGCAGTGTATAAAAGTGAATTGTTGCAACAGAGTAATATTGTGGCAACTTCTCCAGGGAGCAGTTACAGCTGTATCGATAGCAGCAATGGCAGTAAGCACCAGGAGATAGCAGGGATACGTGGACTCATTCAAAGGCAAATATGTGCAGATGAAAATGAGCCACAGCTGCAAGACCAAGCCAGTGAACCCACATCCATCACAGTCAATGTTCAGCAGCAGCGAACATCTGCGTCAAGTAATAGCAGTATTTCAGAGAAATTAGCTGTGTCTGACTCACTGGTTTATGATGATCATGTTAAAGATTTTTCCTGCCCAAAGTCGATGAAGAAAGTGACTTCACTGCAGAAAAGAAGTGGCGTTCATTTCGATACTAACAAGCCTCAGCATACTGTGATGGATGCTGTTTCTAGCAGAACTAACATGTCTGGTGCTGATGCTGTTGAGACCGCTGATAGTGAATATATTGCAGCCATTGCTCTGGCTTCGTTATCAGTTGCAACCACTAGCATGGAGTCTGCGCTGAATCTCAGCCAGTCTAATGAGGAGTGTAAGGTGACTGAGACCGATACTAATGTAGCTGTGGTGGCTAAGCTTGCTGTCAGTGATTTATCACCTCATTATTCAACTGAGCAATCTTGTACCAGTGAAACTGTTCAGAAGCCGTCTGGCAGATCACTTAAACACAACAGCGACCATCATGACATGGAAGATGCAGACAGAAGAAGGAAGCATGTTTCAACACAATCAACAGATAAACATTCTTCCAGATCGAGTGGTGGTTCAGTTAATAGCTCAGTTCACAGGTCAAGGGGTCATGGGTCACATTCTGCAAAGGTTTCTAGTGATGAAAAGCGCATTATGGGGAATAAAGAGAAGTCATCAGTGACTACAATAAAAAGCAGTGACCATTCACGTCATGTTGCCACTGGCGGCACGAATAAAAATAACAAGGAAGTGACTACTGAAAGTCACAGGTCACGAGATCGGGGATCACATACAGCAAAGATAGATGATGATAAAAAGCAAATTTCACCAGTTGAGGAAAAGCCATCAGTGACTTATTCATCACAGTCTGCAGTCAAGAGTGACAGTCATTTGAGTCGCAGCGTCAACAGCAACTTGGATAAAAAGAGTGCAGAATCCAGTGCCGAAAGTCAGAGGACTCAGGGTCGGAGATTGCATGCTCATTCAAGTCATGTAGCTGCCACCAGCGTGAATAAAAATAGCTCAAAAATCAGTGTCATGGCATCTGGTAACTTATCCAAAGAGAACAGCTGTCACACCGGTGATAAAGTGAGACATTACAGAAGACACAGAAGTGGGCATCATCACAGCACTGCTGAAAAGAAAGCAGTTGATCATCACGAGAAAAAACGAGTTGCAGATAGCAATTTGGCAAAGAGTAGTGTCAGCGTCTCTAATCAGGCTGAAGTCAAGTCTCATCATTGTGATACTGATGTCAGTTGTGTCAGATCAGATGCAATGGCAACAGGTGAAAATGTTGTACCATCTGGTAACATTGCTGTGACCTCATCTGTATACACTAGCATGCCCTGTGTTTTAGTGTCTAATCTGTCATCATCATCATCAGTAGCATCCCCAGGTCTGAAGAGCCCAGAAGGCGTCACTGAATGTTCTGATGATAAAAAATGTAAGTGCTTGTCGGATTTGAAAGACACAAATGTAACCACGACATTATCTTTGTCGAGTACGGATTTCCGCATGCAGACTGATCATAATGAGATGGATGAGGATGCAGTTGGACACCAAGTGTTATCGGACTTGAACAGCAATAATCTGTCAAAATCATCGCAAATGTTGTTCGTTGTTGATGGCAAACAGTGCAATGACACCAGTACTGTGCAAATGATGTCTGGTAATGCAAATACTGGCCTAGGAAGGTCTGCCATACCCAATACTGAGGTTCTTCATGACACCTGCTTTGCAGCCGAAAATAATGACATGACTGTTATAGTGCCAGATTTGTCACAGGCGTCACCGATTTCTGCCAACTTCAGTGCTGAGTCTTGTATTTCTCCTTATCGGGAATCAGAGATTATCAGATCTCCATCTCCAGCTATGTTTGTCATGGAGGAAGATGACCATGCCAAGGAAATTCGCTCACCTTCGCCAAGTGACAGGGAGTCGCCCAGTGGACTGGGACGGTTTGGTGTCATCGAGACGTCGTGGGATGTCAGACTTGCCTCACCGTGTGAGATCCAATCACCTGATGTTTCCGATGATGAGGCGGCTGATAGCGTTGGACAGTTTAGCCAGCACTGTAATGTCTGCCTCCACCACGAGCCTGTAACCATTCCACTGACGATCAAAGAAGCTGGCAGCTGTGGCATGCATCATCATTAGCTGGATATGATTTAAACTGAAGCTGCTCTGTTTGTATAAACTACGTTTTACTTACATATTTGGTACTTACCTTTCCTACTTAGTTTATGTTTCTCTTCATTGGCATCAGCGTGTTTTGTCGCTTAATGCATAGTTGTGATACTCTGATAGTTGTAGTTCGTTAAGTTGAACTGCTGGTATTGTGACAGATTTGTTACGCATGTGTACTGTTTATTTTTATAAGTAGAGCGATATTTTGCAGTTGCAATTTCAGTCGACTTAAGTTGTATTTCTTCCTGTAGGATAGATGCAATGTGTAAAGATATGCTGAATGCCTTATGTGAGTTTGGCAATATTGTTCAATTCGCACAGATGTATAATTTTAGTTTTTGGTAATTTTGCTGATTTCATAACACTGTGTTTTCACTGGATCTAGAATTAGCATTGCTATTATTGCTAAGTGTCAACATTCTAAATTTTGACAGTGTTTACTTTTTAAAGTACGTTTGTTCACTCTGAATTTTATAGTGATTTGAAAATCTTTCGACAGTTAAAATCACTCCACTCAAATGGCATCGCACACATGTTACTGTACATATCTGTGTCCAGCTGATAGTATTGAACTTTGTCAGTCGTGTGTAAGTCTGTTACTGTCTGCACCCAGTGAAGTTATTTTTGTTAACTGACTAACCATCTGCTTGCATTTGCTTCAAGTTGCTGCTTGCTAAGTGCTAACTACTTCGTACAACTTGTTCATATTTATGTGCTGCGGATAGTGCGGACTGCGGGTGCGTTTACATAATTACAATTGTTGGTGAGCGAAGGCTTTTTTGTAGTGTTCATACTTCCGCCTTTCTTCCTGGGTTCAGCCCGAGCCCAACCATTGCCCAAAACATTTTGGTCTGTTTTGAGGTAAGAAAGAGATTATATATTTCTCAGCATAGCACACATACAAATTTTTGGCCTGTGCCTCAGTGTTGTAGGCTGTGATTGTTGTTCAGAAAAAAGTTTGACTCTAATTAAGACTTCAAACCTGCTCGATCACTAGGCCTGCGTGAACTTATGACACAGTGATTTCCAAACTAATTTGAAATATTTTTTGTGATTGTCATGATGACACTGCTTGTATGGAATACATTTATGGTTACTGCTTCTTACGGGAAGCTGTGTTGTGCATTTCACTATGTTGGGTGGTTGGTTGCAAGCTGCAAGCCAGTCACCCTTTAATTCAGGCAGCATGTCTGTGGCTGCCTGTGTTTGTCTGCTCTCGGTCGATTGCAGTTGTCTGTAGGCAAAGTAGACAGACTGTCCACAGCAGCTGTTAGTAGTTGTGCTGTCACTTTGCATTGCAGCTTCTGAGCACATCACCTACTGTCCATCTTGTCTGTCTGTGTTTCTATCCAGTTACTGCATTTAGGTTCCAACATGGATTGAAGAACTCGAAAGAAATCAGTGAGGTCATAAGGTCATGGTCACAAGGCCACATGTTGTGAGTATGGTAAAGGTGGTGCTGAGTGAAATGGCTGACAGAACTTTGTGGAGTTGTGGAGCGTGCTGAATCTTATAAATGAGAAACATTCTAAAGTCACAGGTGAAGGTGATGGTGATTTATGAAACGAGTATGAAAATGTTGTGTCATAACTGAATTTTGCCTCGTTCTGGCTAAGAACTTGGTGGTAGTAATTTTGCACTTGGTGAACGAGTTTTGATGCATTAATCAGTGGTCAAGAGTAATTTCATGAGTGATTTCACCTGGTAAGCTTCATCACTGAACAACTGGATTGATGATAGCGGAGTTGAATCTGCATGTTAGAGTGCATTGTCAATATTATGTACATTTTTTCATAACAGTTACTTTAATGAGGTTTACAGAAAAGTTATTTCATTTATTTCTGTTGTTAAACAAACTGGTGATTTTATTGGAACTTATATTGTTAGCATTCAGCAGGCTGTTGGTATAAATTTGCTATGTGTGTGTGTCTGTGTGACAGTATTGTTAGATGTTATATTTTCAAACGTACAGTATGGGTGTGGGGCAAAGGGGAGATGTTATATTTTGTCCACATCTTTACTGAATACAGGTTGATGCAGATATTTTAGCAACCGTTTAGAGCAACTCTGGAATCAAATCTTATATGTCGGACCGGTTTGCTTTGATCCCTGTGGGTTTATCACTGGTCATTTCAGTTAGAGATGTAGTGGTTTTGTATTAATTGCTTTATGGCAGAATTGAATGAGAATGACAGCGAAAGAACTTTCATAATCAGTCAATGCTTGTTGAAGATGTGTGCAAGTTGGAAGCAGAGTATAGTCTTTCTTTCTTCACTGCCAGTATGTATTTGAAATGGCAAGTTACATATTTTGGACATCCTTTTTGGATGTAGCAATTTGTCTTTTATTTGATTTTTTGCAGTAAATTTGTTTGGACTTATTGTTTTAAGTTGTGATGTTGTTATTGTCATATTCAGTTGTATATTGTGACAGCAGGTTGTTTGATATGTGTGCTGTGTGTGTTTTATGGTGGTCATTCACACATGCTGATTTCTCAGTCATGTAAACTGTAGATTGTTATTGACATGAGCGGGTTCCGTCTCTGCTGTTCGTTAAACCCTACTCACTCACTCGCTTTCTTTTGGCTGTTTTTCTTTCTTCTGAGGATCTGGGACAGAGCACCACTGGACACAGCGGCAAGGCCACAGGGTATCTTAATCCCACTTTTAACACCACTGCATGTCTGTCTCTGTGAACTTTGAAATGTCATCTAGAAGTATTGTGTATCAAATTATGCTGTTTACAATATTTTCCGTGCAATAGAGTCCGTGCTTGGTCCAGTTTTTGCCTGTGCAACACCAGTGAAACTTTGCCACATCATAACTTATGGCCTTGCCACACACTGGACAGAGTGCTGGGATATCACCCTTATTTTTTCCAGTTAACTGTTGACGTGTATACTGGTGCATTCTGGCAAAAAACTTTGGTTGTCCAGTTACCAGTTTTGTTTGAATTTGTATGTAAATATTTGTTGTTGGTAGATTGTCCACTTTGTTGAACACGTGGTTCATGTGCATTGTGTGCTGAGTGTTTACTGTTATTTTTAGGCCTCAGTTTTATTTGTTTTCCTATCTGTTGTTAGTAGTTTGTGATTTAATTTTGACCTTTTGGTCATTTAGTTTTGACCTTATGTGCTTGTGTTAGTTGCATAACTTGTCATTGTTATCAAGAGGTAATCACAGTATAGCACAGTAGTGTGTAACACTGTTGTAAGGGCGTAGCCCCCAAACACCTGAATCAATCGACTTAAAATTTGACTTGGATGATTACGTCGGCTGTGTGACCCTACGTGCCAAATACGGTACAAATCGGCCCAGCAGGATCGGTGCGGCAAAGGGGTGAAATACAGTGTTCAAAAATCGATTCTTTTTTCTTTCTTTCTTTTTTATACGTTTCTTGCCAAGCTATGGAGAACACATTTTTGGGAGCATCGCCGTATTTTTGCACTAGATGACGTGTTTCGGTGGGGATTGATTTCCTAAGGGGGTCTCAACATTCATGTTTAATATTTTTCACTTCTAATCTTTAAAAACCACATTTTTTGGCCCATTTCCGGACTTAGAAAAATAACACTGAAAATGCTTAACAATTGAGATGCTCATCTACAAACTACCCTTAATCGTCATCGTAGGCCCACCAAAGTGGCATAATGAATAGGCAATGTTGCCTCGGGAATTCCAAATATGCGGTCATTTTGGACCCCCTGCCTGAAATTTGGCCTTTAACATGGGCAAATGAAAGTTTGAGGCTTTATATCTCCCTAACGGTTAAAGTTAGATGCATGGTTACAATGGACCACCAGTAGGAAACCACATATGCCGAGTCGAATGGTCACGTGACCGATGACGTCACGTGACCCCAAAAAGTCAAAGTCTTGACCCCATTATCTTTGAGGCAGCCAGTTTGTCGTTCTATCGTTCTATCTTTCAGTGTCCTAGTAAAATGATTTCTGCTGTTTTGGATGTGTGACTTGGTCGTTCTTGCACAGTAATGTTAACTGTTAAGTTTTTTATATTTAATAATTGAATATTTGCTTAGAAAAAAATGGTATCCAAAGTGCCTATAATGTGCTAAACTTAGCTGAACATCTATGGTAACGTCAGTTTTCAGTCATTGACTTTTGTGGGATTATATATCGGGTGGGCCAAAAAGTGACATCCTTTTGGTATTTGACTTTTCTGTCTTTTTAGATGCATCATACAGGGACGTGCACGAGACCTTCTGAGCCGAGACTGAGACGAGACCCATGTGTTTGTGTACATTCCGCCTGGAAAGGCCGTCCCCGAAATGACCTGTACTGTGTCGGGTGGGACGTATAGGTACTATGCTGTTGTCTGTTTTGTTAGCAGTGGCTATCGAAGCTCTGTAGCCTGTGTTGCACTGACATTTTGAAAGCCTGTGGCCATCATTACTACAGCTTTTGAGACACATGTCACGACTACAAGAAGTGGTTAAATGTTTTGATTTATTTGTTTTCTTTTGTTGTGTGTATTGTTTTTTTGTTGTTATGGCAAACAGATATAACTGTCTTAATATCTTTACAGTTGTCTGACTCTGGTGTTGGCACACAATTAGAATTTTTATTAGGAGTTCCACTGATAAATTGTTATGATCTTTTACTATAAGCTTAAAGGCTGGTTGTTTTGAGATAGGCCTGTATTGGATGTCTAGCGTGTGTTAATTATTCATTTGATGATTTGACACTTAGAAAGAACCACTGTTTGGATACTTTCTAATGTCAAGTTTAAACTTTTTTTTCTCAATTATCTTCTGATTGATTTCTGTCACTATCGGCAACTTGACTAAATGATTACCGGTAATCATTACTAATGTTGTAAATGTGTAATTAACACTTTCTCTGATTTTCTGGCGTGGCGCATCACTTTTTCATTTTAATTGTTGATTTCTTCTTATTTAGTGTTTGCGATAATAAGTCAAAGGACATTTTTTTACATCGGCATAGCTCGTTTTTCCAATAATTTGGTCATACGGTATTCTTTATTGGCAGAACTGCTCTGCATGAAAACGTTTGGGAAATTGTGGCATTCGATGTATTCGTGCTTCTCTTTTTATCCGTGGGTTGGACGATTAAATATTCTATGGTTGTTTGTTTACGTCTGAATTCTTATAGAATGAATTTCGTTTTTATTCTGTCGTATTAGCAAAATTTTTACGGAATTTATATTACTTTAATTTGTCATGGCTGGAAATTTCTGGCAAAGTAGTCATTAGTGAGTTCAAGTGATTTTGTATTGTCTGTTGTATCGTTTAACTTTGCGTCTGGTTCTCTACGGTGGTAAACGTCGCTATAAGCATACCTTAATACGCGTTTTAAGAGACTTAAGTCATACATTTTGATGCCATAGTCGTAGATTACGTAGATCACTGGTTTTGGTATGTTGGGTACTGTAACATGTCACGGTTTTATACCTGTCTGTACAATATTCACGACAAAATGCTGTTTCTTTTTGTCACCAAGTTGAAAGTGTTTTTTCTGCTAACAGTTTATAGTTCGACACAACTAGGGAATGCAACCCGGGTACCCGAAAACCCGGGTAAACCCGGCCGTTTTCAAACCCGTAAACTCTGGTTTGAATCAGTAGGCCATCAGTAAGCAATCAGTAGCCCTATGCAGTATAAAATTGCTAACGATAACTTTTACATGTACTTTTTTAAGCCGACTGTTACGCTGTAAGCCTTAAGTCCTGGGCGCCTGGTTCTTTGGTTCGAGTTATCATCTGTCGGTCTGTCTGTCTGTCTCTCTGTTTATATCGGATGTATTGTGGCTAACTGGTAGATATTAGAGGAAAGCTTTTTACACGAATAATTAGCACTGTCAAAAGTAATCTAGGCATTGAAAAAGCGGATGCATTAGCTAAACAGGCCTTTGCCTCTCATTTCACTGGTCCTGAACCATCTGTTGGTATCAGTGTATCTGCCATCTACAGCTTTATTAATGAATGGACTGTACAATGTACATGAACAAAACAGAATGTGGCAAAAGCTATCTGGATGCAGGCAGGCTAAGTACTTCTTGCACAAAGTTAACCCTTCATGAGCTCAATGTGCTCTTAGACTTTCCAGGAAGTATTTACAGATCCTAGTCAGTAATCTCAGTATACTCACTGGTCATGCAGATCTTAATCGACACCTTTTTATTATGGGTGTAAGTCAAGATTCCAAATGTCCTCTCTGTCAAGAAGATGAGGATAGATCTCTGTCTCATTGCCCAGTGCAGTGCTTTAATGCCTCTATGGAAGGAAATCCTTGGAGACTATACTGTTTCATTAGACACCTTGAGTGATATCCATTGGTTTCTCCTCTTGAAGTTTGCGAAAGCTTCCAAGAGGTTCTATCAACCTCGAGGTCTGTCGGGGTTGCGCACTGGGCCCATGAAGTGGCCTCAGCGCTGGGTGGGCACTTATGTGGTCACCCTCGCAGTGGTAAAGGTAAAAGTACTCGGGTTTGGAGGTCATCAACTCGTAAACCCAGGTTTGAGAAATACACCCCAGGTTTGCATTCCTTAGACACAACTGCTATCACACCAGACTGTCACATCAAAATAGGCAGTGGCATATTTAGGATTTGGCAAAGGGGGGGCCATGGCGAGCGTGCGGAGCACAAGCCTATAACAGGGGTCTGGGGGCGGAGCCCCCAGCGGGGTCCAGGGGCAGAGCCCCTGGCCGGGGAGTCAGGGGGCAAAGCCCCCCTGAAGCTGAAACACTTTTTGCTTCTGAGTGTTCAATGGAAACCACAAATTCGCCCTTTTTTCTGAAATTTTGAAACGCAAAAGACCATCAAACAATGTTGAATTTTGCAATTCTTGCTGGAAAATGGCAAAAAATGCACCTTTTCATATAAAGTCGCCTATAAAAAATTTTCATGGTCGGGCCAAAGGGGGGCCATCGCACCATGGCCCCCCTAAATACGCCACTGAAAATAGGTTCGCTGTACATTTAGAACATCTGCAAAGATTATTTTAGCTGATAGATTTCACATTAAGGTTATGGACATGATTTTCACCGTACTGTGACTAAGTTTCAGTAGATCTTCGTTTTTAATTTTTTGTTACTGTGTGTTTATTAGAGTAATTGATTAGGACCAGATGACTGTTACAGTTGTTGCATTCTATTATTTCAACCAATGGTTACATTTAAGAGATAGGATTAGAATTTACATAGAAGATTATATATTCTAATAGGTGTTGTTGACTATACTGTTATTTAATTATCCATTCCATGCTGTAGTACATTTAGTAGCTTATTATTTGTGTGCATGTGTGTTTCATCAGTGAGCAATGGATTTTGGATCCTGATGATTTAATGCGGGTGCGACATGAGGATCTTGCAGTTCTTAGTCAAGATGAATATCAGAAAATCATCATCTTTTTTTCCAACCGTTAGTTTTTGTTGTGCAGTTATAGTGTAGTTGGTGCTTCAGCATATAAACATGCATGTTATTCATTAAAATTCTGCATACTAGTGGTAAAAATTTTATGATGTGGGTACTACTTGTGTCTGTAATGCAGTAATTGATACAAGGGCCGGAATTGTTGCCATAACTAGAACTGAAACAATAACTAGAATCTCATTGTTACTAGTACATTTTCTAGCTTTGGCAGCCTGACTGCAATTTTGTTCTTTTTGCTGTTGGATTTTTTTTCAGATGGTGGCAGTTTTCTGGTTTAACAACTGCTTGTTGTTTGATACACAACTGCTTGTTATTTGATAAGTTTAACAAAGTATTGCCAATGCCAATGCAGTCTGTTTCATGTTGATAGCAAAATGCTGGCATTTTGATGCTTGTTGTACCCGCTGCTGCAGTTATCCAGTCGTTGGGTGAACAGATTAAGGTGCGGCAGCAGGTCATTGCCACAGCTACTATTTACTTCAAACGTTTCTATGCCAGGTTGTGTTTCTTTCTGCAAGCCATCTGTTATTTTGTTGCTGTTCTTTTAAGTGTAATAATTCACGGTGGCAACTCACCTGGAAAACCTGGAAGAGTCAGGGAGAATGAAAAAAGTTAGGTAAAACTGGAAAAAAGGATTAATGAAAGTATAAACATCAGGTATATTGTCAGTATACAGTTTTTTTCACGTCTTCTTTTTAAATTTGTTGCTTGCTACGCTTGCATGTCATTCTGCAGCTGTTACAGCCGCAGTCACAGTTCATTATGTGATGAATCTTGAAAGCACAGGTGCTACCTGACCTGTTTTAAATCAAAGTCAAGCAACTACTGTTGACTGTAGCGTAAATGGCATATTGATGAATCTTTGCCTGCCCTATTGGAACAGTCGGTGAAGAGTTGGGGAATTTCATTTGGTCTGGGAAGTGGCAACCTGATATTTATGTCACTTAGCAAGGTCTAATACAGTCTAGTTGTTGATCTGTTTGAAGTTTAAGTGAAACTGGAGATATGCATTTACATTTTGCTATTTGTGTTTGTCAGAGTTGGGAGCAGCACTGGTAAGCACTTGGGAAATGGTGTTGTGTATTCATGTAAGGGGTTATGGTGCTGAGTGTCATACATGTTTAGGCCAGGTTTTCAAGGATAGCTTCTTGTGTTGGTGGATTGGGATTTCTTGCAAGTTTTCTGACCATCAACAAGTGGTATCAAAGTGTTGAGGAATAAGTGACTGGTGTAAGATGATAATGGCTGGCTTTTGTGTTTGTTAGAAATTCTCTGCGTTCCATTGACCCGTTGTTGATGGCACCAACATGTTTATTCCTGGCATCCAAAGTTGAGGTATTTTATTTGTGTCACTGTCTGCATTTCAGTTTTGACTGTACACTGCACAGAGTTCTGGTATGCCAGTACGAGTAAAAGTATAATGCAGATATAGAGGCTGAGCCACTGAGAGCATGTGATGTGGTTTTGTGTAGGAGTCAGGAATGATCTCCAACAGCCGGTTAATATCAACATGTCTGCAAGTCGGTCGGTTTGACTCAACTTATCCTCAGATTAATCTTCTGTAAAAATTTGTCAGTTAACAGTTGTGTGGCAATGTTCATTCATCCATTTATTTCTGTCATCAGGTCAGTTAAAAAACTTGTGAGAGCCTCTTTGTAACTTTTAGCAAATATTCCTGTGTTCTGATGCTCTCTTTGGGTCTGTGTGATAATTGTTTTCCAATGTGTCGTCAAACAGCTGCAAGTATTATCCTCGACACCGCGGTCCATAAAAACGTGCCACTTTTATTTGTTCAATAGCTCCGTGAAACATTGGCCAATTTTAATAATTTTTGGCACGCGACATTAAAAAGAAACTTGACGCCGATGTCTGTAGTTTTCACCACCTCGCCCTAAGGTTGTCGCTACACTACCTTGTGAAATACAGAAGTCATAGTTTGACCATTGACAACAATGAATTCATACTGGGTAGTGCATGCGTTAGCTCAGAAAATTACTGAGGCCACAAAATCAGTGAAAATCTGTTGCTTCATCTTTATTTTAAACCTGTACTGGTAAGTTGACAAACTGAAATGATACATCAACAGTGAGTGGGCCGCATGAATCATGCAGTTACTGAACGTGCTGTTGGCAAATGGTGTCAATGTCTACCGCTTGCGTTTGTGCTGCAGGAGGACATTTTGAGCACATGCTGTAATGAAGATGATGTGGTGTGACATGTGTGATTTTTTGAGTGATAATAATTGCTAATTGCATTTGTTACTATTTGTTTAATAATTTCTGAGCCAACGCATACACTACCCGGTAGGAATTCATTGTTGTCAATGGCCAAACTGTGACTTCTGCATTTCACACAGTAGTGTAGCATCAATGTTAAGGTGAGGTGGCCGAAACTACAGACCTTAGCATCAAGTTACTTCTTGATGTCGCATGCCAAAAATTATCGAAATCGGTCAGTGTTTCACAAAGCTATTGAAAAAATAATAGTGGCATGTTTTTATGGACCAAGGTACATTGAAGGTAATACCGTTTTTCAGTTGTTCACTTGCCAGTAGCAAAACAAAGAATATTTGATTGCTGTATTTAAACACTGACTTTAGTCATGTAAAGAATTTTTTTCAGAACATTTTGCTGAAAACTGCATGACTCTGTGATGTACGGTTGCAAAATTATGGTGCCATAAACTTTGTGCCGTTTTTGGACCACCCTGTATAATGATTAATGATTATTAAGGTGGTGTTATAGCTCTTAATGGAAGCCCATTTCAGAGCTACATAGCGTCACCTGCCGCAAGGGATCCCACAGTGTTACCTGCCACCCAACACAGGTGAATGCAACCCACCTTAACCCCAGCCAGATAGTCCAGTACTCGATTTACCTACCCCGGAGGGATGAAAGGCTGAGTTGACCTAGGTGGCTGGTTAAGTACCGAGATGGTTTACCTGCCCACAGGCAGTCAGCCATCGCAGTACTAACTCGGTCCGTCGTGATCGTTTGATCGGATCAAACGCGTTTCCACTAAGCCACGCCACCAACCGAGTATGACCTAAGTTATTAAAGCACATGAAAAATCAAAAGGTACAAACGTTTGTACATTTGGAGTTCTATGTTGAGATCAGTTAAAAGACATAGGTATTTTTAAGCCAATACATCTGCAGTTGTATCAGTTCATTTATGCAGATGAGAATGATAATTGAACTGATGATAATGCTGCTGCTGCTGATGATGATGATAATGTGTTGCATATCGCAGTGAAGACCAAGTTTGCCTATGCCTACACAACCGAGTTTCCGTACCGTATGTCACACATATTTGAGTGTGAATTTTTTCTACTTGAGGCAATGGTAATTGTTGCAGCTGGTGCTGTTTATTGTGTGATTTCAGCCACATGAGATACAAAACTGTTTGTCTGCTGCTAGTCTTCGTTATATTTTACTGCATTATTGAAAGTGGAAATTATAGCGCAGTTGCATGTGTATTCCCTTAGGACTCGCTTACTAAAATTGACTTTATTGCTTTTTTTGTTAGATCTGGTGACACTATTTTCAAAAATGATGGGGTACAAAGTTACCTAATCATTTTCCAAAACATTGTCACCAAGTCTAACAGAGAAGGCAATAAAATCAGTCAGTCATGAATCCCAGTCATCTACAAAGTGCAAAATACTTTAGCACAAATCTCTGGAAAAAGGCATTATTCACGGTACTGTACTAACTACTCAGGTTGTGGAGCATCTTTGTTTTTTTAAAATTTCATTTCTTGAATGAATGCCCTTGCTAATCAGTGTGGATTTTTGACAGAGTTGAAAAGCTTAGACTTTTCTTCCACAAAAATGCAGTCAGGTGCATTTTGTTGTTTTTTTGTTTTATTGCGTTCTTTTTTTAAATAGACCGTCTTAAACCTAAACTGAAGTCTTGGTTGATTTGTCACGGATTTTGCTGTTTAGAGCATATAATATCAAAAAATAGATTGTAAATTCATAGTTAGAACAGTGCTGTCCAACCTTTTTGACACCGCGGGTTGGACAGCACTGGTTTAGAGTGTTTCAAAACTTAACTGTAACAAAATTTTTCATTTGCAGTGGAACAGTAAACTAAAAATTTTTAAAACTTTTGGCAGTTTTTTGGGAGTGTTTTTAGTAGTTTTTAGGTGAGCTTCCCAATAAACCTCACTATTTTGGGTGTCTCAACCGAAATTGTTGATTGAAAAGACGAGTCTTTTCAGTTCAGAAATTTCAGTCTAGGTATTCAACTTTTGGTCATAGGCTTGAGATTTCATTCCTGTTTACGTCATCGAGACAAGACTACAAGACCAAGAAAAGCAGTAAATGGTGTTGTTTGATAGTTATAGTGGCTGATGATGTGGCTGCAGGATTGTTGTCTGATTCTGTTTCATCCGTACCGCAGTCTGCTGCAGTACATTCAGGACATCAACGGAGACGAGTCTTTGCTTCAGTTGTCTTGGTAACTGCAACTCGGATGTGTATTCATTCATATGTGCAGTTGCGGTAGAGCACACTGTCTCTACGTTGTATAAATGTACCACTGCTCATTACAGCCCTAGCCATAGCACTGCTGGCCACAAATCTGATTCGTGAACACATTTTTTTGTTTTTTTTCTTCTATTTTTACATGAACTGCTGACATCTTATTAAGACAAGAAAATGTTAACCGCGGATGAGCTGTCATTATCTGTAGCCTACTACATTGTGGATGGAATACAGTGGGAATTCCTGGAGATCAGAGTTTTGGCCCCTGGATGTACACACCTGCAAAAAATTGTGTAGATAAAAACCTAAAAACCTAGCTTCTGTAAGCTAATGCAAAGCTGATGATATATTATTTCACAAACATGAATAGTGAATACATGGTGTGGCAAAGGCTTTGAAGGTCTGTGTGAGCTTCGATGACAGCTTTCTTACAAATTTATTGCTCTGTCTGCCAGTGACATAATTTTGAAAAATGGTCCGAGTTTAATGCGGTTCTGACAAGAGAACTTTAGAGCTTACGTTTTTCAACCAGTGCCCTGTTTAATTCTGTATTTCAGGCGCATCATCAATGACAGTCTGAGAACTGATGTTTCGCTGTTGTATCCACCTTACATGATATCACTCGGTACGCTTTGCTTTTATCATGCTATTGAACATTTTATCTGTAAGTTAGGTTTTTAAAAATCACATATGAGGCTATGCACGTATTTAGATTTTTTAAAATATATTGTAAACTGTTTGTCATTATTGTAAGTGGTTATTGATTGATTGATCGACATGATAGTTGCTGTGCTGGTGTTAATGTTGCAGCGGCGCTTCACATGTCTTGTGTTATTCAGCAGAAGGATGCCCGACAGTGGTTCGCTGAGTTGGCTGTTGACCTCGAAAAGGTGAAAATCTGCTAAAGCCCAAATTCCATTATGCCGACTTTGCGACAAAGTCCGGGACAAGTTCCCGACAAAGTTGTGGACTTGTCACGGACACAGATCACAAAAGTCCATGACACAAATCACGTCGCTGACTTCCATGATTTGTGTCCGCGACAAGTCCATGACTTTGTCGCCGACTTTCCCCTTGCATTGTAACGGGCTAAATTCCATTAGAGCGACACAAACTGCTTTGTCGCGGACTTGTCACGGACTTTGTCGCAAACATCTTGACATGTCGAGATGGTTTGTGTCCGCGACTTTCGTGATTTGTGTCCACGACTTTCCCCGCGGGAAGTTTCGGTGAAAGTTGGCGTAATGGAATTTGGGCTTCATTTTGGTTCAGCTATTCTTCAGCCGGCTTCTTTGAGTTATTTAAGTATCTGCCCAATATTGCATAGTTGTACTGTAAATTATGCTAACACGCTGTGTAACGTATCCAAGTTTTTTTTCATAGTTTCTCCGGATCACCGACCAGCTGATGTCTGAAGTCTTTGGCGACGTTAACTTCGGTAAAATGCCGCAAATTTAACCAACTCAGCTGGTGTTTAGGAACACTGTAAATGTTTGTTTAGTTGCGTACTTGCTTACATGCAGTGTCACTGTTTGTTTTGTGACCGTTGTGTGTTGTTGGGTTGATGCTTCAGCTGATAGAGATCAGTCGACACGTGCTATCGCTGTATGAGCTCTGGAAGAATTATGACGAGAAGAAAGAGATCGCACCATTGCTCAACAAAATGCCAAAGCCGAAGCTTTCACCGTCCAGGTCTGATCATCCAACATTGTAGTTGCTTGATGTAGCAAAAGATTAGGATGACTAAATGTAAAGTGCAGGCACAAAATGCACCAAAAACTCCCCGTTAAAGCAGCAATTGATGGAACCAGAGCAGCTTAATGTCTGCTGCAACACGTTATGGTGATGTCGCTTTCATGTCAAGACCAGCACAGATTTTGTTCATCTTGTTGAAATAGTACTCTTTCAACTGCTGAAAACTTCGTGTAAATTTACCATTGTCAATTTTATTGAAACACTGCATAGATTAGAGTAGTAGTTTGTACGTGTAGCACTAGTAGTAGTTGTTGTTAAGCGTTCTCATTTATTAGATGCAAACATTGCTGTAGTTATGTTTGCAGACCTCCTTCACAAGGTCCGAATGGCAGCAGTCAAGATAATGCTTCAAGCCTGGTTCAGCAACCAGCACCACAGAACACACATTCACAGCAATCACAGATCGGATAGGCCCCTTAGTGAATGGGTGATGCACTGCAGAAGACTTCATCTAATTTCCATTTCACTGCGACTTCCAATGCAGACCAGACGTGTGCAGTGACAGGCTGGGTCGGGCCAAACCAAAGGGATCTGTGGCTAAACTCTAGGAGATCAAAATTTTTAAGTACTCAGAAGTTGTGCACATTTTAAATCAATTTGGCAGATGCCTGTCTGATCCCTTTCATATTGATCCCTTTCAGATATTCATTCCATAAGCTGTCGGCTGTGAATTCATGATTGAGAAGAGTGGCAATGGAAATCTAGCTGATGTAGAGTCAGCAAAATGTTGCAGGTTGGTCTCGGCTTTATTTCAGTCAGCAAACAGGCCAGCCTGAATAATGTCAGCTTGTGCAGTGCACTGTCTGGTAGATACACATGCAGGGTAATACAAATTAAAATGTCTTAACACGAGATGTACGATATCTCAGAAATGCATGAATATTTTTGTATTAAATTATGCTTGTTCATTCAGAACATAACCCAACAAAAATGTGCTGGTTTGTGTTTCATTTGTTCATCATAGCCAGTGACAGAAAAGCAAGTTTGGGACCCAAAATACCAACTATTCAAGCCCCAAGCAAGAGCTTTGTTGTGACACCATTATGTACAGCACGGATATTGTTATTTTCATGTTGGGACATTTTATTTTCGTTCACCTTGTATATGCTGATGACATATAGGCAATGTATTGCAATGCATTCCGTCTGCAAGCATCTTAGTCATTATTCGTACTTTGTCAAGCCTGATATTGTTCTATGTTGTTTTTAGGCCTAGTCTAATAATTAGAAAATACAACAAACAGTTTATTTGACAAATATATAAAACAATAACGATAATGAATGATCTCTAATACATCTGATATGCATGATTCCAGATAGCATTCATTATGTATGTACAAATTAGTTTTTTTATACAGCACAAAAATCAGTTTGTGCCCATCAGTGCACTGTTCATCTACTATGGTCAACTGTACCTATTCTTACACCATACTTTACCTATGCAGTGGCGGATCCAGGGGACCATGGGTCCATGGCCCAATTAGGCCACTAGACATTCATGACTAATCACTTTGGTCAGAACATTAACTATCACATAATTACGAGATTGTTCTGGCTCAGCAGAAAAACTTCATTTAAACATTAAATTTCTGGGGCTCCACTACGGATGCCACTGGGGAAGCTCACAGCACTCGACAAACCCTCTAAGCTGGTGGGGAGAAGCTAGCCATGTGCTCTGATACTGGTACAGCTACATGGCAGAAACATTTCAAAGTGTTCATAAAAGCCGAACTGAATCGATCAGTCTATCACTGTTGACACTGCAGAAAACCGCTTCAGTTAATGGGGCTCTGTCCCAAGCCCTGCTAGGGGAGCTTACATCATTTCGGAGTGTATGTCATTCGTACTTTTAGCTTGTATTTTATGTTATAATCCAGCTATTGCCTGCAGCACACAATAAAAATGTTTCATCCAAACCCCCTTGCTGGTGGGGAGGCGCTCATGCCTCAAGTACATACTGTACTTAAGTATAGTTTCAGCTTCTAATCTGTTACAGTTCCCAACAAAAAATCTGGTACTGGTACTTATAATCACCCAGCCAGTAAACCAGTTAGCTCAGTTCAACTGCAGCTGTCTTGAGGTATTAACGTCCACACAGAGTTTGACTCAAATTAACCAAACTCATTCCATTAACTTCTTTCTGTGACACTCACAGTGAAGAAGGCTGAAGACAGGTCGTGTTATATGAGTAGCAGAAAACAAACAGGGACATTTGGCAACAACAGTCACAGCACAAACGTGTCATTAGTGACTAGCAGACTGACTGAACTACGATTCAACATGGCACTGGCCGCAATGTTTACATCATAAGCTGAGATAAGATTGTCCTCTTTGACTTTGGTTTCTGATCATGGTCTTCACCAAGGCAGTCGACAACCATCTGCAATACACGCACAGATCAGTCACAGGAGCTTCTGCGCAATTGGACTGCGGTTGCGGAACTGTCTGCTAGTCAAAATTCGACAACAAAACACTGCTCATAAACATTATGAGCTATTACCAAAGATGCTTCTGTTCGTTTCAGGCTGCAACGCACTGTTACTTTTGTTTAAATTGTGCTAGCTATAAGCACACTTTTGCAGCACACAAACCAGAATCTTCGGGAGCTGACCTGATCTCAAGAGACCAAATCTGCAAATGTAGGGTGTTCCAAAAAATGGGAACATTGTTTCAATTTTGTGATAACTTCCACAAATTTACACAGATTTTAACCATTTTTTCACTGTTGCAACAACAAATCCATAACGCATAAAGATAAAATTATGCTGTGCACCTCACCTTTATTCTTTGTGATGACACTATTACCTGATATTGTGTTTACGCGTAAAGTTCTGTTTAATTAACTTTAATGGCACACAACTACGTAGGCTATGGGTAGAACAATGAAAGACGATTGCTGTTTAATAGTAGGGTTACACAAGTTCAACTGAAATTTGAAGATGTACTCTTTGCACTAGGTCGCTAAAATTTTGCATGCAAAGAGCTGAGGCACTAATTAATTAGTACGCATGGCCTATTGCTGTTTACTTTTTAGTTTCAAGATTGCTGATGAACCATTAACATCGATAAAGCAAACATGCATAGTGCAATTTTTGCAGTGGCATGTTTTGCTAGGTACGGTGATTACATAACACAGGTGAGGTATCCAGCGTAACTCTACTTTTATGCGCAATAGATTTCTTGTTGTAACAGTGAAAGAATGGCAAAAAGCAGTGTACATTTACAGAAGTCTTCGCAAAATTAAAACAGTGTTCCAGTTTTTTAGAACACCCGTATATATCCAGCCATGCTTGCAGTGGTATTATGCTTGAAGCCATGGGTGGAATTGGCACAAGTTTTGTCGTCGTCAGACAAACAATCAGTTAAAGATTATAATGCTGTGCGACATATCGTAGCAACATTGTGACATACCGTTAAGTACATTAAAACAGCAGGAATGAGCAGATAGCCTGATAATCTATGCTACATGTTAAGACAGCTAGATGACTTTAATTGCTAAATACTGTTGATCTTTCGGCAACCACTGTTTGGCTTCTTCAGAATGTAAAAACACAGCCAAGCAAATTTACCTGTCGGGCTTCTCCTCGGCTGACGTCTCCACGGGTTAGCAGAACGTTCACAAGTTGATCAATCTTTACGTCCGGATATTCATTCACAAATCCCTGAAAATAACATGCACTGCTGGCTTGAAGCATCAAAGGACGTCACTGTTGCACAAATGTTTACATGAACTAAAAAGTCGTACTTCATCGGCTGCCATGGCATCGGTGTGGTTAATTGACACATTTCTGGCAATCTAATGTTGATGCAATACTACAGATTTTTTAATAGTTTTTAGGTTAATAATTAAAAGTCAGAAAACTGCAGTTTTAAATAGAGAAGAAAGCAAACTGCTACAAGAACTTGTACCAAATAACGACAATAACAGTGAAATAATACAGTGCATCAATTACAGTGATTTCGAGAGAGAGCATCGAAGTATCTTTCAGCCAGATGAGTTCTGTGAGAGCACACAGAGCCGAAAATGGAGATGAGTCCTGCAACAACAAATATATGCAGCTCATAGTAACAAAGTCAGCAAATAAAAGAAAGTAATAACTGCTTCTCAAAACACAGGCAAACATGTAAAGAAGACCAAAATAGCAAGACTAAAACCAAGAAACGGAGACCATAAATGAGACGAACACCAACAACTTCAGACCTTAGCGATACTGAACTGGTGGCGTGGCGTAGTTGGTAACGCGTTTCGGCTGAAACAAAGTTACTCTACGCCAGGCCTGGTTAGTACTGCGATGGGTGACTGCCTGCGGGCAGGTAAACCATTTTGGTGCGAAGCCTGCCAGCTAGGTCGACTCAGCCTTCTACCCTCCATGGAACGGTAAAATGAGTAGTAACTCATTTACATGGCTTACGGAAGGTGGAGACCTTGGTACAGCTGACTGGGGTTGCCTAGCTGGCCACTGCGCCAGCTTGTGTCTGCAGGCTGCACATGGTGGCCATGCGGCAGACTGCTCTGGTTAGTAACGAAAGCGCATTAGAGGCGTGTTTGCGACGATGCACTATACAAATTGACGACCTTTACCTTTTTTTACCTTTACTGTTAATAAATTAGTATGCAGAAGTATTGCATCCTTTAGGCACGGTTTAGCCAGTAAGGTTTTAGTAGCATCTAACTTGTGATGCTTAATTACAACTTTTGATCTCAAGACCATGACCATGGTTCCAGCATCTGCCCCAGGATGCCAACATTAGGAAGAAGTGGAGACTGGAAAGGGCAAATCATCTAAAGAACTGTTCATATTATGCCCACAGTCAACTTATGCTTTTCCACCCGCTTAAGTTTTAACTCTTGCATTTTTTGCATAAATTACTAACACTACTTTGAAGCGACAAAAATTGTTTTCATTAGGCGCAATTTTTAGGCTAAAAATGCACAAAAATGTCCCAGTTGCCGGGGCTCTGCCCCGGACTCTGCCAGGGGAGCTAAGAACACTTCACAAACTAGTGAAGCAAAGGATGGGAAGGGGGGAAAACAAGAAAGCCTGGCTGTCGCTAGGGAAGTCATGACACAACCTATACAGCTGCAGTACTGATCATTATGGTCATAAAAGGTCCATGATTTTCATCTTGTCTGAAAGGGCGTATGCCATTTCCTATAAGTGACTAAAGGTAACTATGGCTTTATTTCTCATCAATTCCGAGATATGGCCAGTTTTCCATTAAAAACGCACATTTTTCCTACCCCCCTTTCATTCAACTCCAACTTTGAACTGCATCCCCACATTTTGTACGCAGAGAGCCTCAATAAAAGGCTAATTATTCGTGTAAAAACTTTTCTTTCAAGACCTACTGCTTAGCCATAATACATACATTACATGCAGACGGACGTGCCATAGACGCCTATAGCATAACTGTAGCACATCAAAAATGGGAGCGAAAGACGGAGTGAAGGCAAAAAGGAAAAAAGGAGAAAATGACAAGGAAAAAAAGTAAAGGAAAGGAAAGGAGGACAGGGACGGTGGAGAGGACTGGACTCGATCTCACACATTTCAGTTTCTGGACATTGGCAGCTATGCACTCATGGCCAACAGGGGTTCCATGGGTTTGATCAAACTCCCTGCCCCCTAGTCAGCCAGAACCAGGAAAAACTGCTGTAAAATAAAAATTGTCACCAACGCATGTGATTTTCAAGCTCAAAATGGACAAAAATGCATCTACAGCCAGGGCTTTGCTCTGGACCCTCCGGGGAAGCCTACAGTGCTACTCCAGTCCCCACAGCAGGCATAGCTTGATTAAGGGAGGACCACTTCGCAGTCTAGGAGGTTGAATCAAACCCCTCCCCCGTTTGGAGAAGTCTGCTTATGGACCTGAAGATGTGTCGGTGTGTGTTATTAGTAGACGGCAGGCAGACATAGATCAGTAAAGAGTAAGAGAGTCACATACAGCAGGTTTGCGGATGAGGTTGTTAAAATGCTGCTGCAGCTGCTCAGCTTCACGCCTGATCTGAGTTGCAGCCGGCTGACGTTCATCACAGTTCTTAAACACAATCCGCCTGAATCCACAATGATAACGACAACAACAATATACTAATAGTGACAGTAACAATAATACTAACTCAACCTGGCTATCCCCCTGTGGGCAATATGTACCAGCAACAGCTGCAGCATACACAAGTACATTGCATGATGCACTAGCCCCGTATCCATAGTGTTGCAGCATACTGGTATGCTTTCAAAAGTAATAACAGTAACAATGTCTAATGCGCTGTATCATGGTGAAATCATCACTGCAAATATCAGATCTATATAAATAATCTGCCCTTTCACCCATTCTGCAATGATGCCAGCATGCTTCTGATGCTTTTGACGAAAATGTTTCCAGACATATGTGCCAGCAACCGTAAAGCATGGTCTGTTTGGCTTTGCTGCATTTCTACAGACAATTTACTGTTAGTTTCTGGTTCATTCAAGTACAGTAATGGCGGTAGCCACGTTTTGGTTTTTTGACATTTATTGGTGAAATTTTCAGCTCCCTTATTACTTCACTTAAAAGACACAATGTAATAAAAAATGTTAAATGCAACAGCTTATTAATCGCTGAACTATGGCTAGACAGTAACACATACTTAGCAGTGAAGAGGGCTTTGTAGTATTCACAGGCAATCCGTTGCTGCATTCGCTGGATCAACGCGTCGTAGAACTGGTCTTTGAGGTGAATGAAATCCTGACAGTAGTCTTCGACTGTGATACAGATAGTATCCACAGCATTGCTGCTGCCTATCCTACAATCATCACATCACACACCCTAACCATACCAATGGAAGTATGATAGATATTGATGCCTCGACCCCATCAGCCAGAATCAGGAAACGCGTAATAATATACAACAGCATCACCACCAGATGCGATTTTCGAGCTAAAAATGCATAAAAATGCACCTGCAATCAGACCTTTGCCTGAAACTTGATCGGAGAAGCTTACAGTACTCCCCAGATCCACAGTCCATACAGCTGAATGAATAAAAGACTGCATCACGGACCATAGGATCAAACTGGACCCCCTTTGGAAAAGTCTAGCTATGGGTCTGCATTGCATTTGCACACAGTCGCTGCAACATCAGACATCTATCACTTCCAGCAAGCTCGATGTCAGAACACATTATACAATGTCACAATTTACGCCATGACTACAACAAAGAATACTTAACTAACAGTCAAATTTTGTTCAAATTTATTGCATAAATATTTTCTCAGCTCAGCTACAGTTGCTACAAATTCCATTTAAATTCATCATTATTCGACTAAGTCATGGAAGAAAGAAAAGGGTGCCTTTTTATATGGACATCATGCATCAATAACCAATGATAAAAATGACTCGGTAAATTAACGGCACCAACCATTTCCTAGTGAGCAGCTCACTGATGTGTTTCTCCAGATCCAAGAAGACCTCCGAAATAAGACAATCACATCTGTGCACCAATACAGCACATGCCAGTGACGCCGAATGGCTATGGGTTGTTACACGATAATGACTGATTGTAACACAACAACAAGCAAAGTTGCGAGCTTGGTGCTTTCATCATACACCCAGGTACTCGATAACCCTACCTTAAGTTGATGACACATTGGTCATTTTCTAGCACCTGTTTCTGGCGCCAGAAACAAGCGCCAGTTGTCTGGAGCCAGAAAACATGACACACTTAGCTGGCATATAATACCGGCAGCTTGTCAATTACGCTTTTGTTTAAGATTCTATCATAATAGGTTTTTAATGATGCATTATGCAGAAATTCGTTTCTTTCATACTGTTCTATCGGTTGAAAAACACTTTCGTCACTGCACTTCATCTTTCATCCTTGTTTACAAACAAACGAGCAGAGCTATCGTTTGCTCAGACTGACCAATCACAGTTCAGCTTTCCCGCCGGTTTCCGGCACAAAACTGAACATGCTGTATCCGGCGCTGGTTTCTGGCACCATAAAAATATGACAAAATGACCAGTTTCTGGTACCAGTTGGGACATTGGTTACTCCTGCCCTGAGAAAGAATCACACTAACTTCGGTTTTGTAAGCCATTTTGTTTTCAAGTTTGCGAAAGACCAACAGACGGGCAGGCATGACTCATAATGTGGCCTATTAGCAAAATTGCATTATAATACCATATGAACAATAAATGACCATCTCTGTGATGCTGCAACCAAAACATCATCCAGTTACTTCAGTATCTGTGCTACTTCAGACAGATCAACAACGACCAACCTAATAACAACTGTAAAATACTACTACTGCATGAGCAATGCAGGCTATTGCAACAAATAGTGTAGAGCATTTGATAAAAGAGTTTGGATCCACTATTCCAATGGGCAACGGAAAACTTGTTTCAGGTAACGACACTGTATTTATTAAATGCTAAACTAACTCTTAACACTGACCTCAACCTTATCCTAACCCTATTTTTAACTGCATCCCTAACCATAATGGCTCTTCAAAATGGCGGGCTGACATCGATGACAGTCGACGCTTACAAATAGAGTGCAATGGAATCTTTGATGATGGATGAATATTTGTCCGATACGACAGCAAAACGACGACTTGACTCCATCTGACATTTGCTTTGTAGATGAACGGCAAACTCAGCAATTGTCTGGCAGTTGTTCACGTTCGCAATCTGCACATTACAGCCATTGTAATGATAACAATGATCATAGCATTTATACAATAGACAAAAATAGACTGTATATTACGCGATAACTTTCTACACCACTTCCAGTACAATTTCCTAACCAGTCCTGTACAAAAACTCGTACTAAAATTCAAAATTCTTTGGTTTTACGTTACTGCATTTTTATAAACATTTGTACACTTCCTCGTATTTTATCACTAAATCAATGTATATTTGCTCTGCACTCTGTCAGTTTAAATAAACGAATATTGTATTGTATGTACTGTAGTATACATTCGGTTTTGGTTACAAATCACATTGCAACAGTCAACTTCAAAAAAATACAGCCAACATTACTCAAAAGCTGCACCACAACTGCTAAACTTGTGTCACACAACAACAAACATAAGAATACCACCAGCAATGTAAACCATTAAGTGAACACAATATTACACCGTGTTCCAAAATTAGGGACACCCCTACAGATAAGTTAGTGTAAAATCGTTAATACCTGATAAATTTTTTTAATAATTTGAAATAATCATGGAAAGTTATTCTGAACTAGTGTTTAAAGTTTGAGCTCAAAGTGGCCAACTTTGGCCAACATGCAAGTTTTCAGTGTAAGGCAGTTATTCTGCTGGTTGATCACTTTGTCAATAACAACATATTGAATGTAACCCTAATGTAAACAAACTCAAACATCATAATGATAATACATTGAGCTCACACAGTAAAGTGCAGACGTTGTAATCCTTATGATGGTAAGTAATGTTAAGATAGTGCAGTGCACAATATTTTTTGTTAATCACAAGTGAATTAGGTGCATCTGAAGCAAAGGTGTTGCTAATTTTGGTACGTGGGAGACATACCATGAAATGTGTTCAACAAAAAAAACACGTAAAAGACATACCATAAAATGTGTGAAACACAGCGGTTTACTGCGGTCCAACAAATGCTGCTCCTTGTATACGGCTAACTCATCTGCAACACAAAATGCATTGCAACAACACGAGACATACAAGCACTAGCCAGCCATATGTCATTGTTATAATTTCATCGGAACCTCAATGGGGGAATGCTTATTGGCCTTAAAAACAGAAGATTTTTTAAATGAACTATTGAGATTTTGCCACCAAACTGGACAAAATTATTCACATCTGCACAATTCTGCCACAGTCTCTAGCATATTACTCAATACTTATAAGTCTTACTACACTACAAACAGTGGTTTTAACCAAATGTTTTGCACAAATACTGAAACATTACAACAGGAAAATTACTTCAAAATGTCACTTCAGCATTGCTAACAGTACCACAAAGCACAAATTCACTTTCTGGAAACTGACCAAATCTAAACTGGAGTAAAGGTAGCAGAAATGGGCATGTGAACAGCAGCCGAAAGCAAGCATCAATAGCACTGGAAGAAAAGCAAAGACTAACGTCTGTAGGTCGTTGCAAACTGGTCAAGTTGTTCAGCGCAGACCTCAACAACTCTTGCAGCAAGGTTTGCACCGATTGTAGTCGCAACTTGAAGCTGTTTATCACCAGTGTAAACAACACTTTAATGTGGACAAATTGTAGTCAGAAAGACTCAATAATAACTAGAAATTTTGGGCAAAGCCCAACGTGAGTCCACCTGGCGCCCTAAGTCCGATTGGGGGGAAAATTCATAGGGGTGAAATTCCCCCGGTGGCAGTCACGTGGCCCGAACTCAAATGCATTAGCATACGCAGAACGCCCAATATCGACTTAGGGTAGGTCAACATGCGCACCTATAACTATTTTGTTAGTAGACCAAAGTTTGCCATTTTTTTGTTCAACGGGAGGTGAATCGCAGTTAATAATGCCATTTACCGCTTGTCGAATGTTGACATCTCTGTGCCTTCCAGAGACATTCGCGGTCAAAGTCAAAAGTTTGAAGTCGACTAAAATTGGGCCAAATATGGCATGTTTGTGGCTTCTAAAATTTTTTTGGGGAGACCCCTCGAAATTTTCGACCGGAATTATATAACTGAACACACCTCCAAGCATCGCGCAAAATTTCGCGGTAATCGGCCAATGGAGCTCGGAGATCTCATTTTAAAAAAGATAATAAAATAAACGCCAGCAAAACGTAAGCCCGCTCCGAAAGCTATCACTTCCAAGCGGACTAATAATAACAAGCACCAAAGCAATTTGGTAAAACATGAGTATCTTTATGGCTGTATTTGACAAGTGGCAGCAGCAATTTGCAACTGCATGTTTTGGCTAGAAGTTCAATCCCAAAATCTCCTCACCCCTTGGGGGCCATGGACCACATCTAACACGACGTGTCATCAGATATCACAAATGTACCTGACAAATGGCACGTAAATTCATTGTATGGTTTAAGCAGGATGCACACATGACAGATGACAGACAGACAGACTACACTATGCAGAATTGTGTAGCAATAGCTGGAATTGCTTGCACTGCAAAACACGATTCCATCTGATGTGACTATTGGAAAGTAATGCAAAACAAAGTGGAACATATCACGTTCATTCCTCAAACAGTGCACATGGTTCATACAAGTGAAAAGCGTGTAACAAGTCGACATTAGTTATACAACTAGTCAAAACCATCCTCCAGTGCAAAGATTCACAACAAAAAGACCACAACTGAGCATAATTCAAGTACATATGTTCCAGTTTTTGTGTGCCAAAAGTATTACTACTATTAGAAATACTATTTGCGCAGCAGTATGCAGTCCACTGACAAAAAGCTATCTGATAAAAATAAATAAAAAAATGTTTCATCATTCATGTTCAGATAAAAGATCAACAGGATAGACAAACAGACAGACAGACATCAAGCTGACAGGATGACTATAATAAAGATGATATATGGGGCTTAAAATTCATACATTATCATTATCATCATTAAGCCTATTACTATAAAAACTGACAAAGTTGATATAAGCAATGACTAAGATAACAACGACAGCAAACGTTTAGTGACAACTGCTGTACATACATTCTGCTCAAACATCTGGATTAGTATGACGGGTAGTGTAGTGTTATAGTAACCCTTCTCATCGGCGTCCGGTGGCGTCTCTTTCAGCCAGTCCTACATCAAAAAAAAATTAAACATCAGAGCACAAGTGGCAACACTTATCCAACCAGGACAAAAATCAATAGAAAATGTTACTCCAACTTTGAGCTGAAAAGGGAATGGAATAAAAATTCATGCAGCATCAGCACTATAAGTCTATCGCATGTTAGATGCTAAGGCCTATTAGTCTACACAATGCATTTTATAAGCATTCATTGCAGTGTCTTAGACAACTGAACAATATTGCCCTATTGGCTCGGGCTCCATCCTCACATGTCGCAATGGGAGTTTATGATTTACAATATTCGCTAAACCATATCCCGTGACGTTTTTGGCAAGTCGTATCCACAAAATCTGCTGCCCCAAGAATGGATATGTCATGTCACTGCTTCCGAGCCAGTCACTGACACTCAGCACCAAAATAAGTTAGAAAATAATGTCAAAATGTCAAAGCACTTGTAACAATCGCAAGCCAAAACAACAATTTCATTACTCATAGCGCACAGCTGGTCTGTGTGCATTGCAGCACTCAGCAGCAGTGCTAAAATCTGGCAAACACAGACAAATCCAACAAACTAGACAAAAATTTTGAAACAAAATATAGTCGGATTTGCCACCTATAGCCAAATGCTAAACTACCAAAGAAAGACTGAAATAAGGTACAACTAGTATATCCCTAATCAGGGGCGTCCACCCCACTGACAGGTGGAGGCAAATCCCCCTGAAAAAAGTTGGGGGAAGCAAAAAATTGAAAACTGGGGGGAATATTTTTTCGATGGCAAATTTCCTAAAAATGCATGGCACAGAATGTGATAATCATGCATACAACAACCCAAGATTTTTCTGCTCGCTTCACTCGCAGATTACTTGTAGCCCCTACTTTCAAGACTGTATTTAAGGGGGAGGGGTTAGCGAGTTCAACCGCCCCACGAAATTTTTAATTTTAATGTAACAATTCGGGGTACAACAGTTAAAAAAAAAATTTTCAGCTCGCTTCACTCGCAGATTATTTGTACCCCTACTTTGTTCCACCGCCATTGTTTGCTTTTATTATTTTAACTGCATGCACTAAATTTGGTCGGTTGATTCTGAGGAAAATAATGAAAATTGTTGTGACCAGATGTCATATTTTAATGCTAAAATGCACTATGTTCAATTTCATCTGGAGCTCCACCCCAGACCCTGCTGGGGGAGCTCACAACGCTCCCGAAACACTCTAACTGCATTTGAAGGGTCCTACTTCTAAAACAAGGAAGGGGAAGGGAAGAAGAAAGAGAAGATGGGAGGGAAGAAAAAAGCAAAGGAAAAGGAAAAAGAGAAAAAAAGAGAAAGCAAAGGAAAGCCCAAAAGGGAGGAAAAGGTCAACCCCCTAAGCAAAAATTTTGGCTACGGCCTAGCCTCATTTTAAAGTTGTGGTGCCACGCCACCCTTGTTTGCCCCTATATTGTCTAAACTATACTAAACTTGGTCAGTTAATTACATGAAAAATTACAAAAATTTGTTGCCACCAAATGTCATACTTTAAACGTTAAAATCCACCAAATTCAATTTCAATTGGGGCTCCATCCCAGACCCTGCTAGGGGAGCTTACAGCGCTCCCAGAACCCCTAGCTAAATTCAAGAGGTCCTACTTCTAAAGGAAAGGAGAAGGGAAAGAGGAAAATGGGAGGTAAAAAAACAGAAGAGAGGGAAAAGAGAAGAAAGGGGAAGAAAAAATAGGAAAAAACAGAAAAGGAGAGTAAGAGTAGGGGGGAGAGAGGGGCATCTGAGTTGGAGGAAAGTTGCCTCCTGGTGCTGATAGATGCCCCTGTCCCTAATACAAACATGCAGTAACGTATATCAGCCATAACATACGATCATGACTGATGAATAAACAAACAAACCTTAGAATCAGTCTTCAATGAGTTTGCCATCCACTCTTGGAAATTTGCACGAATATTCGTTATATACCTAGACAAAATATTAACAGCACACGTCAGTAGAATACGTTTTAGGAAAAATCAAAGAAAATAACAGAAATAGTACAGTGAGTGAGTGAGTGACTAGGTCATTTCGGAGACGGCCTTTGCAAGCAAAATTGCACATATACATAATAACGAAACAAAAAGTTTAACCTTTACAGAGTTTAACCTTTATAAACATAAAACACGAAAAACGACCTTAACCTAAAATTGTAAGAACTGCCGATTATAATTGTGCATATGTAATGACAATGGCAGTTCTAATTATCTTCCATATTATCCTCCAGACACTCATCAATTTCATAATGCTGTCTATTGCAAAAACAAGGGGGAGAAATAGTATAAATGTATACTGACTTAGAAATCATTAGATCTATACAGCGGTAAAATGACAGGCACAAGCAAAATGTTAATTGCTTTCAACAATGACTTTAGGGCAAGTTCTTAAACCAATCAAACAGTAAAGTAATTATAAGGCAAATGAAACACAGTTGTCCTCATGGTCAATATCACTGTCAACATTTTACCACATCACTTATTTTGTGATAATAAAACTATGTATGAAAAAACAGCCACTATGGAACGCACTGGTTATGTAGTGAAGAGATTTGCTGGGAGTTCAACAGTGGCGCCATCTGTGACACATCTATACTTAGATCAGGGTGACCCATCAGTTCACTTCCACTGCATACATTAACATACATTACCATTACTCCAGATATAATATATGCAAATGTTTACTGAAGAAATATCTTCAGAACAGCCTGCCATTATACACTGTTATTTAAGTTTGATTAATAGTCTCAAAGCAGACTGTTTTCGTGCAAGCAAGAAATATTCACTATTACATGTGTAACTGCATAATAATTGAAGTAGTTACTGTTATACTGTTATTCTTCTAGCTGTAGCTAGAGTACACATTAATACTACAACCAATGCAAATTCTGTAAAATATAGAAATGTCAATTAAAATCACACACGCATAATCGTTGATCCACGTCAGCAGTGAGACGACTTCATTACCCTCCAAGCCTTGCTGGACAATGTCTGTCAGCTACACAGATGCACATAAATACACACACAAATACACACGATGACACAGAAAGTTGCCCACATCATCATCATGGGGAACATACAGTGCACGTCCTTCAAGAGCACAGTATAAACGTTGTTTCATAAAAAAGCATTCTTTTCTTTCTTTTATAATTTTCTCAAATGCTGATCAATTTACACAGAATTTTTATCAGATGTACCTAAAGAAATACTAATTCGAAAAATTTTGACAAAACATGGCTGTTAGTTAAATATTCTTTGCTAGTCGTGATGTAATGCTGACGTCATAATGTGCCGTGAGTAAAAACCTGCTTGTCGCAACCGGTGCTGACAGTTGACGAATAGCTGCCCTGCTTCGATGGTGAACTTTATCTGGTTCACTAATGATAAACTGTTGAAGTTTTACCACTGCAGCCACAAAAAATGCCCAAAACGATCACTTTCACACACCTGTGGGGATAGCTTGACTTTTACACCTTCTAGCAAAACAGAGCACCAGCACACACTGCTTGCAAGATGGTTGAGTTTTTGGATAGTGAGACGCTTGTTTTCATGCCCACATGTTGCTTAGTGTTGATACGATAAACATTTTTCATCAGCAAACCAGATTAAGTTCACCATCGAAGCAGGGTAGCAACTGACAGCACCAGTTGAGACAAACAAGCCTGTACTCACGACACATTATGATGTCAGTGTTACATCACAACTAGCAAAGAATAGTTGACTAAAAGCCAGATGCTGTTAAAATATTTAAATTAGTATATCTTCAGCTACAGCTGGTAAAAAATTTCATATAAAATGATCACCAATCAACTGAGTTGTAAAAAAAGAAAAAAAATGCCTTTTTATGAAACATCATGTAGTCTAGATGCAATCAGCTGCCACTTAAGAGATTATAAAGCACTTCTGGATGCAAGTCTGTTTCAAATAAGGAGCCCTATAGCAACAACGCGGAACTCTGTCCTTATGCAAGTATAAAAACAATAAAAACTCAAACTGCAAACCAGACATAAACACAAAAGAACACATTTAGCAACTAACACAGACAGATGTCACTATGACCATGGTTTTTATTCATTGACATTTAGTTTGCAGATTTTGTATCCATGTTCCCAATTTTACCAATGAAATTTTACACCAACAAGATATTATGATGCAAGTAACACTAGATACATGTGAGGAGATGTTGGCATGGTACATGGCGATGTATCGACTGACGATGTTGTAATGTGGAGGAAAGCACGGTTCGCATAGCGTCTACACACATAAACACATTCAGTCATCAAAAGAATGGAAAAGAGTGAAAGAAAGAAAATATACACAGGGAACAGAAATGCTACACGCACAAAAATAACATTCAAGTACGAGGCTACCACTAAGAATTCAAGAGCTGCAGACCACTGTTAAACAGCCGATGAATCATCACCTTGACAACACGCAGATCTTCAAGAACTAGCTGTCGGGTGACTTCCAGATGTCGGACCAACCACATCTTGTTCATTGCTCGGTCTTCCATCTGATTTGCCTCAATACTGCACACAACCTCACCACCATCCACCCAGCAATCATCAGCTAACATAACAAGAGCCAACAGCTGGGAGTAAACAGAAGAAATTATTTACGCATGCACATGTTGCACTGGGAGTTCATCCCCTTTGAAGCACTTTGAGACAGCAGAAATTAAACACAATTAAACTATGACAGCATAGAACCAAGTCAGCCAGCATCTTTTATAACTGACCAGGTCACTATAACAGACATCCTGGCCCACCACTGTACTGTAGATATATTTGGTAAAAAGCACTCTTGCTCATATAGTATTTAAATACACTGTTTATGTATTCGGCAAGAAGCAATCTGCTCTAGGTTATTAAAGCCTATGTTGGGGTTACAAATGTTTTATTTTCATACAACCACATCTATCTTAAAACATCAAAAGAGCAACAGTGGCTGTGTACCAACACACAGACTACAAACAACAGAAAAAAACAAGCAAAAAAAATAGAAGAAAACTTCAGACCGAGTGTGAATAGCTTCATTCATGACTTCAAATGCCTTTTGCTTCCATCTCTTCGGTCGATCGGGAAGCTTCATTTGTTCATATTGTTTTGCCATCAGAGCATCAGTCCTACAATCAGCAGTATCTGCCAATGTACAAGGGTTAGTCAAAAAGGTTGTAGCCTGACACGATTCAGGTCCGCTATTCCAAAGGTCCACTATTCCGAAAATATACTGTTCCCACTAACCCTAATCCTAACCCTAAACCTAACCTTAATCCAAACGTTAGCACTGTAGCATGTATCTGCACCATAGACTTTCAGAATAGCGGACCTTCGGAATAGTGCCAGTACCACGAAACACAGCTGACCAATAGATATGTATATCATGTTTTGTCACTTTTCAGCATAGTCTCCTACAAATAATATGCACCTGGTCCAGCATCTGTCCTAAACTCAAATCCAACTGTGAAAAATTTTTTTGATCTTGGTCTTCCAGTCAGCAATTTGCCATGCAGGCTATGAGCGGCATTCAAACAGTTTATAGCCTGATGCAAATAGATACGGCTTAGTACCATCTGGCACAATAATTGGGCAAAATTAAAATTAACGGATGCAAACGAACTTGCTGATGACATGGAATATACACAGCAAATGGAGTTTGGAAAACTAAGATGAAAAATTCTTCCACGGAATCCCAACTTTAGAGAAACACTGGACCCCAAGTGCATTTCTGTTCTAAGAGACTTTATATTTAAAAAACTGGCAAAATATGATGCACATAATAATTTATCTTTTGGTTAACTGCATCAAGCTACAAACTTTTTAAATGTCCCTGGCACCGCAACATACTTCAATGTAATGTAAAAAGTCAGTCAGACTGCATGTGCTTAGCAGTAAGACAAATGAAAAAATATAAAGTGATCTACCGTTCTTCGCGCTCAATGATGCGCAGAACAGTAACAATGATGGTTGGCTCCATGCGGACTGAAATAATCGTTCTATGCAGAATCAGCCACAGCTGCTTGCTCAGCAGATCCATTGGACGATCCATGTCTGCAAAATACTTGAGTACCAGCTGTGCACAATCACAGCATCACAGTCTGTCAGTGTCCGATTCGGCTGTTTCTGTTAGTGCTATTAACATCATCATTTTTATTACAATTATTATTACCTCTGTCACAAAATGTATAGATTTCTCTCCTGTGGCTGTATGTCTGTCTGACGAAAAAATAACTCACAAGATTACGAAGAGATGTTGGGGAAATTATTGGAGACTTGGGCATGGCATAAGCAATAGTCAGATTTTGATGGCATCTGAATTGCAATCTGCAATAAAGGTTCCAGAGCTCAGATCGAAATCCGAATCAAAAAGTTTTTTGAAGATTTTTTATTCACTAGTGCAATTCAAACTATCTCAGTGCTTTCTAGTAATTATTATGACTATGATCATTAATATTATTTCTAAATTATCACTGTCTAGAAGTCACTCGATACAGTGAACATATGACAACAAATCACTGAGCACATTATGCATTGTTCTAAGACAAAGAATACAAACGTCGCGATCTGTCGGTGTCTGATTTGGCTGTTTCTGCAGTTCATAGAGAAGATCATTGCGTGAACTCTCCAACTCACTTAGACTACAGCAAAACACACCACAGCCACATATCAGCAGTGCTACAAAATGTACTTGTATTCAAAATCATGCTTACTCCATTAGATTTCGGAAATTATTGCAAGTTCAGCAATCCCCAAAAAATCTACTATGATTTGTCTAGCAATGAGGTATGGGCTAATGATGAACACCGACAAAACAAAGACGATGGTATTTGGTGATAAGCAAATATCAAGTAAGATATGCATAGATGGAATTGAGCTGGAAAATGTGGAGAAATTCACCTA
>Ga0209367_1000081_pt1 | contig 60369 bp, 33 predicted proteins | sample WorMetLIZISLAND2_FD_187412 | JGI IMG/M metagenome (GOLD analysis project Ga0209367, IMG submission 187412) | Marine gutless worms symbiont microbial communities from Max Planck institute for Marine Microbiology, Germany - Olavius geniculatus... ...
CTTCGACGCCTTACCTATCTCGTATTCTTTTTATTTCTCACCATAGATATAACCGCCAATTTTTTTTTTCGTCATCGATCCTCATCATTAGTAGCTCACTCCCAGTATCCTCTATCTAACCAACTTTTTCACCATCTCACTCATCTTCTTCTGTCTTCCTCCTTTTTTCTTTTCTTTCTCTGTCCTCTTTCTTTTTCATCAAATTTTTTGATTTGGCTGAATGTGCTAGCCACTGTGTCATTACCAAATTTTTGGTTTATTGCTCGAAAACAGTCCTCTGTTGTGTTTTTGTTAACTTTTTTGGAAAACTTCGAAAAAACATCAAAATTTTAAAAACCGTTTTTTTTCTTTCTTCTTTATCAAAGAGTTAGCCACCGTGTGATGAACAAATGTGTTTGTGTCTGGTTTGTTGCCCGAAAACAGTTTTTGCCATGTTTATTTTAACTTTTGTGTTTGAAAACTAAAACATTGCTCTGATTTTCTCCTTTTCTCATTAAATATTTAACTACAAAACATAAAATTACCAATTTTTCTATCATGCCATCTATTTTTTGAAAACAGTTTTTTTGCCGTGTTTGTTTTAACATTTGTCTGTGAAAACTAAAACATTGCTTTAATTTTATAACGTCTAAGTTTGAAGACGTTGTAATTATTTTAACTTTTATTTTTAAAAACTTCAAAATAATTTAAGTTTTAAAAACTTTTTTTATCAAAAATATAACCAAATTTTCCCTCATTTGGCGCATTTTCTCACGTAACACTTAAAATGGAGTCTTTACGCGTCGCTATTCCGTTGACTTACCTTGCTTGTAAAATGCTTTGAAGTAGCTGTGACTTTCTAACGTTATTCCACGCATACATCGCGAACAGCTAAAAATATACCCGGACCTGTGATTGTAATGGAATATTGACGTTTATGTCGCGAGACTGTTGTTTACAGGTTGACGCATCCGTGTGTGAAATGAGCCATAACTGCTGTGATATTCACTCACATTTATTTTATCAGAGCGTCGTCGTCTGCACGATATACGTATGATACATAGCAGGCGCGCCTAAACCCAAGCTTTGGAGCAAGTTTTTCTTTTCTTCCTCCTTTCCTTTTCCATCCCTTTTTGTCTGTATTTTCGGTGTCTCTTCCGGGGGCCTTGCCCTGAATAGTGCTAGGGGTATAGGGGGCGCCGCCGATTTTGGAACATTCCGGGCCCGCAGAAACGCTAAATGGATGTATGGACGTCGCCGTTGAGAAATGTGATTATGGGGATATCTCGTCATTTTGCGTACAGTAGGTAATTTCAGTCTTGCAGCAACATTGCCCTGAGTGAATCTTCCGCTGCCTATATAGGCCTACTGGTTGATATATTGTTGCTGCAAGGCTAATTTCGTAGCGTCGCGCCTGGATGGTTAGCCGTAGGATGATCCGTCACTGAATTTACATACTAGATCTAGTCAGCATGTATTCCGTCTGATGCGTGAATTATCTTAGATGCATTCCTAACACCCGTGATGTTTGTTCGCTGAGCTAATAATAAAATCAACTTTGTGTTGGCCAAAACGTCTTACTTAATATGCTGCGCGAAAAATTCTAGCAGCTTTAGCAGGTTGCCTCAGTGACGTAGCCAGAAATGTGAATTGGGGGGCTCCACTTTCTTCCCCTTCCTTTCCCCTTTCGTTTTTCCCTTTTTTATCTCTCTCCCTCCATTTTCCTCTTTTGTCTTCCCATTTCCGGCTTGTTTTCTTCCCATTTTCGTCTCTTTTTCCCTTAAACGTAGGACCATGCTAGGAGCCTGGGGGAGCGCTGGGGTCTGAGGTCTAGCCTCAGCGGCCAACATCGAAATTGGTGCATTATAGGTCTAGAATATGCGATCTTTTGGCAACAATTTCAGTTATTTTTTTCTGAAAATCAACTGATCAAATCCAAAGTTTAGTGCAGCTTAAATGTATGTTTATGTTTTGCCTGGAGGCTTGGGAAAGGGGGTGCTGATGGGCTCCCTTTGTCTACGCCACTGGGCTGGCTTGCTATTTGGACCACTCTGTGTATCGACTAAAAGCTAAACTTAATAATAGTCGCGTTTTGCAGACCGTCATACATAACGTCCATACACCACATATAAATAAATTTTAAATACCGTTTTCTATAAAAACGGTTTGCAATTTTGTCTATTTTTAATTGACCCCCTATAGTAGTAACGTCTCTATACGGATTGGTCCAAAACTAAACTAACTAGTTTTGATCCAATTTCAATAAACACTTGTTGAAGATCCCACCACACCTCAAGCATGTCGCTACACTACCTTGTGAAACTGTAAAAAAGTAAAAAAAGAAGATGAAACGGAAAAGAAAAAAAAAGAAAAGGAGAGGGAAGAAAACCTGGAAAGGATAATGAAGAAAAGGAAGAAATAAGATAAAGAAATGTGGGAACAAAAAAAGGAAAAAAAGAGGAAGGAGAAGAGGGAATTCGAACCCGAATTTGATTCTAAATTTGGGCAATAGAAACCCCTGAGAATAGAAGCGAGACAGCTAGGCCTACGTTACTTGCGTCCATTGCGTTGCGTACGTTGTGCGCTGCGTCAGATGAAAACAGCGTAGGTTGAATAAGACTTAAGACGACAAGATGTCCTCTGTAGATCTTCATAATATTATTACACAATGAAGTCTCTCTGAGCCTATACCAGCGGCCTCAGCGAATGTCTATAACAGCGAGACCTAAAAACGTAGGCCTAGATAAAATCAATCAAACGAGATATGCGTGTTCGTATTACTTACAAATATTGCTGTGATTATCCGGTATCAAATTAATTAGGCTATCTTACAACGTGCGGCGTTCGAATGCGAGCGATGCGACAGGCGCGATTTCCACCAGCGGTGTCGTGCGTCAAATAAGTTGGACAGAAACAGTAAGTTCCATCAGTTTACCGACGCACAGCTGCACGTTACAAGTGCTCAAAATTTCAGTTTTGCTCTCAGAATTTCCCGCAAAGTTGGTGATTTTCGGCCTTAAATATTGTATTTATTTTGGGAGAGGATAGTTGCGCTTCCTGTCCCCCTGTCATGACACCAATGACTATCACGATATTGGCTCGCGACTGCTGTATAGCGGCCCTTATTGGCAGACAACTTGTCTGTGGCCGTCTGTGTCTGTCTGTCTGTTTGCCGTCTGTCCGCAGGATGGACTATCGCTATCAACTGACCAGCTGTTGTTGTACATAACAGTCGCAAGTGACTTCGTCTACCAGCTTGTCGCTATGATTGACTGGCAGTGCGTGGTTTATGGAACAATCGACTGGATTTTACTGGCGATCCGAATCACGTTCTTTAAACGCTCTTGACTTTGCCCCTCCCAAATTTTTACGCATAATGGCGATGCCAGTGTTTCGCCCTATCGTCAGATTAATTTATGCGGCGGTCATGATAAGCCGCATTACGGATCTTGCCCGTCCGTCCGTCTCTCTGTCTGTCCGTCATCTGTCCCTTACGTGTTTCTGACTAGAAAACAAAGGGCGTAAACAAACCAAAACTGAAGCGAACGTTTCCCAAGGCAAGAGTAACCGATGTACCGGTTTATAGCTTTAAAATCAAAAGTCAAGTGGATGGCCGCGTAGTTATGTTTGCATTGGGCCGACACAATGAATATGGAAGTCAGCTAGGTCTGATCGCTAAATAGGCCTATGATTAATCTGCGTCAGGGGCCTCTGGGCTGATGGAGCTGTCGTGGCTAAGTCTTGTCTTCTTGAGCGCTTTTGTTAATCGCGATGACAATTTAGATGTCTGCTGGTGCTGCTGGGAGTCTTTCTTGCGTTTCTTGGTCGACGGTTTGTCGACTGCAGCAGTCTCGGAGTCGAACGGTCGGTCCAACATGACGTCTTCGCCGTCTGAACTTGCGTCTGTCGCTCCTGTATACAGCACACGATCAAAACCAACCGCTGTTATAGGCCACACACGACACCAATTACGAGAAACTTGCCTTCGACGGTGTTCGACCCGCGAAGTTTCTTGCCTGCAACTGTTTGTCGTCGGAGCCAAAAAAGTTAAAAATTTAGAGCGCGCAAAAAATTGCAATTTTCTCACAGACAGCTGCACATTTTCGACAGAAGAAATATGGTAGTTCAAAATTTCAGTTTTCGTCGAAAATAGGTGATTTCACTGATTATTAAACAGTTTACTAGCCTGCTGAAGACCGAGATGTATGCTGTCTACGTAGAGTAGGGCCTAAACAAAATGCTGTTACTAAACTGAACTGGGCTTATCGGCCATTGTTAAATGGTTATCACATGTACGAAAGAGTTGATGCGAATAAACGTTAACTTTATTCCTGTTGCGGCCAAAACAGTGAATTGAGACAGTACACGAATAAGCTACATTAAAAAATACAAAGCATGAATACAACGGTCATAAAATGTCAGATAAAATGCCGTTGATGATCGGATACATAGTCAAATCGATACTTATTAGCAAAAATGGAATAAAAGATTTTCAAAAATTTTTACTTCGTGCGAATATCGTTCAAAAGTTTGTTACACCCGACGTTTATTTATGTGTTTGTTTGTCGGCAGGATTACACAAAAAAACTGCAGGCAGATTTGGCTGAAATTTTCACGAAAAGCTAGACTTTCTTCCCTCTGCCGATAGGCCTACATAGACTATGTTACCAATGATGAAGTACGACTTCGAGCCGGCTCTCCACTGCAAATTACTGCTGTCGCTCATCCACGGGAACGTAGCTAGGATGGGCGACACGGAGGACACGTACAGAGCCCTACATACGTCGGTTCGCGGGCTCCCCAAAGACTGCAATCGTCGCTCAGATCGCCCACGTCACAGCTGGTTACGAACTCTGGAAATTTACATCCAGCCGCTTAACCACGGACTCAACTCAGCGCTGCGACATGCCAAGGACTGAGGACAATAGAAGCAGCTCGTCGAAACGGCTACGCTCAAAGACGTTAGATAAAGAACGTCTTCGGCACGCTCGTGATGACGATTTCTACTTTTTCGCTAGACTACAGTTATAAGCACACAAATTATACTTGTAGCACTAAAATTCCAGGCCTTCTTATGAATGCAAATGAGATGCTCGTAATTACCATGCATAATGATCTCGCTGACGGTGTTGATGTCGTCTTCGAAGTCTTCGCGCGTGCTCACGACCAGGTTCTTGCCGATCTTCTCTTTCTCTCAATAGACTCATACGTAAGCTGAAACGGTAACGGGTGTGTTTAAATAAGTTATTTCTTGCCGATCTTGTTGAGACGCTGAGCGGCTACTGATTCTAAAGTGCGACGCATTACCGGGTAGTGTTCCAGCACAGAGTGGAACTGGTCGACGGAGAGCGAAAAGAGGCTGCAGTAGCTCTCAGCTCGCACGCTGGCAACTCGTCGCGCGTTCGTCAACAGACAGATCTCTGCACACAACACATCAGTGTGAACACATCCGCACAACACTTAGGCCTACACACACTCAGCCAGCAATGAAGCTAAATATTTCATAACTCCAAGAAAATAAAGCACAGCTCGTGCAATCACGGTTTGTGCCAGTGGTGTGAGCGTACGGTGCAGAGGGTAAAAGTAGCAGAGTATAGCCACGCTTTTTAACAGTTTGAAAAGTGCTCATGTGGATTAGCGCGTGTGTATTTACTCTAACGGAACGACATTTGCAACCACTGAAGTGGACACGTTTTCTTGGCTCTAAAAACATTTGCAGTTAGAATTCTACCCAGAGCCCCGTTTGAGAGCTTAAATCACCTGCAAGCATACCAAAAGCGTCATTTAAGAGAGAGGGTGGAAAGGTCTACGGACCCCTTCCGCAAAGATTTATGATTTTAATGTTTTTTCCTGTGAATCGTACTTTTGAAACAGTGTTACTGTTGCAAGAACAATACGTTACGTAAACTAAGACCCGCCCTTTGATCTTTTGAAATGACGCCACTGGAACTTAGTGTGCCACAAACACCTAACTGATGGGGAGAGGGCTTTCAAGAACCATCATGCAGTTCCCCGTTCTCGGCTTTCAACCTCAAATTTCGGCCCTTCAAGCTTTAAAAATGCACCCCTAAACAAATTTCTGACTACACCACTGGTTTGTGCAGTAATCGCTGTTTTTTCACTGTAAACGCCCGAAACGCCCGGGAAAAAGACGGACGCCCGCAAATCATGTCGACACTCGACGTCGACATTTTTTTTGTTATGATTGACGTGGGTATACTGTGCGATAAAATTGTGCGTGGGGAAGTTTTTTTAGGTGCGAATCTATCAGTTGTCGTCCTTTGATGCACCACGGGCGATATCTCTCCCGCAGTGGGTGTTGTGACGTAACCGGATAGACCAAGGCTTAGAACTTTAGACTACACGTGATTGGCCGTGACGGTTGGACAGATGGCAAATGTCAAACCAGACAGACACACAGACACACGCACACAACACGCACGGCATCGCACAGATGTACCAGCGACAGTACGCCATTCTCAGCTAACGCCGCTAACACACAGTTACACGCCACGTGCAGCAGACGCAATCACGAACGCAGCCGACGTCAGCGACATCGATCCGTCGTCAATATTTTTTGCAGGAAAGGCCAAAGGTCGAAGCGCTGTGAACAAAACGCCACATTAGTGTCGAGTGAGATCCATGCGAAAGGGAATAGATACTGTATCCGACTAGCAGAGATGGGTTCGAGAAAAGCATTTTCAAGACCAAGACCATGGTCAAAATCCGTGGTTCTCAAAGCTAAAACCATCAAGTAAATAAGCAAGTAAATGAGAAAAAATATGACAATATTATACTGTGCACCAAAAGCCAGTTTAATCTCACTGAAACACAATGAACCACAAAAATGTTCAAACAAACATAGTTTCAATGTTTCAGTGGATATATTATACAAATTACAAAAGCTCGTTGTACTGAGCAAATTTAATACACGTAACTGAAGGTTGAAGCGTTGAGCCAAGGCCAATGCCACGATTATTTTGTTGTTCTCGAGCTTTCCTCAAAATCGATGTCGGTCCTTGAGAACCCTATCCTTTCCGACTAAAGGGCTCAAAGATCGTTGCAAAATCTCCCTAGCAGGTGTGCGTTTTAGCATCACCGAACACTACTGGTAGAAAGATAGAACAGCAAACAAGCGAGAACATTTTTGGCGTTTTTCTGCCAACTTCCTTTGATACGATTTTCAGTAAAACTGGTATTTGAAACATTCATTTTAGCTACCATGGCTATATAACAGGACACGTCAAAATATTGAGGGTCCGAGCCCCAGTCCCTCCGCGATTGACGGTCATGGCTGACATCAACAAGAAAAGATTTGTCAGAGCCCATTATGTGCAAACACTGGCCGTCCGTCCACGCGGCGAGCATTTTACAGCGTTTTAACGAAAGGGTCGATAGGATATATGTATTATATACATATATGCAGGGTAAGACTCAAGAATGCACGATATCACTAATAGCAACGACTGTGTACAATAAATATGTAACTAGGTAACTAAATAAACATTTTGTAGTGCGTTTTGTGCGCATTGCATGTTTTGTATTGTACGTTCAAATTTCTATAACTCATTGGACGTTTATATTTTATGTTTGACATTTGCGTTTGTATTAGAGCCCACGCAATAAAAATGTACTTACTTACTGACTTACTTACTTAAGAGATAGCTGAGTTGGCTTAAACTGCCGCAACTAACCAATGTTAACAATCGCCAAAGACTTCTAAATGCGAGTACAAAGCGACGCACCCAAGCTGAACTGAAGTGGCACGCTTCAGTTTTTAGCTGACGCGTACGTGAACGTAGTCACGTGGGCCACCAACGCCGTTAGACGGTGCCTAATGTAATGCATTACAGCTTGCCCGTTGGTCAGTTTGGCAAAAACTGACCCATGTCAGTTCAGTTCAGTTACGTCGATCTGTACGCGCTTTAAGGAGTGCGGAGCTATGCGTAATACCGCCGAAATAGGATCCGTCTGACAGGCTGGTGGCGACTTCACCGTTCTTGGGAATGATGTCGACAATGCCTTCTTGAATGAAGTACATCTTTGTGCCGATTGTTCCCTCTTTGATGATGTAATCCCCCGGCTGAAACACTTCGTATTCGAGCTTCGTTACGACGTCGGTGACGAAGTTTGGATCAGCGTGAGTGAAGAACGGCACCGAAGCGACCAACGATCGACAGTTGTAGTTGACGATTTCCTTCACAGACAATCAATAATTTGCTAATTTCACGCGGATATCTGTAGACTTGTTTACGGTTTTGTTTTTTCTTTCGGTTTTTTTTCTGGTTTCAGTTATCGTCATTTTTGTACTTTTTTTTGCTCTCAGATTTTTATAGTTTTCCTAATCAAATTCTACCGCGACCGACCCCCGTTGGCCACGGCAACGAAATTTGGGACAAAATGAGCTGTATTTCAAATTGTGTAAAAATATCTGCGAGATTTTTGCGTCTATAAGGGGGTCGAAATGGGTCATCAAATGATGTTTCTGTATTTTTATGTTTTACATAACTGTACTTGCATTTTGTTTTTTTTTATTTTATTCAAAACATTTTCAGTTCTTTTTATTTTCTGCCCGTTTTTATGTATAATCGTGTATCGCATCGTATTGTATCGTAATACCCCGTTTACACGATCGAGCAAATAGCGAGCAAACGTCGACTAAATGTATTCAAAATACACGTGCTAATTGCTCGACGTCTGCTCGATGTCTGCTTGATGTTTGCTCGATCGTGCAAACGGGGTATAATACTCAAACTGAAACTAAAAACAGAATTGTCGGCCTGGTGCCGCCATATTGTGCGGTCGTCCGCCTGTTTACGTTCCAGCTTTCGCTGACACTCATTGCGCTTACCCACAAAGGAATGGCCAGACTGAGTTGACCTGCCGAGAACGCAGGCTCTAAATGTATTAAATCTATCGGAGCGGGGGAAAAGGCGCAATTGCGTTATTCAGTTACTGATGTGAAAAGAATCAAGGACGTTCAAGGTCAAACCTCTTTGAGGCACTCGTTGACCTCCTCGAGGATTCGCTTCTCGTCGAACATTTTGCCGCGAAACCGATGCTCGTAATAGTCGGTGATCTTTTGCCGCAGGTCTCGGTGCAACTTCCGGTACGCCATATACTCCTCGACCTGCTTGAACTGCACGCATCACAACCACACAACCAATAAATCAGTTACTCAATTCGTGATTTTTAAACCGGCATAAATAATACAAACTACTGCCAGATCCACTAGAAAGAGGCAGGTTAGACGTAGTGTAGTCCAGAAAATAGTCAAAAAAAGACTTGGTGAAAATGTGAGTTTGGAATCGCCGACGGAAGATGGATGACGACTCGACAGACGTCACGTCGTCTGACGGATTGTTCCACTTCTGTGGGCCGACAACCGGGAAATTTGTCATGGAAGTGATTTGCTCCGAGTGAAAAAAAATAAATATCTGTATTTTTTGACGGATTTGTGGCGCACAAGAAATCCGCCGAAAATACACACATATCATTTTTTTTCCTTAGTGAAAATCACATCCACGACAACTTCCTCGTTCTTTACTGCAAACGCCGTTTCTTGTGAGTGCGTAACACTAACAGTTTTAACTTTTAAACGGCTGTGACTTGGTACGAACAGTTTGCTGCACGTTTTTAAATTATTTATTTATTTATTTAAATGGCAAAAAGTCGAAGCGACTTTTCAGCAGAATTACTGACGGTTCTGTCCTGCAGTAATTTCTTTAATTCAGCTACCAGCTAAAAATTCTTTCTACTCAAACCGGATTTTAAAAAAAATCGGACAGGGGGTCCGAACGCGACTAAGTTATTGGTCGTCTTCTCGATGGGCTAATCCTGTAGGCTGATGCGGCAGCAGGTGAACCTGTAAACACTTGTTGAGTCCGTAATCCAATAATCAGCCCACTCAAGTCTTCCAGCGACCACTGCGTGCCTGCCCGAGAAGAACCAGGCAATGTCGGGTCGTTCTCTGCTCAATCCGAACCCCTCAATCTCAGTACTGCACTGCAGGTATTAAGACGATCCGTGCACCGTTCTCAAAACTTCCCACCCAACGCGGTCCCTTTGTGCAAAATAGGCAAAAGCAGAAAATGCATTCTATGTGAATTAGTCATCGTTATGTAGACCTATTTCGCCGGCGAATTATAACGTTATTTGTCCAGGGCCTAGTTTATTTACTTTGTTTCACTTTTAATCATATGTTGGCTGCAAGAATTACTCAATAAAACAACACCTGTGTCATTCACTCTCCTGTTCTCCTCGCGCCCAGTACACCAATCGTCCTGTAATCACAATGCAGACTTCGCTTGTCAGCTTCGCTTAATTCAATTCGTTCTTCGTTCGCTGCGGCTTAGGTGTCTGTCTGCCGCTCCCAACCCAGCTGAGACCGACCACGTCCCAATACTGTGCCAGTAGTGATGGACTACGGCGGATGAATTCGAACGAATCACACGAGTCGACTCGATTTGGACTCGTAGATTCGGATTTATAGTTGCAAACGTATCGCGCAATTGTTTATATTAACAAAATATTGCATCTAAGACCAAATTTAGATCATATCTAGATGATACTCTGATGTTTAAACGTCTATACGCAAATGCCTCCGCCGGCTGCACGACTATTGTTCAAGTTGTTGGCGATGATAACTTTGTCAAAGTGCGGCAGATTAAACCAACTCAGCTGGCTTTTAGGCTCACTATAAAGGTTTATTTACTCAATTACTTACTTACTTACTTCGCTGACTTTCGCACCATTCTCAGGCTTGCCGTGGATATGGATATCCATGGATATATCCATGGATATTATGCTGGCGCACCTGCTAATTAAACTGAATATTTATGTGGTTTGTATTGTACTTGTCTGAGTATGCACATAAATCCACATACCCGGACTAATGGTTGATTAATAAGAAAGTACCGTGGCACCACTATATAATATTCTGCTATAATATTCTTCCTTTTCTCGTCAATTTATATTATTGAGTCAAACAGATAATCAGTGACATCCGCACGTCATTTTTTAGTTGGCCTAAGTTAATTTATTGGCACTATAGCAGCAACAGATCTTAATCGTCGTTGTTGAGTGGGCAACAAGAGGTCTGACCATTTTTGGGTTTATTTTTTTATTTTTTTTTATTTAATAGTAACAAAATTACAAAAGTTTTTTTTTGCTCACTAACATATTTAATGCTAATAGGAAGTACAAACCAAGTGTCTTTCAAAAAAGTCCCCTTTATTTTATACCTGCAGGTGTACATGGATGCAACTTTCGTCTTGGAAAAACAGCAATCTCAGCTGTTGCTAAGCTGGGCCGACCATACCGCCTATATCCGAAGGCCAGCGTCCAAATTCGGGTGGCTGAAATAAAGCGATTTTCCAGAGTGACTGCAATCCCATACACGCTATGGCGATGCTGCTACATCGAACGTTAAACTCAACACTAGGATACGATACGGTAATTCAGCGCACGCGTGTGACGGCTACAGACAGCAACATTGCATTTAAAATTGCGGCCAAACCGCTGCAGATAGAAACATGGTTACTTTTGACAGTCTATAAGAAGTAGCCATCGCTCTGTGACTGTCCAACGTTACCATTGCCGACCACATATACTGCGTACAGTTTAGCTACAACACATGCGTTACGGACAGATGACCGACAAAAAACAGGGGCAATAAAATTATGTAAATTTTGACGAAAGGCGGAAAATACTTAAACTAAGGTCAGCTTTCAATGCAAATATGTGCTTATTTTTTTACTTTCATTCACTTTTTAACAATTCCACGAGTGACATGTTTTTAGGTGAAGGTGAACATTTTTGCACTGTCGTATTTTGCGAAAATTTGGAGCTACATGTACGCATGATAGGCATCTGTAGATATGGATATTTCCATGGATATCCAAGGAAAATCTGTGGATATGGATATGAATATGGATGGGAAATTTCATATCCGCGGCAAGCCTGGACATTCTGCTGACAACCTTTGCGTGACCATCGGACGCATGAACATACTGGCGGACGCACAACTCAAAAACATAACAGAGACAAATGCACACCAACGAGAAAAGTAATTTGGTAGAAAACGAAATCGGTAATCGATGCTGCCACCCGGTGCATCATAAATCATATTTTTTTTGTTTTCGAAGAAAAAGTCGAAGATTATTATTGCATGTTTGGGTTGGGTGTTCGACCATAAAATCTCCCGGTTTCCTTGAGAGGCAAAGATTTTCATCTAAAACGACAAGACAGACAAACCATGTTACGGATATATGTGTAGGCCTAGTTATAGGGGAATCGCTGGCGCTAACAGAGCGATACTCAATTTCTTCTAGAACGAGTATAAGCTCAGCTCTACGACGTATAATTTTATAGTAGCCGAATCATCGATCTCGCGTAGCCGTGATGTGGATTCCTGCTCAACTGTCGAGAAGCTGGCTTCAGATCAGCCGCTCAGTAACTCGCTCAACCTACTCGAATTTCCACTCCGACCGACTACGCAACCGCAATGCTAGAGCTCCTTCGACGACGGACGTAGATAGGTATAATACGCCATGTCGGAGTTTCCTGCTGGTGGATAGAGTTACTCTTTCCTTCGGTCATCGGACGCGCCGGATGGGACTTGCGGCCGTGTTCCGAGACATATAGGTTTCCTTTGATTGCTGGAGTGACGTCAGGCATTGGCGTCTTGGGTTAGAAACGTAATCAGGAAAAGTAGTTGCAATTTGCCGACCGGCACTGCAAATTGCCGACACAGAAGATTATGATTGACCAAAATTTTAATTTTGCTTTTAAATTTCTCCAAAGTGGGAGGTTTCAGCCCTGAATTTTGCATTTATAAGCGACAATTTTCTGTCCGCGCTCTGCCATGACGCCAATGACGTCACGCAATGTGGGTTATCGACGATGAGCAACACGAACGAGCGGCGGGAAACATGCATTCTGTGACAGTCCAGGGAGGTGTGAAACTGACACTTTATGACGATGACGGGACTCGCTATGTGATGTGAGACGTCTGCTAAAGCCCAAATTCCATTACGCCAACTTTATACAACTTCCTCGCGGGGAAAATCTCTGACACAAACCATGTCTAGATGTTTGCGACAAAGTCCGTGAGAGGTGCGCGAAAAACCCGTTTGTGTCGCTCTAACGGAATCTAGTCCGTTACAATGCACGGAAAAAGTCGGCGACAAAATCCGCAAACTTTGTCGCGAACACAAATTACGAAAGTCGGCGACATAGTTTGTTTCGCGTGGACTTTCATGATCTCTGTTCGCGACTTTCCCCGCCGGGAAGTTTCGGTGAAAGTCGCAAAGTCGGCGTGATGAAATTTGAGCTTTACCGGTTTACGGGGCGATGTGAAATGACGCCGAAAAAGTAAGTAAGTACGTACGTAAGTAATTGAAATGTGAATTTATATAACGCATAACGTTAAAAACTAACCTCTAATTACAACACAATTGCCCTTAGTTTTAGAAGATCCAGCAATTTTCCGACATAAAAGATTATAAGTGTTGAAAATTTTTAATTTTGCAGCTAAATTTTCTAAAATGGGTTAGTTCCAGCACCGGATTGTGTATTTTGGGAAAACAATTTTTGACGAAAAATTTTCTGACAACGTAAAATTTAAACAGATGTACAAAATTGCCCCATCCTCCGTCACAACAGTCAGAAAAGCGCTCGGCGAGTCAAAAATACAACCATAACAAAAAAGTAGAAAAATGCGGGCAGGGTTAAAACGTCATTAAATATAAATCGTATTTCTGGGAACACGTTTCGGTTTCACAGTCAGTGATCCAATTAATCGGTCACTTTCAGGACAGCCATTCACCTATATTGTGCTAGTCATGCCACGGACTACGTCAAAAGGCACGAGCTGATTGGTGAAGAGAATTTCAGCAAACCTAATACCCCGTTCACACGATCAAGCAATTATCAAGCAAACATCGAGCAAACATCGAGCAATTAGAGCCTACGTAGTGCACGTGTATTTTGAATGCATTTGCTGGATGTTTGCTTGATGATTGCTCGATGTTTGCTTGATCGTGTAAACGGGGTATAACCAGTACCAGTTCATATAGCGCACCGCGAAAGAATTTGGAACATAAACAGATTCGCATGTAACACGTCCTCCCAGTAAGTGCAAGAGTTGTTGCAACTCCATTAGTTGAAGGTGAGAAGCCGTCTTAAGTCTGTTAAGACTTCTCGGCGCAACTTTGCGACCAGTCCATTAGTCGCTGGACTGAGAGTCACTCATACCACAAACTAACGCCGACAGAGGTCAGCGGATGTCGTAGATTCCACTCCGCTTTGAAAGTCCGCAATGCCAAAGAGGGCAAAGATCGGTGCATATAATAACGTCGCAATCTTGTCAGACGCCGGGCAGACGGACGGTCCGTCACCGGACGGACGTTCAAAAAAATTATGGCCAGTTCACACCAACGACGCCGACTCAACTCTACTCAACTGTTGAGTCGCGTCGTAGGTGTGAATCGGCCATCATATATAAGTTTATTTTCTATATGTGAGTTTTATTTTAGTCTGTCCAATGATATGCATTGCATTTGACAGACAATAACTCTGTTCGCTGTTTTTACGCGCGAGAGAACTACCGTTATTGGCTCGTGTAACGTAAAAATGGTTGCAGATAGGCACAGATCATCATAATAATTTATCATAATAAGCACTAGCGACGAGCTTCTTAGAAATGTCATCATCGATGACCTCAAATGACCTTGAACCCTCAAAATATGGGGTTCTAGTGGATTTTTCGCGATTTCGGGCTGCGACACGCACTTCAAGAGTGAATTGCGCCAAAATGGCTGGAGATGGACTAAGACAATCTGCGTGTGAAATTTTTAACATTAAATATAGATTTTAGCAATGGCCCTTTAGCTTCAAGGAGGCCTGCGCACGTGGGTGTCAAAGAGGGGTTCCTTAATTGACCACGAGCCATAAAATGGGGGTTTTGGTGATTTTGGCGATTTTGGCTGCTAAAGAGTGAATTGCGACAAAATGAATGGAGATAGACCAAGATTACCTGCGAACAAGAACTGCTATCGGTTCTCGCGCGTCTCATGAGCGTTAGCTCAAATTTCTTGTGTTATTAGTGTCTGTTACAAAATTTTAATAATGTTTTATTGTATCTCCCAGATTTACCGAGTTTAAACTTAATTTCTTCAGGTAAATTATTATAATATTTAGCTGCTCTATATTTTGAACTACGTTTGCCATAATCAGTATTTGTTGTATAGAGATGGATACTGTTCTTAAGTATGGTATTGTATTTGTGAATATTATCGTTTTTAATTTAAATAATATTTAAACAAGTCTGGAAACTTATGTGAATAATGCAATATTTTATAGGCAAACAATATCAAATTTTGCTGATGTGGTACTAGCAATGTAGAATAATTTTCACATAATTCTGTTAGATGTGTTTTTCTAGGTTTATTTTGAATAATTCTCAGAAGTTTATTATTTAACTTTGTTAGTTTATCAAGATAACATTTGTGGGTATTTGCATAGATTTCTGCAGCATACAGTAGACGAGAGTGCACAAAAGCAAAACAGACTTGTTTAAGTACTTTAATGGGTAGCATACTTCTTAATTTGTAAAATATTCAAGTATACGCGAGAAGACTGTTCCACGCAGATGGTCAATTCAGGAAAATGCTCTTCTGTTAGTAAATAAGCGGATCGATGTACATTCCATTGCCTAGCCTCGCGAGACCTCATCTGCCATGCCTAATAACCGACTTGGTCGTTCTTGGCACTCCTACGACTTCGGTCCCTCGGCTTCATCAGTATGCAACCTAGCGTGTGTGCGTGCTTCGCGCAGTGGCCGTAGAACGGATGAAAATCGCTTCTGCGTTGAGCAAGTAGGATACTGACACGAACGCCCAGCCGATATATTGCATTCGGCGTCGAGATGCAATCGCTACAATTGCAAGATTTCATGGTTTTCAGCGCAGAACAAAAATCGTGCTAACATGACGCCTCAGACCATATGCATCACTTTCGTTCAATTAAACTTGTTAGGCCTCTATAAGTTGTTTTTCGAAAAAAATGTCGTAGTTCGGTACAGGTAATAATAGCGCAAACTGTCAATAAGTCTTATCAGAAATATACTTCTCATTTTATATAAGCAGTATCCAATTTTAAAAACGTACCGTAAATTATAAAGTAAGCCTAATTTTTATCTGATATAAAAATCGTACACGAGTTACACTCCAAAAAATTTTCAAAATGCTAAAAACAAGATAAAAAATAATTTAATAAACAAAAAAAGAAAAGCCGGCTTAGGTCAGTTCTTAATCGAAACGTGCTTGCGATCACGACTAATAGGGTGTTTACGCGATCCAGCAAACGTCCAGCATTACATTTGCAGGAAGTTTGCTGGACGTTTGCTGGATTGTGTAAACACCCCATAATGCACTGCGGTGTCATTAGCAAGTGCCACTTTCTCAGATTGCAAGCAAACTTAGTTAACAAGTAAGTAAATTTACGCATCTGTATACGACGCTAAAATTAACAAGACCACCTAACAAAGAGCGTACCGTAGGCCTAATTCGCACATCGCGAGTCACGGCACGTAACTTGGTGAAGTAAAATAGAGTGGCTTTACCTTTTCACGGTAAAGTCGTTTGGAGGTGTCGAAGGACTGAATCAGTGTGGTCGAGTGACCGACGAACAGCGCGTAGCACGTCGCACCGGTCAGCATACTGACCATGGTCAGCCAGACGTCGGTGGTGCTCTGCGGCGGATAGCGTCCGAAGCCGATACACAGCATGTGTGACAGTGTCTTGAGTTTTATACACAACATGTGTGACAGCGCCTTGAACAGTGCCCACGTGTACTGTTCCGACCACTCCGCGTGCTACAATGCAATCGCAACGTTCACCGTCAGCGTCGGCAGCACGGCCGCTACGTCGAGGGACAATAAAGTTGAAGAAGTGGCAAATAATTGCAATTTTTTGATAGACAGCTGCAAATTTCGGACTGGGAAAATACGAGTGCTCAGTGCTCATAATTTCAGTTTTGCCCCTAAATTTCCTTAAAATGAGGTTGGGGATTTTCAGGCTTAAATCTTGTATTTTTGATGGACAATTTTCCGGCAAGAAGAAAATTCTCCGACAAACTAAAATTTGCGAGTGGGGGGGAATTTCCCTTTTCCGCCACGACGTCAGCACCACATCTACCCCTTTCCCTCTTTTGGGTCACTGCAGCAAGTCTTTCTGGACTTCTTTTGTCTTTCTTTCTCCTCTTTTCTTTCCTCTTTTCGCTTTTTTTCTATCTTCGTTGCCCATTTTTCCGAGGAAAAAATTAAAACTTGAATTCAGTTGCGTCGTCACAAGCGTATGCGTCGTCAATAATACACTCGAAAGCCCGAGAAAGGTCTCTCCTTGCATTTATGACGAATTATTTGGTCCAAGCTTTATGAGGCGTAGACGCTCCTTTACACGATCAGTCTTTACACTCCGCAGTACACACTGTTTATGGCTCTATATGGCTCATAATTGTACTGACCGCACCGTATGTCGACCGGTCTATAGGGCTACGGTATCATCATAAACATGCGACGGAATAACGTAAAAGACTCAAAACGTAAAAGAATGGATTAACATTAAGAATTATAGACGATCTTCAAGGTTTTGAATTTCATCAGAAAGACCGCACAAAAATAACGGAACGACAAATGTAGCAAAAATTGTAGCTCAGTAAAATATTTTCCAGCAAAATTTTTTTAAATCACTCATTTTTTTCTACTTTTCTGCGAAAGTGGCGTGACAAAAAACTGAGCACTGATAGAAAAAAAAGGTGCGAGTGTTTACCTCTAGTTCTTCGATGGCGGGCCAGCTGTTGCTGGGGAACTCCTGCAGCATCGGGACAAGCCACTGCAGACAGCCGTTCCAATGACCCAGTAGAAGTATCAGACAGACCAGGTTGAATATACGCATGAACTTGCTCGCTACTGTCAGAAACTGTACACACACAGATTGAAACATCATCATCAGCAACGCCTTGGGCGTGGCGTCGCTTCTTGTTTGTGCTTGATGTGCCTGTGCCAGCTGGAGAAGCGCTGTAGTCCTGACCGATTTGCTCCCTCTAGTCAGTTGTTGCGTGGACGGCCTTAAAACAGTGCATTCGTAATTACATTACTGCACAATAAATTTCAGAAACAAAAAAGTACATGTACATTGCGACAGTTGCAAAATAATCATCATTTTACAGCAATAGTGCCAAAAAAGTAACAATGTTGTGTAAGCAAAAGAGAGCGACAGAAATCGATAAAACTTTAACGTTATTATAAGACAAAATTAAAATCGATTTTATAGAGACTGATATTTAACGGTGCAAGAATCGTATAAAAAAAACTTCTGATAAATTTAACTGTATAAAATGCTGCGCATATGTCAAATTCTTTTCATAATGATTCTAGTTCCGACTAGCAAATACTGTTGTTATGCTTCCTAATCGGCCACGTACAAATTTCTGCGACGACAACGACTACATCATTTTAATCAGAACCGTAAAAGATTGTGTTAAATTTTTTTAAAAATCTGTCGCTAAATTGGCACACAAGAAAATTAAACGACGAAGCAAAAAAATGATGATTTATTATCACCACGAAACAACTTTGAACCTTTCATATAGCATCACCTCTCTACCGTCACTCTCGGTATTAGTTTCTCAAAACTTTTTTAAATTTCGTCATGCATATCCGAGCTTACAGTACTAATCTGACGCTTTAATGACGTGGTCCTAGAAATGATATCTATTATTCACGTCGTGTAAAACCGTTTCATGATGATGATGATGAAAAATGACGCTAATGGGCGATACCTCTTCCCATTGGCTGACGTAACGGACGAGACGCGAAAGTCGCAAAAGTCGAAGAAGACTCAACAACTTGACCAATCGAAACACCTTCAGCGCACGACCTGCAAGCAGCATTGCATTGTCACTATAATTATTATTTTCCTAAGTACGGTAACGTAGCTCGTAGTTATTAGCCTATACGACAAGACAGTGGGACAGCATTGGATTATTATTATACTGGGTTTATAATGCACGTTAGGTTTTTCACAACGTGAAGAATCTCAAGTGCAGCTATAACGGACCTCCCCAGATTAAATGACTCGACGGATTGATTGAATAAATCAGTATACAAATAGCGACTGGCGTCGAGATCATCACTGAGAATTTGTGACTCGAAGTTCGTAAAATTATGCCTTTTACAGGACAAATTTTCAATAATGTTCGACACGCCAGTCACTATTTGTTTTGTTATACCTCAAAACCGAAACAAAATATTTAAACAAATTTTTTCGGAAAAAATGTTTCAAGCGGGCAACATTGAGCGGGCAATAGTGCGTATTTGTTCACGTCACGTTACGCGATTTGGACCAATCGCGTGCAGGTATTTTGCGCTGTGGTATAACAATGAGTGATTGTATTGCATATACCGGCGTGTAGAAGTTGGCTGAGACTGGCGTCTGGCGAGAAAAGCAGAATGAAATAATCGAGAGGAATGGAACTGACTAGATCCAACAGAAACCATGTCCGCACGTAGCGGCGAGCGATCTCATGAGGTTCTAGGATTATCTCATCGGCAAAGTTATCCGCGATGATACCTGCAGCAGCAACCGCAAGATAACACCATTTTTATCATCATTATCATCATTATTGACTGCATTCTTAAGTTCAACTGTCTCTGTCTGGTTTTACACTGTTTTGTATGAATAAAGATTAGCCTATCATCATTGGTATCGTCATCAACTATAGGGTGGGCCAAAAAATAAGCTTTAAACTTTCGTTTACGTCTTCGCCAAATATTGACCGACTTTCGATTTTTTTCGACAGGACATAATCATACCAAGGTATAGTATAGGCTATCTAATAAACACATTGTTATAAATTTTCCGCAGAATGTACCGGTGAAAAGTATTAAATTGACTGAGCCAAAAAGTATAAGTCTATCCTATTGATATTATGTCTATATTTAGTTCACGTCACCGTTATTGGCAGCTGCGTGTGTCGACAACCAGCGTGGGAAACTCGAATCGATGGCGAGCACAGGTCTCAAACAGGTGCTATCGTTGCATCTCTATTATGAATTCGCTGTTAATCAATGTATATGCCACATATAGGTACGCAGGCTGCCAATGGCACATCCAGTCAGACAACAATGCAATTACACGTAGGTCTGTAGGCTACTGCATGGCCAGTTACCGACTCCGAGCATACAAGTCAATACTGCGTTAGGCCTAGAGATGATCAGACCGAAATGACCACATTGTGTGCCATAAATACCAGTATCTTCATTAACTTCACCAATCGAATTACCTTCAAAAACTAAGGACCGATTTTAAAAATTCTGTAGCTGTTACAATCTGCGAAAAATTCGCAAACATAGGTTATTAACACCTGCGTGCAATGTACTGTAGGTCTACATCACGTTGCACATTAACTGTGTTGCTACACTACCTTGTAAAATATGAAGTTTCGAAAATCTTTACAATCCGTATAAATACGTATAAAAAACTTATAATATATATTTTTTATATTTTTTGTTTGGATTATTTTTAGTTTAAAATACATTTTCAGTGTCTCGGTGAACAAAAGCAAACGATATTATTGCAAATAATAATTTTAATACAATGACAAAATACCGGTAGACCTAAGCACTTGTATGCAGAAAAAAAGACGTGACCACTGCGGGCAAACTGGTAATATTTAAGCCAGAAAACATTAACACATCGTTATATGCCAGACATCCAGAGGTCTACCAAAATTCTGGACTGCTGTTATATTTTTTTCTGACATTGATATTCTACAAGGTAGTGATAAAGGTAAGGACGCATTTACCGTGCAATGAGATATATTATAATCGCGTTATTGCAAAATCGTCCAGAGAGTAGTGTGCCAGCAGAAGAATTTTTAAATTCGGTTAATAACTGGCGAAGATATTGACAAAAGTTGAGCGGCACGTTATTATGGCACACCTACGCTAATGCAATACACGAAATGAACTCCGAGTATCTGAAAATAGCTCGTAGTCGAGTTAGATAAGATGTCGCACAACAGGTGTTGTGACGTCACAACTTCAATGACGTCATTATCCCCAGGTTATCATTAGCTCTACTATTAAATTTGTACAGAACACCTGCTGCACTGGGCTGGTGGCATGCAATGGCCAAGCCTGTGCACCGAAGTGTCTACAAGATCTCATCATCATCATCATGATTTTATCCGCCAGAATTAACTACAGACGAAACCAGACAAAACAGCACGTACACGTACAGAGTACAGGGGCGTCGTTTATAAAGGAGATGAATGTTTACGGTCCCCCGGGGATTTGTGATTTATTTCATTTTTTTGAGTGATTTCTGCGTAAACGACTGATGACAAAAGTTTGGTTCCCGATTGAAAATTACTGCTTAAACTGCACAAAATTTGGTCAGTTAATTCTTAGGAAAATCATTCAAATTTTTGGCAGTAGAATGATGTCAAATGTTAAGGCTAAATGCGTTTAATTTGATTTTGGCTGGTGATCTGCACCAAACTCCATGTCCTACTTCTAAGGACAGAAAAAAGTAAAAAGGGGGAAAAGTAAAGAGGCTAAGGAAAAGGAAGGAAGTTCTGAAAAAGAAAAGGGAAATTAAAATCCCCAATAATTAACGAAATGACTCAACTGACAGAGTAGGCTAAGCATTTTTAGTAGTCCGTAATTTTGGATGCCGAAAATTTTGTGCCCGTATTATCAGCGGCGTCCAGGGTTGAAAAAAGTAAACGCCGCGGGACAGAAACAGGCATAGTGAATTTCCGACAGAATTCGGTCAAGCAGTTGCGAATTTATGACCGAGGGGATTATGGGTCCTCAAAATTTCGACGGTGCTCCTAAATTTCTTTAATATTGGAGTTTTCAGCACACCATTTTGTCTTTAGGGAAAGACAGAAGAAGATTTTCTTACAGTTTTTCGACAGCCGAAAATTTACGATGGATAATTGCTGCATCCCCGCCATAAAATCACCTCGTGTCCGGTTTGTGATTCGGAAACTAGTTTTAAATTGATGCCGACGAAAAGCAACAATCGATATTTCTCTACCTAAGACCGCATGCCGTCAGATCCCTATAGCTCTGTATAATTCGTCAGTCGGCAGAATTTCCATTAGCCCTACGCAGCTGAGCGATATTTCTGCAGCGACTGATTGATGTACGTCCAGCAAACTTCCAGCAAATGTATTCAAAATACACGTGTTAATGCTGGACGTTTGCTGGATCGTGTGAACACCCTATTAGGTTATCTGTTGATGCTTGATACATGTACCTGACTGCGATTTTACCTGCAGCGCCACTCTGTCCTCCATGCCACGTGTACAGCCTAGGCTACGAGCATTATTAGTGCATATAAATATGTGGCCGCTGCCAGTAAACCCTATAGGTGATAATACGGTACGACGTACTATGATATTTATTGAATACAGCCAGCAGCCAGCGGCCGTCAGCATAATCCAACACATATTATGACAATTATGTGTGTCATAATAGCTTATACTAATCCTTCGTTTCAGACAGCTCTTCTGCTAATTTACTGCGAGATGTGCCGGCGAAAGAATTTCGAAAATCGTTACATATTTGACGAAGTTGCTAGGAATTGTTTATGAACAAATCGTTTTATTGGGTCACCCGGTATACGGATTTCGTTGCGTGCGATGCAAACTACGTTCATTGTTATCTGTCTCCGCGCAGCACACGAAGAGTCCAGTAAACAAGAAAGGGGGGGGCAACTCCAAAACAGGGAGGGTGCCGTATAACACAGAGAGGGTCGAGCATCAATACCGGAAAGCTGGCTGTCAGGCCAAATCGATGACGTTGTATAATTGCTCCAACACAGGTGCTGATGATGCGCAGAGAAGAAAGTATGAATGCATTGAATATAGGCAACGAATTGTAATTCCTAACATCGACTCAAATATCGAGCGAGCATGGATATCGTAAAGTGTAAAGCGACCGGTGGCGTCGTTTCAGGAGGCAGATTTTAAGCTCCCCCTAAATTTAAAGCTATCGAAAAATTGTCGAAAAATGTTTGTCCAGAAATGCAAAATTTAAAGCTAGAAAACTTGTCTTTTATTTTAAAAAAAAAATTGAAGGCAAAGTTAAAATTTTAAAGACCTATAATTTTCTCCGTTACAAATTTGCAATGTTGTCAAAAAAATTACAAATTTGATGTCCTTTATATTTCTGGACCCAAGATGCCGCATTGGGCCGACATAGGTTTGTAGTTGTTATCGCGGAACAAAAAAAAATCATACCCGTACGAAAGTTGATGACGAGGTCGAGCATAAAGACCGTGTCTGAGATCCTCATGTCATAAGGATCAAAAAATACTTACTTACTTACTTGACACTGAACACACGAGAGACCATGTCTTCCAGTACACAGCGTCACGAAAACGTGAAGACGAGGACTGTATATTCAGAGGCTCAACATCGCATGAAAAAACCAAGACCACAAAGAATAGAAGTTATTTTTATGGGATCTTGAGAAGGACAAGCTTGTAACAAATATGACAAAAAGATCCAGACAACATTTTGAAAAAGGCTCAACATCGTTTGAAGACTAAAACAAGAGGAACACGAAGGCAAAAAATGGCGGGGAATAAAGACCGTGTCGGAGACGCCATTGAAGACGATCCAGTGAACGCTGAGGTCGTCGTTGAAGAAGGAAATTGCTACGGGAAGAATGATAAGATTTGCGATCAGCAACAGCAGCATCACCAGATCCCAGTAAAACCTGCACACGTTAACGCACAGAACTTTATTATTACCGCAACATAGACGAACTGACACAAGCAAACATTGAGATAAAATGTGGTAAAGCAGCCATCCATCAGTCTAGCGCAGGATAGGGAAAGTCCGCCGGCCAGGACCGACGTTCTAACCACTATGGTACGCCACCAACTTAGTGGCTACGTAAACAGCAGAAAAGCAAGCGAAAGTTCTAGTAACGAATAGGCATACCAATGGAGATAAAAAAAAATCGTCAACTTTTTTAGCGTAAAATTACAACGACAGTTTGAAAAATGCGCCGATACGCAATCTGAGCACACAGAAGTAGCCGCCAAAATACGAGCGGCCATGATAAACTTTAGGCTATGCACTGAAATTGAATACAACTGACAAATAAACGCATCGCTGCAGCGAACACTAAAGAACGCCGGTAAAAAAATGACAAACAAACGGTAAACAAAACTATAAAAAAAAATGATGAGCAAAATGCCTCTAAACTCTAAAATAACTCTTGCCTATACTTCTGTAAGTTTTAACGAATACTAAATATTTACGTTTAAATCCCAAATTTTAAAAACACGCTCATATTTTTAACCCAATTTCACACCGCACACTCGTTTCTTACCGCATGCGAAAGTTTGGTGACAATCGGCCGAAAGACATCTGAACTACGAGTTGATAAAAAAAGATGAAAAACGCCAGCAGCAAAACACAGTGGCGCGGCTTTTATATCCTAAAAGCCGCCACGTAATTTGTGCGCGCTTAATAATCTGTCGGTGAAGAATAAAGAGATGCGGCAAAAAGCCTGCGTGGTCTAATTGGAACAGCGAATGCACGACGTTCGCTGCTGCTTTTTGTTCGTCGTGCCCAAGAGCGGAAAAATAATCAATATCTTAATCATCATCATCGTCATCGACCGTATATACCTCTATCGGAAGTGCACAGTAGTCGCAATGCACTCTACTGCAATGCATTGCTAGGTATTCCGGGCAGAGAAGAAACACCTGCTATATCGACTCAGTGGTATACGAACTACGGTGTATCCTAGTGATGTGTCTAAACTGAAACTTAACAAACGTTTTATTACCGATCTGGTTATAAAGTACCTGGTAGGTTTTCAAAGCACTGAAGACATTGACGGTAATCGTTGTTTAATCGTTGTTTATTTTGTTGAATTTATGTAACTGGAGAAATCGCGGGTTACGTAGATAATTAGTGCGTCCTGGTATTTTGTCTCAAAATAGCACACATGCGAAGAGCAAACAGTTCCGTGCAGCAAAACTAAAGGTATCAGCTAGATTGGACTTATTTCAACATCACAGTCTTTCATTGTTTGCCAGTATATTTGACAAAAACGTTCAAATACGCCAAATCTAAAACACATAATAGATAATTAAACACAGAAACGATTGCGCTATGAAAACTACCGGATAAAACGGTGTGCATAGTGGGTTTGGATGATCGAAAATTTGCACAGAAACTTTTTTAATTCTTCGCCGACTTCGCATCGCGATTCTTGCAATAATTTCTCCATCGAACTCAGACTCACCAGCGCGTACAAAATGACATAACTGAACTGAACTGATACAGTTTAATTTTTGGTGAACTGACTAATGGGCGAGCAGGGCAAGCATATTGGTCATATGCGTACGCGCACGTAGTCACGCAGTCGACGTCGCTGTTAGACGGTGCCTACTGTAATGCATTACTGCTCGCTCACTGGTCAGTTCGTCAAAAACTCAACCATGTCAGTTCAGTTCAGTTCAGTTACGTCGCCCCGTACGCGCCTTTACAAATAGGTTTCTTTGTACAAACTGATATAGAGCTTACTCTTTAAACCTTCTTCCTAAAACCGTGAAAAGCGTATATAGGCGCTTAGTGAATTTGGACGAATTAACAAGAACTTGAACTGCAAAGAGAGTGAGCAGAACATAGGGGCCCTACGCATAAGTACACTGCAGTATGACGGGAGTATGGTGGACATGGACATGGTATTAATTTGACGCTGAAAGGATTACGTTGGCTGCTATTGCTGCTGCTGCTGCTGAAGCTCTAGATGGCTTTCCAGACGCATCTTCGCGGCCAGCTTTTAACCTCTCATCTCTATCTCCATCAGCTGTCGACGCCCACTCCACGGTTAACAGCTCCGGTCATTATCTTTTTCTATCTCGGTTACTCCATCCGGATAGGTAGATAACATGAAAGCATAGATGTAAAAAAAATGTTCAGGAAAAATGTGCTAAAACGTTAAAAAATAAAAACGTAAAAACGTGACAGGCATAAAGAACCGTTCATAAACGTTGAACACAAAAACGTTAGCCTTAATTTATTCAACCTCTTGCTTAATGCCAAATTGCTGTAGTTTGTAGTTTAGTATAATTATTGCATTTATACTTGAAAGACTCAGGTTCCATTTAACGCAAGGCACGCAAGACGTGCAACAAAAGCAAGAAGCTACGCAACAAACTCGACAAATGCATGCAGATGACGCAGGCAACAAAAACGGTCAAAATGCAGGGATACGAGTAGTGTCTGTTCTTGCGCTGTGTATCCTCTGCAATTGTTGCGTAGGCCTATATATGATGCATGTAACAGGCGAACGATGAATACTTCAAGTCTTTTTTTAAAATCCTAATTGCTTTATCGCTAAAACAGTAGGATCGTGGCAAGAGGGCGGGGGCAATATCCCCTGAATTTTACCCTCTCCGAAGATTTTCGAGTTGTCAAAAATCTGCCACAAAAGTACTAAATTTCGGGCTAAAGTTTCCGTTTTGAATAAAATCTAGAAATCAGCTAAAAATTGTGAACAGCCATATTGGAATTTTGTTGTTCCCAACTTTTTCGACCAACGACGCGGCAGAGGTAAAACCCAAGCTATGCAAGACCACAGTACGTGCATATTATAACATGCATATGGACGCAGTGTGGTAGGACTGAGAACGAAATTAACTTCAACTTAATAGTACGTGTACCACTAAACTGTAGTACTGTTATAAGTTACACAGAATTCATATCAGCGGTGTATATGTGGTAAAACCGTACAAACTCGATGGCGATGTTACACGCTTACTGTAACAGTCATTGAACGCATTGTACGACTTCTATAGAGGAGCAATAGTAAAGCACGCACGTTTCCGCTGCACTAAGCCATCGTCTCAAGTGCATAATCCCGCGCTGATCCGCGTACAAAGGCTACAACAGTTTCCGACTGATTTCTCTAATCCCACAATTCCTGGCGATCGACGGAATACGTCATAAGGAATGTCATAACTCTAACATTACTCATGTCAGCGGTCACACTCTGACTGTGATCACATGTGACGCGCGTCTGTTTGGGCATAATATAAAACCACGTAGCTTGGTGGTGTGACGGTTGACTTACGACCCAGAGGTCGTGGGTTTGACTCCTGATAACCATTTGATAGTAGCAAATGGTTACTATTTGGATGAGTAACTGTAGGCGAACAAGTAAACCATTTAGATATATACTCGTATAACCAACAACAAGGTCAACTCAGCCTTTCATCCCTCCGAGTTAAATGAATCGAGTAGCGGTCTGTCGGGCTGGAGTTGAGGCGGGGCGCGTTCATCTGTGTCGGGTGGCAGCTAACACTGCGTGATCTCAAGTGGCAGGTGACGCTCCGAAAATTTGTAATAGGTTTGCTATTATTAACAGCCATAGGCCTAAACCTTTATTTTTGCGTTACAAATTCGCCACAGTGAAATAGCAATTTATTAAGAGACTGAATGCGAAGTGTGTTGGCTACACCAGTGATTCCGTGTTTCCTCGGATCTGAGTGTTTCGCATTCGTCTACCAAGATGGTCGATGACAACAAAAATAACAAGCGAAATTACAGTACCGTGTAAGTACGGGCGGCGGAAATAATAAGCAACGAATTTCGTGTTGAAAATTATCCGTCGCAAAGTTGGACAAACTGACATACTTTTCAGAAAACATATAATATCGAAAAATGCACCTGCTTGTAAAAATGTGGAGACGCATCCAAAAAATCGAATTGTCAGTCATGTCTGTAACCAAGTATATGAGAAGAGAAAGCAATTACTGGCGAAAAACTTCGTGTGGGTCTTATAAACCTCCTCCCGGAATTAAACTCATTTGCCGAGAAGTCATAAAGCACAAATAAAACACTGACGCCAAACATTACACGATGTTTCTCAGGGAATCAGTCTGCAAGTTATAGACGTCTGACAGACTTTATTCAAAGCAGGTCACAATAACGCTGCCATACTTATGCACACGGGAGTGGTGGAAAATGAACAGCAAAAAACAAAAACATTATCTGTAAGTCTGCCGTGGAATAGATTATTTTTACTTCACAGTGCACCTAAGCCGCGCGCCTTAGGCGTCAGAGAAACCGAGAAGGAAAAGGAGAAGAAGAGGAGACCAGGCAAAGTCAGTAATTCTCTCGTTTTTCCACAGCGCTCAAATGCACGTGCTAATCGAAGCGGCAGCGGCCTATGCATATTAATCTACGATTTACGACAATGCACAGGGTGATGCTAAAAGACTGCCGGTAATCAACTTCGTCTGTAGAACGTAACTACACTGTGTCCCAAAAAATGTCCCATATCTTCGTCAAATCTTAACCGATTTTAAAAATTTTTTACTGTCACATACCGTGGACAACTGTCAAAAGTAGTTGTTAAATATCCCACCACACTTTATTTGTGTCGCTAGACTAGCATGTGAAACATAGTTTTTATAAATTTCTAAAATTATTATAATACCTATGTAAAAAATCATCTTCTGAAACAACTGTTACTAATTTTCATACAAAAATCAAATTTTATTTCGTTTTACATTTACTTCCAATGTTTGTAAACAAAAGCAGATGAAATTGTCGTATGTAATGTGCTGAAAAAACGTGATCATTGTGGAACTTATGGTAGGCTACTAAAGCATAAAAGCCAGAAACAAACATATCGTTAAATACGCCAGATATCCAAAGATATGGATCTAACAAAGTGTAGCATCGTACAGATCATTCACCGCATTTTTTAGTCGGAAGTATATTTTGTTTACCAACACGCTTGCTGTCTGTTATTGTCAGTTGTTCTTGCATTTTTATTTCACAAGGTAGTGTAACGACACAGTCAACTTGTGGCAGGGTATTCAATAATGGCTTTGTTGATAATTGTCCACAGAACGCATCAGAAAAAAATTGAAAATCAGTTAATATTTGGCAAAAATAAAGACAGTCACAAAGTGGGACGTTTTTGGGGAACACAGTGTATAACAGGAAACAAACAAAAGAAAAGCTAAAAGATAGCTTTGTAATTTATCGACTTTCGACGAGCGATTGAAAGGTCGTGAGTTCAACTCCTGGTGGTGTTAATACTAGGTGGTTAGTACTTGGAAGGGTAACTGTCTGCGGACAGGTGAACCACCTGGGTAAGCAACCACCACAAGTCAACTCAGCTTTCTAGCGCTACGAGGAAGATAAATCGAATACCGTTCTGCTTGGCTTGGGTAAAAGCGGGGCGCGTTTCATTGTGTCGAGTGGCGGTGTGTGATTCCAATCTCATATGGTAGGTGACGCTATGTAGCTTTGATTACCAGCTGCAACCTAGGAGGTCTTACATCTAAGGGGAAGAAAATGGAGGGGAAAAGGAAAGAAAAAAGCGGAGGAAAAGACAAGGAAGGCCAGAAAGGGAAGGGAAAAAAACGAGCCCCTAATTCAAATTTCTGTCTACACTACTGATACTTTTTGTGCGTTGCGAGCAAAACGGTGGCCAAAAAGCGTGAAAATAATTATTAACATTCTGACAATTAGTCACTGCTGACGTACAAGACGTGATGGTGCGGTGAGTGGTAAGTTGAAACCGGAGTGGAGTGCATGGTGGCCTGCTGCGTGGTAAGTCACGCAATGTAACGAAAGTCGACAGACTGCGGAATGGATCAGAAGCAAGCGACTATCTCGCGAGCAAACCACGGGTATCATCAACAGTCATCGTCTACTCCCTTATATAACTCGTACTCGTGTTTTCATCACTGCAACTATACTAGGCTTGCTGCTGCTGCTGCTGCTAATGATGACGATGACACACTATGATGTAGTGACCAGTGAGGGAGCCTTCGATCAAAAACTGATAGCTATTTGACTTATTCGCTGCAAAGACAGATGGACACAGCACACGGACACGCTGCCTAAAAATAAGGGTCGCTTATAACTTGCATTGTCGCGAACCAATAAATAGCCTACAGAAATGTCGGTCCAGTGCTGACGTATTATGCAGCAATCTGCTATGCCTTTGACATTTTAAACTGAAAAATGGCACACCAGTTATGCACGGGAAACATTCACATTAATTTCGGTTTTCTTGCTTCTTTTTTGTTTTCAAGTTAAAAAATTCGTACAATTATTTCATTTACTTGCTTGCTTTTTTGCGCCAAGCAGGCTTACTCAATTGCCTAGAGAAAAAATATTAAACTACGAAAATTATGCATAAAATTTGCTTGCTTGTTCATTTATTTATTCACAGTATAATTAGTAACTCACTTACTCACTTAATGTCTGGATTTCTGATCTGTTCGCTATAACATACTGTGACTGCGTGTTTATGGGGTATTTACACGATCCAGCAAACGTCCAGCAAACGTCCAGCAAACTTCCATCAAACGTCCAGCATCAGCACGTGTATTTTGAATACATTTGCTGGAAGTTTGCTGGACGTTTGCTGAATCGCGTAAGCACCCCATCAGTGCTAGCGACACTATGATTATGTTCTTGACTGTTTGGTTAATTGACTGATTTATTGATCGCGTCGCTTGATGATGCATAACAGCAACGCCGTAACGTAATCTATAGAAACTTTCGAACACTATTTTACACAAACTGCCGTGATGTATCGTTAATTCAGCGATTCGCTCGCAATTAGAACGCGCCACGTAGACTGTAAATGCGTTTTATTCGAGTAAGTGATCTACCGACTGACGGAGTACGAATATCGCATCGAAAATTACATCTAGGCGTATGTGCAATAATAAACTAAACGTATTTTCGCTAAAACTCCGGAAAATATCTTTCATATTCAAAGGACCCAGTCGCCGAAACGTCTGAAAGTGGTTGTTGGTTTTCACGCTGCGACGTGTAGCTGTAATAAGCTGCGAAGGCGTCATTAGTACCCTAGTATGGAGTTAAAGGCGTCTTCACACGAAACCTTGAGTGGGTTGAAGCAGTTACTAATGTACTCGCTGACTGGTCTCATGTCAAGTAGCTGCTCTTACTTTACCTTTCACTCTTTTCTCCAGCCTTTAATACATCGACACGCTACGGCTTTCTCCAGGTATGTGTCGTGCATAGGCAGCTTAAGAGTGGTTTGAGATCTTAGCTGTAGAAATTTGAAAGTTCTGACATTATCAGTCTTGATCATACGCCACATCAGCAATGAACCTATTAGTAAAACCAAGAAATGCTGCAAGAAAAAAAACTTATGTGACCACAAAGCGGCAAAACCCAAAGATGACTAAGAGACTAATTAACTTCATAACAGGCAACAAAAAGTACTTAGACAAAGCGAAAAGAGAGAGGATCGTAGATAGGCTGACTTGAGTTCACATTTTCCTTTACACGTAGTTGAAAACAATAATTGTAAGTTAAAAAATGGAATAATTGCTCTGACTGAGCAGAAACGGGTTTAAAACAAAAAAAAATTGGAAGAAAAATATGGGCATAGGCAAACGCGAAAATATTTACCGTCAGACCGTTATTTGAGACCCAACACTTTCGCCTGTAGTCATTCGGCCATCCGCGGTTTCGCAGACATTAACACGTATAACATACGTAGGGTGTAAGATCAGAAAAATCAGAACCGGATGTGCCATATGCCCACACCAAAAGTGCTAAGAGCCCTATACAGTGTCATCGTCTTACAGTGTTAGAAAGACTGTTGCGTTGGCGTCTTTGATCTTCTACTGAAGCAAGGAAACGTAATATGTACGGTGATAAAACGGCTTCAAACTAGCCTACCGATTCAAAACGCTGTATCACGTATAGCCTATCTAGGATGATCTTCACTCAAGACTCCTTTGTAAGAATAGCTTATAATATGGCAACTAAGCCATCGGCGTCTTAAGTCAAAAACTTCGAGAAAAAGTAGGAAGTTGCAACTTTTCGACAGACAGTTTTTAGGGGACCTACTCCTTTCCGACAGAAGAAATATGAATGCTCAAAAATGCAGTTTGCCCTCAAAATGTTCGAAAATCGGACATTTTTGCCCCGAATTTTATATTTTATGCAAGAAAATTCTCCGAAAAAATTGTTTTTTTTTCGCCAGGCTACAGTTTAAAAAAGTGTCCATTGCTCTTCATGTTTTTACGTTTTGCCACGCGGCCACTAAACTGTGCAATAGTTTCAATCAGCATGAAGTCACCCTCAAACACATGGAATTGATGGGTTAGAAAAAGCTAACGAATTTATACGTGCTGTGACATTAGCAAAACTCCACGCGTTTTTTGATCAAGATTTACACAGTGCTCAGTATTAGCAACGTACACGTTGTTCGATACCGTCACGTATGAAACGTACTAATCTAAAGAAAACCGATTAATCTGCAATAATTCGCTTAGACTGTGTCTGTGTCGGGGTCACGTGTTATTTTTTCGCCAGTCTTGCTTCTGTTTAATTTTATTTCAATCAATCAATCAAAAAATTTTAAAGTACTACAAACTGTGCTGCGTAGTCAACCACAGACACATAAAAATAAAATATTTAGAAAATATTTAGAAAAAAGTATTTCGTGAAATATGCGTTTTCGAGTCGCTAACCAAATATGGATAACGACTCGGCAGATGTCACGTCCGGCACAGGGTGTTTACACGATAAGCAAACATGAAGCAAATGTATTGAATATACACGTTCACGGCGTGTGCTCTAATTTTGCTTCATGTTTGCTTCTTCGTGTAAACATCCCCATTTAGATTGTCCGGTTGGCGGCGGTTGTCAACTTGACCGAAGGCACTGCCAGACAACTGGTGCCTAACGAAAAGGGTGCCATCTCTCAATTCCAGGAACTTGGCGTTAATTTAGTCGCTCAGATTTCGACAAATTTCCTATTATTTGCACGAATCTAATATCATTCTGTGAACTTCTGGCATCTGAGCTTGTGCAAAATTTCAAACAAAAAGTCGAATTTGACACCACAACTCGTTATATGGTGCTCTTGCTAATTTTACGTCAGTAATAATGATAAAGTACAATAATATTATTGTTTACTTTTAATCAAAAATTTGATTCCCTGCGTCGTATTTTATCCGCTATTCGTTGCTCACGTGCAAAAGCGTCAGAACGTTAATATGTCGTTTTGACTTCGTTTTAGATTAACGATAAAAAAAAATCAGACGTGAATTATTTCCGCGCGGCGTTAATTAGCAGAGATGACAAAAGAGGGTTACATCGATATCTAGCTGCGGGATGCATTGGTTTCAGAGGCTGACACCGGAACTAACACCGCACAGTATTCACTACAGGTGTTAGCACACCTATAGCCAAAGGTTTCGATGTGCCTTTAGTAATCGAATCAGGTTGAAATGGTGCACGGTGGCTTAGTGGTATACCGGAAAGGTGTCAGACCTGTGATCGAATGATCGTGGGTTCAATTCCCCATCGAGACATTATCAGGTGGTCAGTACTTGGATGGGTAACTGTTTGTGGACAGGTCAACCATCCCGGTATATAATATAACCAACATCACGGTCAACTCAGCCTTCCATTCCTCTGGGGTAAATAAATCGAGTACCGGCCTGTCTGGCTGGGGTTACGGCGGGGCGCGTTCACCTGTGTCGAGTAGCAGTTAACATTGTGTCACCTGCCATATGGCAGGTGACGCTCTGTAGCTTTGTGGGAGTTTCTTATTTACAGCTATACACGACCTTTACCTTTTTTTACACTGTAGCTTGTATTGCCAATTAATGTACTAAACTTATACAGCAGTCGTAAGATTATCACTGCAGCAGGGTCATAAAAACAAAATATGTTTTTAACAGAAGCTTGCTACGCATGTGTATTTTTTATTTGCAAAAAATATAGGCTACTGATTATGTTAAATATTTTAAAATCAACGACCGCTATTTTTGAAGGTGAGATTAATCGTTAAACTGCATAACATACTAAAGAAAATACAGGCAATAAAGTAAATCGCATTACTTTTGCATTTTGTTGGCTGCAGTGCGTTGATTTGATTCCAAAACTTTGTCAAAAATGCTAAGAAAAAATCGAGAAACAAGACCTTAAACAGTATCAAGATTAATAAAGATCAGTGGCAAAAAGAAACAAAAAACCCTCCTAAATTTTGGACGGTCGAAAGATTGTCCAAAACCTTGTACTTGTCCAAAAAAATTTTATCGAAAAAAGCGAAATTTGAGCTTAAAACCTCATTTTGCAAAAAATTGGGGGCCAATTTAAAATTTTGAGCACCTATATTTTTTTTCTGTCGGAAATTTGCATCTGTCTCTAGAAAAACTGCAACTTTCTGCTTCGCTTATTTTTTAACCCACTACGCCGCTGGTAAAAACGGTAAAAGCAGCAGTTTGTTCAAACCTGAAATTGCTGCAGGGGTGAATGACCCACTTGCCGACAGCCTTCTGTCGAAGCTTCTCCTTCATCAACGCGTTCTTGTTGCCGAACAGCTTCATGGCCAGTTTGTTGTCGGACGGCTGAAACAACGCAATCAGCTGATCGCGCAGGTCGTTGGCAAAATTCGCCGGTTTCGTCACGGTCGGGCTGAGCTCTTCCTTCGGCGTTCCATACAGACTTATATCATCGCCTGCAGTTTGATCACATCCACGCAAATTTCAATATGATATCAGTCTAGTTTTGTCTTTAAACAGTGCACGCCTTTCCCCGTCAGCAGAGATTTTAAACCATGACAATCTTTTCATAAGCCCCAACAGCACTACTTCAATTTTATTTTGTACAGCCCTAGCTATCTGAGTGCTGCTGCTTTTTACTGATTATTAATTAACAATTAATAATAATAAATTAATTAATAATTAATTAATTAATAACCTGCGTCGTCGTTTTGCTATCCTTCATTGTAGTGTCTGCAGTAACCGCCCCCAATCTCACTGCAGTCAAGCGTGAGGGATGAAACGTTATACCCCGTTTACACAATCAAGCTTGCTCGACGAACTGGCTCGACGAGCTGGCTATATGTCAGCTGAACAAGCCAGCTCAATGTTTGCTCGATGTCCGATCCATGTTTGCTCGATCGTGTAAACGGGTTATTGCACTTGTTACACTCGCACATTATAGTTTAAACTGTGGTGAGACCTATATTCATTAAGATGACGACGACTACGTGTATGCGTATTACCGATGTTGTGCAGTAGCTGCATGCGTGTGTAGCTACTGCCAGACATAGACCGATGAACGGATGAGGAACCATTGACTGCTGAGACTGGTGACAACAGAGTCGAGGGCGCCTGGTAACGAGAACTAGCCGCCGTATAGCCGGGAGTTGCTCTTGCACCGCTCGGTAGCCGTAGACTGGCGAAACGACGAGTGTAGATCGGCTGCTGTCGACGATGATCGCGACCCGACATCGGCTGCGAGACTAGCGTGTCTCTGACAGTGACCGTTGGGCTGGCGGGCGCCGGCGGTGGCGGACTGACGGCGCGGTCAATCAGCGGAACGTTGTTTTCGTCCACCGACACGCCGACCACTCTCTTACGTCTGACCGTGCCTGACGTCAAGGGGCCCTGCTGTTGGCGACGAGTCGTGCTTGACCCTGTAGACACGCGCCCCGCTGACCCAGAGGTCGACGCCGGACTGACGGTGACCTCCACGTCCTTCAACACAGACGATCCTACCACGCCTCCCGGCAGCTCCGTCTTCTCTGGAACTGACTGCCGTTTCCTTGGCGGCGACAGAACTCCCGGTTGGAATGGGGTAGTGGCTGGCGGCGGGAGACGTGGTACGGGACTGGGGCGGGACTGCATGGTCAAAGCTGCTAAGTAGCTGGGACACGGAACGCGGCCAGGCATCGAAGACGCGCGTTCCAGCCGCCGGCAGCCGCCCGGCGTCAGCGCACACCTGGCGCCACCACCGCCACCCACGAGGAGGTCGCCGTCTTGTAGCGACACGTTCTCGACTGCATTCAGCTTGGAAATCATTGACCGAGCTCGCGCAGGTTGGTCCGCAACTGCCATGCATGCGGAACGATAACGATAACGAAAACGAAAAGTCGCACGCGTTGATCCCCCGATCCACTTGATCTATTACACAGGAGTCCTGCAACAGATATTATCGGTTATCACTACTGCTATTTTAACCCTTGGACATGGTTTAGTTCTTGACGAACTAACCAATGGCCAAGCAGTAATGTATCACAGTAGCCACCGTCTGACTGCGTCAATGACTTACGTGTACGAGTTAACTAATGACCAATGGGCTCGCCTCTTGTTCATTGGTCAGTTCGTCAAAAACTAAACCGAGTCAGTTCAGTTAAGTTCAGTTACGTCGCTCTGTACGCGTCTTAACCAAGTCCAGCTTTTCTAGGCCTACAGGTTCAGACGCACGGACACAGACGCAGACTATAAAAATAACGTTAAATGTTTATTTCGCGTTTTAGTTTTACTGCATCGCGGACGGTAAAGTTGTGTTTTTCGTTTCCTAGTACTTCCCAGCTGAAAGTCGCCACGTATAGCGCGGTACCCGCTACCTGTCATGGCTGATTAGCGGAACGAGACTTTACGACTTTTGTGCGAACGATGAAATCATGTATATAGGCCCTAATGGACAAAACGCCAACGACTGTGTTTTACGCAACACTTTTACCGGTGCCTTCGTGATGTGCAAGAACGCGGCTTTCGGTATCGAATGTAAAGAAGGGCGAACGTCGTATAGCTTTTAGAGTTGATGTCGGTGCCTGCAGCCATCGTGCACTGCTTGCACATTCCGCAAGTTTCATGCAGGTTTTATCGGCGTTCACGATTGTAATGTAGTGCGTACAGGGCGCAACCACGATTGCGGCAACAGTTGTACCTACGATGCACTGCTTAATGTGTCGAGTAATGAAAACAAATCACTGACAAATGAAGTGGACAAATGGACACAGGCCGCGTGAATTGGATTGCACAGATGACATAACTTTTATTGCGACATTACAGATACATGTACGTAGGCAGCACTAACGGTAGAAGTCAAAAAGTTACCGAAAAGTGCAGCTGGAATACGCATGAACGCCGAAACCAACGGAAAAGCAACTAATGACTAAAAAGAGGGTATACGGCCGCCGGGCGGGGCAGATTTTTGCCGGTAAATTGTCGGCCGGGGGAGACTTTTCTGGGGGCGATTCTATACGGCAGTGTGTAAAAGTACGTACAGCGCGAAGAAACTGGACTGAACTAACTGAACTGACATGGTTTAGTTTTTGACGAACTGACCAATAGGCAAGCAAACAATAATGGAAATTACAGTAGGAACCGTCTAACTGCGTCGATGGCAACGTGTCTACACTGTGTCAGTTAAAAAACTAATCCCCTAGACATCGTGCAATAAAATATCAAATATAAATAAATCTGAATAAAGTTTGGTAAACTTAATACTCAATAAATTCCTGAACTAACTGTCAAATTTCATTAAAAATATTATTTCTTACCAAATTTATTAAATGTTGAATATCAATAACCAAATATCTCCGTTACCAAAATCGCGTTACGCAAGAAAACCCCTCTGTTAGTTTACATTTGCGTCTCTCCAACAAACAACAGCTGATTTTAACAAAGTTTTACACCAACAGTGCGTTATTTATTGGCAACCAAACTGCCAAATGTCAATTAAATCTGCCTAAGCAAGCAACAGCTACAGCGGCTTTTGTAAGATCACCGCAAAAAACTTCAGTTTTAGATCTTTGTGGATAACGTTAGACACAAAGACTTGAAACTGAAGCGTTTTGGGGTAACCTCACAAAAACCACTGTAGATATTGTTTGCTTCGGTAAATTTTACTGAAATTTGGCACTTTGATTGCCAACAGATGTTGCATTGTCGACGTAGAATTTTATTAGAAATAGTTGTTGTTTGGTTGGAGTTACGCTTTTTACTGGACACAGTGCATAGTCACGTGCACGTCAGCTAATCATCAACGGGCTTGCCGCGCTCGCAGTTCAGTTCAATTCAGTTCAGTTACGTCGCTTTGTACGCGGCTTAAAAAGACTTATGCCGTACTAGTGCAGCAACATATCGAGATGTGAAAACTAACTGAGACAAATTAGGGCCTAGCCTATGTACGATAAAAAACACTAAAACGGCAAGCGTTTCCAATGTTTTCGAACGACTGGCAAACATTTGGAAAAACAAGAGTTCTTACCGAAGTTTGACAGATAGAATCTTAATAAAACATAAAGCATCGACTCATTTGTTACATGTTTACTAGTACAAATCACTACAAATTGCCTGTTATCTCATTACTGCTGTGCAGTGAGAATTAATGGCCAGCCAACAACAAAAAACTGAAAGCAGTTCATTATGCAGATCAGGTATGAAATGTCTACCAGTTTTTCCAGATGGAGAACGAGAGACATAAACACGTAATTACTTATATCTCGCTCATCTGCCGTATTACACACATCATGTCATACGCTAATACCCACTGAACTTCGTTAACGTTAATAGCATCGTCTCTGGTCGTCGGGAGATTAAAGGGCGGAGGATTAGTGATCCGCAGTCTCAGTGTAGGATTAAACCGGGGGCTACTATTTCCCTTAAGTCCTTCGAGAAACAAATTTCCTTTCGCGCCCACTTTCCTACTGGTAGACGTAACCCCAGTCGCAAGCGCAGTGGCATCTCCCACGTCTTTCACTGTGTGGAATACATTTCCTTTCGACATTCGCAATTCTGTTCTCTTCGCCAACTTTGAAGGGTTGGTGGCGTGGCTTAGTGCAGGTAACGCGTTTGATTCGATCAACGAAGTTATTCTACGCTGGGCCGGGTTAGTACTGCGATGGGTGACTGCCTGCGGGCAGGTAAACCATCCCAGTATATGTAACCAACCGCCCAGGTCAACTCAGCCTTCCATCCCTCCGGGGTAGGTAAATCGAGTACCGGCCTGTCTGGCTGGGGTTAAGGTGGGCGCATTCACCTGTGTCGGGCGGCAGGTAACACTGTGGGATCCCATACGGCAGATGACGCTCCGTTGCTCTGAAATGGGCTTCCATTAAGAGCTATAACACCAACACCTTTAATTTTTCTTGTACAACCTACATGTAGCTTTTAGACCGCTTTGTTTGCCAGCCCAGTTTTTCTACTTCAGATTCGGTGCGTTTTTTTCCATCGACATTGTACGCCATAAAAATTCTTATTTACTTACTCACTAACTTACATCGTGGCTGGGAAGCTCACCTCCTATTTAGCCTGTCGAATTTTTTGGTAAAAAAATACAAAATTTGGAGTTAAATGTCTCCATTTGAAAAAATTTAGGAACAATACTAAAATTTTTAAACACTAATATTTCATTTGTCGGGAATTTGCAGCCATCCGTCAAAAATTGCAACTTGCTGCTCCCATTTCGACTGTTTTGACCAACGACAATGTTGCACAAGCGAATTATTGGTACACTTTAAGTTTAGATGCAGAGACGTTGAGAGCCCGGAGAAACGTCCTCGTGGGGCCCGTGTAAAAATTTTTTTTGATTTTTTTTGTTTAAAATAGCGCATTTTGGTGTGCTATATATTTTTGAGTGACGTCGCCCCCCAAACGTCGCGGGGCCCAGGGAAAATTATCCCTTCTACCTTTCGCCCTCTCGACGGGCATGCTCAGATGACAATAATAGCCTATAATGGCTGCAAACGTCCTTCGTTTTCAGTTAAACGACATTACATTAACTTTTACCAAGTTTATACCCGTTTGCGGGAGTTGCTATAATTGTTCAAGCAGCGGGTGTGTCCAAAAGGCAAGTGCAATTTTGAAATTAGCCTAGTAAACTTCGGGATGTGATTTAAAATCTTGACAAAACATAAAACAGTGCTGACTGAGTCACTCGTTGTAGCTAGTTTCCGGGAATGCGCTGTAGGATTGGATTATTAGATCGTTATTCACTTATAACGACCGTACGTATACGCCCAGCAGTATCTCGGCGTCAGTGTGTGAATTACGTAGGCAAGCCATGACCAACTGCGTCAGCTGATAACGACTCAGTAACCAGTGGCGTATTTAGGATTTGGCAAAGGGGGGCATGGCGAGCGCGCAGAGCGCGAGCCTATAAGGGGGGTCTGGGGGCGGAGCCCCCAGCGGGGTTCAGGGGCAGAGCCCCTGGTCGGGGAGTCAAGGGGGCGAAGCCCCCTGAAGCTGAAACATTTTTTGTTTTTGAATGTTCAATGGAAGCCGCAAATTCGCCCATTTTTAATGAAATTTGCTGAAAAACGGCAAAAACACACCTTTTCATATAAAGTCGCCTGTAAAAAATTTTCATGGTCGGGCCAAAGGGGGGCATCGCACCATGCCCTTCCTAAATACGCCACAGTCAGTAACTAACTATCTTCAGCAGTTCTGCTACGGTAGCGCGTCCGGTGCAATTACGTGACGTTCGGCATACTTTTTCCCACCGTAGACGAACGTTAGCTACACTGTGTGAGGGTTGTTGACATTTGATGCCTCTAGCCACTCTGCCCAAATATAACGAGATCACACCCTGTTCTGTAGAAAATGGCGCATTATTGTAATTTACTTGCGTGGCCCCTTAATTCATATTTCCACTGTTTAATGCACTTTCACATGATCGTCGTGCTTTAAATTATGAAACCTTCTGACACGATATTGTACATTTTATCATTTCTGTAAGCTATTGTCATAGGGTCTACGAGAATGTCAAACGACCGATCAAAGCATAGTTGTAACAAACGTTAGAAGAATAAACTAAAAACGTTAAAAACGAGTCTTCTTTATAAAAAGAACGTTTGCGAACGTTTGTGATAACTATGGTTTTTGGTGTGAAGGAAGCTGTAGACATAACGTCACGACACCTGCACTGCATCCCGTGGGGAGTGGCTACAGTGACGGCAGTCCGGTTGTGTGCCGAGAAGACTCGCGATTGGCATGACAATTACTAAGCGTAGCGACAAAGACCGGCGCCACGTCGCAGCTGCAGCAACTATTCGCCAGGCGACGCCTCTGCTTTTTGAAAGACGGAGAAAAACACCGGACAATAGCGGCGACCTGAGCGGACCTATGCACTTAAACGAAATCAGCTGCTCCACAGTATTTGGAAGATAATGAGTCACCCTTCCATCAGACGATCAAACGATAAGTAGGTTTATAGACTTTAGTTCACAATACGCTGTTTTCCGTGGAATAATTACGCAAGGAAGTAAGAAGAACTCATGCAATGTAGAAGGTCTATACTTAAGCTGCAGGCCACAATTTATTAAAATTCATCACAATTAAGTAAGTTAGTAAGGGGTCAACCCCATTAAGACAAAGTCATTGTGTAGAGAAAAACCTCCTTTGGATAACTCTGAGATATGTTCCCACTATCAAAAAGATTTATGCACACCCCTTGACTATTTCTAACCCTTTTTACAAAAAAAATGCTCAAAAAAGTTTAGCATTTTAGGCCAGTGTGCATGCTAATATTGCGTTTCAAACATAAATGCTAAAAAATAAAAAAAAAACACACACAGCAATTACAAGAACGCGGTGTACGATAGCTGAAATTTTTCACATAATGTCGAAATGATTGTTAGATAATTAAATTAAACCAAGTCAGATCAAATGTTTTTTTATGTGTAATGTTGTGAGAAAGCGTGCTACACTAAGTTAAGCCTAAGTTACATGTTTTGCATTTAGGCCGGTTTTATGCAGAAAAGCGTTTTCCAAACACATTTTATTCTTGATTCGCCGATCCGTAAAAAGTCCAGGTTTAAGTTGAGCAAATTAAATGCTCGTCCCAGTAACAAATTAGTCCACTAGTGCAACTCTAATGGACGAAACACGGCGACGAATGACGTTAAATCTTCGCGAATCGATAAACGGAATTGCGGAATGTCGACGGACTGGATTTCGCAGAATCTGCATCCGCTCTCACACTGCCGAGACAGATGCGAAAATTACATCTGGACCGTGACGAGGATTCTGATAAACGCAACTCAATAATACAAACGAAGCCCGGCATTTAAGCTAATCTCGGTCAGCCTAACTGTACTAACTACGCTTGATTTCCATCTAATCGACCAATTCACTGTGGAACATTGAACAGTAATGCACGACAAGTCGATGCAAGTGCATGGAATTTGGGCTTATTGTAGCCAAGGGGCGACCGCTTACGTGATTTTGTGAATGCAAACCTGCGCAGTTATAAGCTTACTAGCAACATTTATACCAGCTACGTGTATTTTCGGGGTTTTTCACAGCGTTTCCCCATATCCCCTAGCTGGTGAAAAGAGGACTCGCTGAGCCCCACTTCTTTCGGGCTTTAGTCAGCCCCCCAACTTCAATTTCTGGCCATCCTGTGCTTTTTAACGATATTGCACGACTGCTTTTACCAGCATGTTTCTCTTGCGATCCTTGCCGTTATACACATACTGTTTTATACCCCCTTTACACGATCAAGCAATCATCAAGCAAACATCAAGCAATTAGACCACACGTCGTGCACGTGTATTCTGAATGCATTTGCTAGATGTTTGCTGGATAATTGCTCGATGTTTGCTTGATCGCGTAAACGGGATATTAGTCTTACAGACGTATTTTTTGTCCGTGGCTCCCTCCGACTGTGGTTTTTGTATTCCGAGGTCCCATCAAAACAAACAATCGGTCTTTAGTCGATGCTCAGTGAGCCGCCATAATATAAACATAAAACACGGAAAATCGATTAACATCAAGGTATAGCTGGTTGAAATAAACACTGCAATACATCGAAAGCCTTCTATATCTGCTTCAATGATTATTGGCGTTGTTATTGATAGAGCAACGACATGCTGCATGGGCTACATGGAGCACATAATGTACATAGTCGTAGAAAGCATTTCGCCTGAGCGCGAGAAGTTGTTTCCGGTTGCTTTATGTTGGCTGTGCGTCTCTTACTTCATGGCTAACTTCTGAACGTCAACGGCGACGAGTGCTTAGTCCCCGTGGCTACACTGATGACGTTTTATTTCACTCGCAGCAGCGGCTGCATTGCGCACAAAACCGGACTCCCGCCTGAAATGTCAACGAACGTTGTCTCAACCTATTTCAGGCCCGTCGAGAGGGGGAGGGGTACGGTATAAGTTACCACAGACCACGCGACGTTTGGAGCTTCGCCGTCGCTCAAAAACATAAAGTACATCAGATTGCGCCATTTAAAAAAAAACAATTTTTTTTCTTTCCAGAGGGGCCCCGCGAGAATGTTTCCCTGGGCCCCGCTGTGGCTCTCGACGTTTCTGACCAATCTACGCTGTGTCTCAAAAAACCTGATCAAGCCAAAATTTGTTAGTACAAAACAAGGATTGTTACAGTTATTTAAAAATGAATCAGAAGCCCGGTTTTCTGAGACACAGTGTAATGTCCGTCAGGGTATGCAGTACTAAACCCCATCCATCCGACAGATAGGCCTATCATGGAAAGGCGTTTTTGTAGGCTAATTTTGGCGCCGCCACCGACGACTACAAATGTTCGGATTTAAGCTTATTTACCGACTCAGACGATTGCAAGCGGCATCATTCTTTTCTGGTCGGATTTAACCAACCCACCCGGGTTCGCTGACTTAGTCGATTACTAATTTTCACTGCATCGTCTTTCTGAAGCTGAACACTGTGAGATAACGCGCTACGTGTAGGCCTACGCATTGCCGACACGAGCGAGCGGGCATCATGGTAGTTTGAATAATTGGCTACTGGAAGTAACAACGCCTATGTAATTACTTGTGACTGGACAGTTATACTGTCATTTGTCATTCTTATATTATTTTTTATTAATCCAATTAACGTAAACGAGCCAATATCAGCATTGCCCAGAAAGACATAAAAAATCAGTGAAAAAAAACTCATCTTTTGAGTAGGGTATAATGTTAGGCTAATTAGTGTAGGTTAATAAGGCAAATTCGGTTTCGTTGTCTTTGCTACGTCGTTTGGTTTGATCGCTAGTAAATGAGATACTCAGAGAAAAGGACGCAGAGTTAATGAGCGCTGATCACGCCGTGTCTGTAACCGTAAGCCTATACCGTAGGCATCCCGCGAGAGTCGTTAGAAGCAGCAGATTATGACATAGGGCCTATTTCTGGTCGGAACCACATAGGTGGCGACTTCGAATAGTTACAACATGGGACCGACCTTCCTTTCTGTATATTATCCTGTTGTTTTTCTTTTGTTCCTTTCCTGCTTCTCCTTTTTTCTTCCCGTTCCATCTTTCCACACACCGGCGTCGTGCGTTAAAAGGTAGGAGGTGCAGAACGTTCCATTTTTTAGACAGACAGTCTGTTGTAAATTTTCAACAGATGACATCATTTGTGCGCAATAATTTTAACGATGTCCCTAAGCTCTCGCAATATGGGGGAAAAGATTTTTTGCCCCAAAACTTGCTTTTCGCGCAAAAATTTTCCGACGAAAAAAATCTCCAACGGACTAAAATTTAGGAAAGGGGAAATTGTCTTTTTGTTTTTTTCCTATGACGGCACTCTTTCTACATCTCAAAAATTTAGCTACGAAATCTTGAAAGCCCTCCCCAGGCCAGCAAATATTATGTGTCATTGTGTTTTTGCAACAAAAAAGTGCAGCAAAGTTTCGGCCACGAAATGTACTGAAAATCGCTTAACCACCAGTCTTGATAAATTATACTGTTCAGTTTGATGCGCAAAATGGGAACTTGCACTAGGCCAAGATTGAACCAGACGCCGAGATGCAAAAACTGTTTTTTTCTGCGGTTATAAAGAATCTTCAGGAATCAAAAGCATGGACATTGCCCTTACAAACTGTCGGCCGTGGGCGGATCGCCCGCATTATGCATAGCCCACCCCCATGAAATCCGCACCACGATCAGAACATTTGCAAGAACACGTAAGCTACAGCAATGACGTCGTTCCGAGCGATTAACCGACAAAGGTGCATGACAGTCATTAATCTCGGGATTATCCACGCACGAGCAGTGATGACGGAGACAATATTCGACGACAAAACCACCGCTAGTGGTATGAATGGGAGCGTTCTGGCGTTGAAATCAATCGACAACTATGGGCCTGTATATGACCACCGTACATTGCGATACAACAATCAACTGATATGGCGCAAACGTGACACTAAACATTAGGCTAATGTGCTGTGACGTCGCTGCTATTGCGAAAGGGAATAAACTGTCATGCAGGTGGCGCTTGCTAATTATTGTCCGTCGGAAACGCGAAGGTAATTAATTTTGTTCCAGGCAGTGGACTGTAAACTCAGCATGCACAAAGCGAGTGTCAAAGCTTAACGACTTCACGGACGAATGGCTGCGGCAAGATATCGAGCAAAGGAGAGAAATCTTTATAGGCTACGCCTGAGTCAATCTGAATCTAGCACAATGCAGAACTGAATGGAGAATGAATAATAACCACATAGTGACCGGAGTGCATTATTTGTGACAATGGAGCAGCAGTGCGGATTTATAACCCCCACCCCTACTGCATGAGCATAATTTTTTATCGGGAAAAAAGAAAAATAAGCCTACAACACTACGGCTTTAATAAGATGTATCTGTTTTTTGCTTAGTTCTTATGTAAGTAAAATTTCCTGCTTGGCTTAAACACCATAAACAGTGTTATTTTTGAACCCCAAAATTGAGCATGCACGAGTTTGATGGCCTAGCTTTGCGAGTACGGAGCCTACCAGCTAAATAAGGGAGACGCAAATTCAAAAAAGAGCGGAAACATTAGAATGACATAAAGTATACTTTACATACTTTAAATTTTAATTCTTCTCAGTTCAGTTTGTTTAAACCAGTTTCAGTTTTTAACTTTGTGCGCTAGACTAAACTGATAGCTTGCCCGCCATTTTTTCAGTGCAAGTCATTCATCATTATTATATCACAGCATACAACCGTGTGTCTGCCTGCATAAAGCTTCTATCTGTCAATCATCCTGACGGATTAGCAGTCCGGCAGGTGGGACAGATTACTGCAGCGACTGTCGACTGAAACGAAGAATCAAGCTGACGCCTCACCTGCAACATGCTTAATATCCGCTCTTAGCATTTCTACGATGTTTACTTCCGCGAGAAACTTACCAAAGGCGCCGCCGCAACAGTAAAGCATTGTGATGCAGCGTGGTCAAGGCAAAAAAAAGAAAATCAATCTCTTTTACGCCCAAAAATGCATAATTTAGCTATAAAAACAAACAATTTTCGGAAAAAATTTAGAAGGCAAAATTTAAATTCCGAGCACCCATAATCTCATCTGTCGGAAATGCGCGGCATTTATCGGAAAATTGCAATTTCCTGTTCTGCCTACTTTTCTCACCAACAACGCCGCTGCTGTGAGCTACAATATTTTTGTCTGATCTCCTTATGGCGTTGTCTCATTTTGTAGTTTGGCTGACTGGATTTACTCGTAGCTTATTAGGCTATCTGTTGCATTTCTTTGTGCGTACACCGTATTTTGTTAGACCGACAAATTTTATTGCTTTTGGTTGCAATCTGGTGAGAACGTAAAGATGTGGGAGAAAAAAAATTATTTTTTCATTTTCTGACATGACGAGTAATATTACACAACAACATGTAAATCCAAACTAACATAGGTTATCGATACAAAGATAAAGACTGCAGCATAGCAACCATAATGCAAAGAGTTTAGTAGGCCTAAACATTGGAAGCAAACTAAAAATATTAATCTGCATCAATATTTTTGGGGTTCAATAAAAATTGTAGATACGGAAGTTTTCAGGAACAAACGAAAATCAGAAACACTATTTTTACGTTTTAAATTAGTTAGGCCTACGTAAGCGGCCAGCCTTGGTGAGCGTTAATTGCTCTTCGGGTAGCCTGCATTTATTACGCATTATTGTAAATAATTACTTGCACTGTTTGCTTGTCAAATAATGGTGTTGCTGCTGTTGTTGACTAAGCGTCCCCCTGGTTTTGTGCGGGGTCCAGGCACTGTAAATAGTGGCAACAAAAACTGCACCGCAAGCTTCTCACAGAGCAGAGTCGTCTGACAAAAAATTAGCTTAGTTAGTGATGAATATGCACGCATAGCTATCGGCCTAGTGCATTACAGCAGAAGAACTATACAGCACGCGTGATGTGCAGCAAACGTGCCTTGTTGTCATCGGTCATCTGTTATCAGTTCCGATACATTTTTTTATTGTTTTACTTTTCCTGCTAACGCATGGCGATTAAAGATTGTCACAATTCGCTATTAAAACAACATATAAACACGCTAAATTACAAATAAAAATATATTACAGTATGTAGTCAGTAAGGGGGGAAACAGGAAAGAACAGCGGAAGGAAGAAAAAAAGGTAAAAGAAAAACAAAACAAATGAAAAAAGGGCACGAAAGGGGGAAGGGAAGGGGAGGGGAAAGGAGACGAGGCCCCTCCCCATTGAAATTTCTGGCTATATACGCCACTGAGAAGACCTATGTTTTAGCTTATTTTAAACGATGTTTCGGTCGCTAGTAGGCAATAATGTTAAGTGACGTTATCATACCTTGACCGTGCGAGTTCTGCAGGTCCCTTATAGTTGAACGCCAAAACAGCGCATTTCGAATTCGTCGGTCTTTATTCAAAGAGCGTTGGCGTGAACAACGTCGTCACCTACGATAATAGCGGAGAGAAACGAGACAACAGCGTTAATTATGCAGCACGGACACGTTTACGTCCAACTCACTGTCAATGTTATATTCAGAGTGACGTGTCAGCGTTGTCTGTCTGTCTGTGTCTGTCATATTCGTCGTAGGCCATTTAGTCCGTGTACATGACACTCGCTGTGTGCGTGGTTCTTCAATGTCGCATGCACAGTGCGCTGACGACTGCTGCTACTGCTGCTGCTCACGCTCTGACTAGAGATGGGCGCAGTTAAACGTTTAAAGCTGATATTGGGCTTCTGGCAGAATTTTTGTGTTTCCAATTACAGCAGTTTTATTTCACTTTCTTTCATCTTATTTATATGTAACACATTTTTGTTCGTTTTAATGTACACTGTAGGTCTTGGAACCTGCCTTAGGGCAGAGCACGCAAAGAAGAAGAAAGAAGTAGGTCTTAAGCTTATGTAGGTCTTAGGTCTTAAGCTGGATTTTTTACGTTTCACGTAATATAACGCTTTTATTTCACTTTCTGTCACTTCAGTTCTGTACTTAGCAAATTATTAGTTCGTTATAGTTCAAGTGCTAGATTAAACTGGCAGTTTTTAGTGCAAATCTCGTATCGTATCGCATCGTATCCAGAATAAACGCAACCGAATTAAACTAAAATGCCAGTTTAATTGCGTATACAGAAATTGCGTACTTAGCGAACGAACTAGCAGTTTAATTTAATTTATTTAAGTTTATTTCTGTGGCTTTTTACACGCCTTTATGCTAATAGCAAACTATAATTCAGCGTTTTAAGTGCGTACACACATGTGCTAAAATACTTGATGTTTTTGTGTTCTGCCTTTTGCTGTGTACGCATATGCAGTATACACTATCACATTCAATTAGGTATAGCCTACTTTTCAACAGTTATAAGTTATACAGAAACGGCCCTTCGCGCTATTCAAAAAATCAAATCAAATATTTAGCAAAACAAGAAACTGTTAGACTGTAGCTAATTGCGCAAAATAGAAAAACACGAAATAATTATAATAAACATTTTTTGGTCTAATTTAACACATTCTGCAGGAGTATAAGACAGTACAAAAAATAAACCCACACAATGTAGTGCTTTTTAAGTGTGGCAACATTTGTAATCATCACTTTATTACAACTACTCTGAAGAGTTTGTCAAGAAAAATGCATAAAATCGAGCAACATTTGATAAAACAACTTAACGGAAACTTACTAGTTGACTGTTACGATCACCTTGTGGTCTGGCGGTAGACAGTGTCATTAAAAATTCAACGAGCAAAAGGTTGTTGGCCGTTGGTCAGTTGGAATCATAAACTCAATTTACAACTTAATTACCGATTTCCATCATGCCTTTTATTACAATGTCACAAGCACCTGCTGAATTCAGCACGCTGCAATTCTTAGAATTAAAAAAAATCTTTAGATTTTAGTTAGTTCGCCTATCCAAGCTGCGAAAACACGTATTTTTGAAAACAATTATTATGTCGTGGTTTCGTTGACAGCTTTGCTTTTGCGAGGCTGCCATTTTAATTTAAATGCAAATAATTACATTTTAATAATAAGTTAACGACGACGACAAAATGTCATTTTCTTTCTTCGTGTTCTCGTCTTTCTCTGATTATTGTTATCTTCTTTTCAAACACAACTTCATGCTCGATCCACATCTGTCGTCACTCTTGCTCGTCCACCTACACTGTTCTCCTTAAAAATTACCAGTCGTTCCTTTCGCTATGCATCACGTCACCTCTGGAATCAATTTTCCCACCCACTTCGTCAGCCACGCCTTGATTTTCTTCCAACTGATCTATCACTCTTCCTCGATCGTTTCACCTCACCAGTGTCACTAACACCACTCTTGTCATCCATCACCCAATCATTCTTTTTTTCCAATCTCAAAACTGTCGCTTTCTCAAATCAGGCACCCCTTCGGATTAATTTCGTCGTAGGCTATCTGGACTTGCTTACGGTTGTATTTCGTCTTCTTTTTTTCTAGCTTCAGTTATAGTTAATTTTTTAATTTCTAGTTTTTTTTCTGATATCAGTCTTCTAGCTTTTCCACAACCGTCTATTTCCGGATTTTTCGAGTTACGCATACTACTATTGGACCTGCAGTACAGTTACTGTCATTTCATTTCCATTTGAAACACTTATGTAAATAAATAAACCTTTCAACGCATAGAACAAACTTTCTATTTTTCAAGCCTATGCGGAAACGTAAACACATAAACTTAAACAGATAGCGATTAACAAAACATATCTGAAAAAAATAATATAAACTCAACTGGAAAGCTGGAATTATTCTCCACGGAGACGTAACGCTAGATTGTGAGTTTTTTTCTCGTCTGATAATACAATATCTGGACGTTGATAGTGTCATTGACTGGATTTTGCTGACGAAAAAATCCGGGTTAAACATTATGAAAAAGCTCAGACACTGTTAGAATATTAAAATAACGTCGGCGACACGAAATGCAAGTGTTTAACAAACTAAGAATTAGCACGTTTCCTGTGAATCAAGAAGTAGACAACATGCTGCATGGCAGTGGCGTGGACAAGGGGACCCAAGGGGCCCAGGCCCCCACTCCCAATTCTCCAGACAAAACATAAGCATAAGTTTAAAGTGTACTAAGTTTGCCAATTTTGTCAGTTTATTCTAGAGAAAATAATTAAAATTGTTGCCACCAAATCTTAACTTTTAAAGCTAAAATGCACCACATTCGATTTCGGCTACGGCTCTGCCCTAAACCCGGCTGGGAAAGTTCACAGCTCTCCCCATACCTTTTAGCTGGATTTTAAGAGGTCCTACTTCTAAGGAAAGAGAAGGGAGAGAAAGAGGAGAGAACAGGAAAAGAAAGGAAAGAAAGAAGAGGACGAAAGGGAGAAAAGAAGGGAAGGGAAAGGGAGACGAGGCCTCTTTCAATTGAAATTTCTAGCTACGCCACTGCTGCATGGGCTGAAGCGTTGGCGGTCGTAAGTCGTCGGTCATCGGTCAGAGCTTTGAGTGAGGCAGCAGATCTTAATCGACGTCAACGTGTGGCCTTGTGAGGCAATGATGAAGGTGTGATCCATAGCAATCCGCGCGGCATTAGACCTGCACTCGGGACGTGACGAAACAATCAAATCACTGACGCGACGATTATAAAGACGCGTGGGTCTACACAGCGACGTAACTGAACTGAACTGAACTGACACGGTATAGTTTTTGACGGGCGAGCCCCATGACCAATGAGGGAGCAGGGCGAACCCACTGTCATTGGTTGACCGACGCCGTTAGACGGTGCCTACTGCAATGCATTACTGCTTGCCCATTGGTCAGCTCGTCAAAAACTAAACCATGTCAGTTCAGTTCAGTCCAGTTACGTCGCTATGTACGCGCCTTGCACCGTGCAGATGTCACCACCGCCATCTGTTGTCATTGCTCTACGATTCCTCATTCTTACGATGACGATACGATGCCAGGAACGATTTCGAATTTGCTCTGGAAAACTGACAAAACGCAAAACCTAAACAGAACTGAAAATGTTATAAACGAAAATGAATTTAGAGAAACAAAACTACTGTTGTGTGAAACATAAAAAATCCAAAAAAAACATAATAATGTTTATGGGAAAACGACGCACTAACGTAGGCACACCACACTGCACAGCGCGCTTATTGCCATTGTGTGTTGTCCGTCCGTCCGTCGTCTGTCTGTAGCTTTGATGCATCGTTCATCGGGGCTGCAAGAATAAAACATCCCCGATTTTCGACCATGTTTGTGGTGGTCTGACTGCAGCGTAGTGTCTCTGAAACGATGCAAGATAAGGGCTAACGTTACTATAAAGCAACTGACTGAAAGCTTTTTGTCCATTTTCACGCATAAAATGAGCCAGAAGTTACGAATTTTGTTTGTTTGTTTGTTTGTTTCAACGAGACGATGTACGCTCGCTCTGCAATGTTATTTGTAGCGACGCCCAGCCGTTATTTTTTTTGTCAGTGAAAGAAGGGCGGTCCGCCCATATAGCTGGATCCGCATTGCAATATAATAATTCTTTATTCGCCAAAATATCAGCAGCTCAAATACCCAAGACAGACAAGACAGACAAGGCAAGACAGAAAAAAGTATGTCCGAGACTAAGCGCAGGTATTATGAAATCACAGTTACTGCATGCCGCGTTCGAGTCCCTGCTGTCCCTTATAAGCCTAGACCGTACCACATTGTGTGCAGTATCTATAGCTTACTTCTTTGCGCGATACGCCCACGAGTTGCCAGAGGCGATATGATATTAAGACACGTAGGCCTATACAAAAACGTTCGCCCACTACACCACTCTCTAGTAATTAACTGACCAGAAGTGTGTATTATTAATAGACTGTGGTATGTAGGCCTATAGGCCTAGATGACATCAATTGATAGCATCTATCGACGTAATATCCAGAAAAATTTATGGTCTAATTAATTAATGAAAGTAATGGACTTATTTACTTCATCGTTTGTCGCAATCAAACCGACATTTCTGCCGTGTTCAGAATAATGACTGTTGATCAAAGCAGCGGCGTCGTGCGGCAAAAAAGTGTGCGGGGTAGAAAGTTGCGAGTTTCCGGCAGAAACTGCGCATTTCCGATTTCTGACAGAAAAGAATGTAAAACGGGATGCTCAAATTTTTAATTTCCTCTGAATTTCGCGAAAATGAGTTTTTTAGCGCCAATCTTTGCACTTTTAAATAAAAAATGACAAGAAAAATTTTCTTCTTAAATTTACCAGCAGACCAGAATTTAAGGAAAGGGGACAATTATTGCCAGTGTGCAGCTGAATAGAGCAGTTGAATGCTTCCATAATCCACCAGGTCTGAACACACTACACCGTCTAGCTACACCAACTAGCCTACATGCTGCTGCTACTGATGAAGAAGATGCTGATTAGGCGACCCGTTAATCTCATTCAATCTTCGCTGTTGTCAGCTGTCTTCCAATCCACAGGTTATTACTGTGTGTTAACGCTTGACGTAATATCTGCACCTATCTGACAATGGCATATCTTTTGCCTATCACCGCCACTACTATCATTACGAGTATTATAATTAAGCCTATTCACGTTCGTCATGTGCTATTAATATCATCAGCGTTCACTGCTAATAGGCGGCTGCACTCTGCTCTGTGCGGTCAAATTATACTGTCTCTCTCTCACGTGCAATCAGCCAATCAGCAGCGTCGTCGGTTTAAAAAAACAGGCGAAAAAGGAAGTTGCAATTTTTCTGACAGACAGGTGCAAATTCCGACAGAGTAGGCCACTATTATGAGTGCTCAAAAGAAGACGTAAATTTTTCTACAAGTAAAAAAATTCGACATTTTTCCGACGCCCAAAATTTGTGTGATGGGTACTGTAATGCGGACGGTAATATATCGAAGCACGTCGTACTAACCGGGCCCGGCGTCGATAACTTCGTTGACGGAATCAACGACGTTACGAAAAATAGAGCCGTATAATAAGATGAGATATTTATATACACTGCGAGGCATAAAAAACACACCAAAAATTATCGCTAAATGCGCCAGCCTATCGCTGAGTTTGAGTAACGGTGCCCAGCTGCTGTGGGTTGACACTTGCAAGTACCTGGGTGTGTGTTTTGTTAGAGGCCGATATTTTAGATGTACTTTTGAAGATGCAAAGAAGAATTTTTTTTCATTATTCAATGCAGTTTATAGTAAAATTGGCCGTTTTGCCTCCGAGAAGGTGGTTGTGAATCTGTTAGACACAAAATGTATAGCTCCAATGCTGTACGGAATCGAGGCGTGCCCGGTTACATCGCGTCACAAACATTCACTGGACTTCTCAGTTACACGTGTTTTTATGAAGATACTCTGTACTAAAAATAATGACATTGTGCTGGAGTGTCAGAATTTCTTTGGCTTTTTGCCTGTGAGCCAATGTATCGCTATTCGTACTTGTCGTTTTCTCAATTGATTTTTTTGTTCTGAAAATTTATTGTGCAATGTTTTCAAGCGACAAACACTTTGTCACAAGAGTGAAATTAATCTCGGTTAGTAGAAAATAGGCCCATGCCTGTTGTGAAATGGACATTTGATGAACTGCATTTTTTGTTATTATTATTATTTATCGTTATTAGTTATGTTCCTTTCATGGCTGTCATTTGACGAATAAAGGTGTATATATAACATAAAGGCGGATAATCGGATTTTAATAATTTTTGGTATAACTATTCTAGACACAACTTGCCATTAAACAGTTATTCAAGTTTCCACCTCACCCAATATATGCTTCTGCACTACCTGGGAAAATTAAAACACATGAAATTAGCATTAGAATGAACCAAAAAATGCCAAAAACCATCTGTGACAGTACTAGATTTTTTTTTATAGTTTTTGGTATAAACATTTCTGACATAACTGGCCAATAAATGGCCGTTCAAATTTCCAGCTCACCAAACGTCTGCTGCTGCATTACCTGGTAAAACAGAACAAGTGCAACATTAGATAAAAAGAAAGAAAATCACCAGTAAATTTAATCATTTCAGATACGTAACAGCTCTGATCACAGTCCATTCGACAATATTTGCAGTGTTATGCAGCAGCGAGTTTATGGGATGCTGTTTAAAAATATCAATGAACTTAAAAAGCGACTGGTTGAAGTCTGAAGCAGAACATTATCAATACTGCTATCAACGAATGGAGAATGCATCTCCTTGCCTGTGTTTGCACAAATGGCCGATATTTTGAATATTACTGTCAGCAGTTGCACAGGAAAACAATTCAATAAACTCTCAACCAAAGTGCTAGAAATTTCGAAAAAAATGTGCCAAATGTGCATTATTTTAATCAAATAATGATATTGCATTGAATAAAAATGTAATATTTTGCTTGTTTTCTTTTCCCCAGGTAGTGCAGAAGCAGACGTTGGGTGAAACGGAAAACTGGACGGCCATTTGATGGCCAGTTGTGTCATGAATATGTTTACCAAAAATTATTAAAATTGGATAACCCTTCTTCAAATTATGGTAAAAAAATTGGTGTGTTTTTATGCCTCACACTGTAGAATGCAATTGTAATAATTGAAACGTTAGCAAACAATGTAGCTACAACAATCAGTAATCGACAATTAATCAATAAACATAGAAACAAACACACAATAAAAATAATAATTAATCAACATGAATACACATGAATTCAAATTAAACGCGTCAATTACAATTAGATAAATGCATTTGTAACTCAAAGCTAATAAAATATAAATATGCACAGTACAAGCATGTAAATAAAACAGAGTTCGCTTATTTTTACACAACGTTGCTAACAGCCACAGAATGGAACACATTAAACAGGCACTTGAAGTCTCCTGACACATTACACTGTAGGCGTAACTTTCGAGTAAAAATTTATCAATGAAATGAGAGAAGTGTGGAAAACAGTAAAGCCAAAATTAATCACAAACTTTAACTAACAGCACAAAACAATTACAATTTTCACAGAATCCATATCTGTAGATTGAAAGATAACGAGAGCATATTTGTACAAGATCGATAGACAACACATTAAACGTGCTGAATGCAAGCAATGAGTACACACAGTGGCTGCTATCCCCCCAATTCTGGAATCGAAATTAAGTGCAAGTTCCCCCCATTTTCAAGTTCAAGTTCCTCAACTTTGGGGCTCAAACCCCTTCCCCCTTCGAGCTTCTTGTTAAGGGTGTTGATTGCAAGGGGAAAAATAGGGGGAAAGTTTTGATCTACACCATTAACAAAACTTCCACCCTATTTTCACTGGGCGCAAGCATTGCTGCACCCACCAGGTATAGCGATAGAAGCCACCGAGTACGCATACGCTACGTAAAAATGTCCACCAGAATAACTTGCATGTATTGTGACACAACTAGGTTTCTGCTATCAAAAAGCGGTGTTGCCCAAAACACCAAAACAGCAGCCCGTAAGGTCCTGATTTACTATCCTGCTGAGGGTAGGAGGCTGAGTTGACCTATGCACACAGCAGATAAGCAATTTGCCGAAGTTTATTTGCAAATGACTTAAGGTGAGTTTTGAGCAGCGACCTGAAAGTTTAAACCTCAGGGGGAACACTTGCACCTAATACATACCATCAACACCAGGTGACATTTAGAAAATGATGACACACATTCTGGGCCACCTGGTAAGCCTATGTGTATTTGTGAGACAATTAAAGCACAGCGGTAACAAAACATTTATTCAAAAAAGCCAGCAAAAAACAAGCAACTAGTAAACAAAAAAATTCATCAGTAAATCATTTGTAACACAGTAAGTGAAAGCAAAATATCAAAATGTGATAATGCAACAGCTTAAATAGCACATACATTCTGTAGTAAGTAAGTAAGTCTAGGAATTGGTCATAAAATCAAAATCAAATCAAATCGAAATTTCCAACACAGAACTGAAATGCATTGTAAACAGTAGATGCTATTTTTCCGAGAGAGAGATTACCGATGAACATTCTATAGCAACTGGAGTTGGGTTGAGTCGCCTGCTAATACTCAATGGTGACCGCCTTGGTCTGTAAGTATTCATTCAGTGCTTCTTCACCTGTACAGGTAACACAAGATAATTAAAACTGCTGCTGCTGCTGCTATTACGACAAAATGCATGAGATTATGGTAGGTCATTATTGTGGTGTAACAGAAGCATATCGGACTGGTGACTGCAAAGTTACTGGTTCGACTCTTGCCCAGTGCACTACAAGGCAACAACCTTGGGCAAGTTGTTCATGCACATGTGTCTTTGTTCACTAAGCAGTATAATTTGGTACCGATCAAAAGGCAGTGACGCTCTGGCCATGCGTCACGGACTCGGTGGTCCATCACCTACGAGCTCAATGGCCATAAAAAGCGAGATGAGCACCTACGCCTCTTGTACAGTATGACATCTTTACCTAATTACCATAAAACCGCCAAAAAACGCATTACGCAAAGTTTGAGGTAAGTCAACAGTGCCCTCTCACAGCTCTGTATCTGTAGAGCGGCACTCATCTCTGTTTCAAGGCCCTGAGCCAGCAGTGAGCTGCAACTCAATTAGGCTGCGTTCACACAGACACGAGTACAAGTACGAGTATGGGTCCGGGTTTCCGTTTATGGCCCGTAAAAGCTTCACCCGTATGAGTGAAACTTTCACGGTCACTTGTACAAGCACATAACTCAACGCATGTCGGCCACATGAAAAATTTGCAGTGAAATCGAATCAAGGAAATGCTTCTCCATTAAAACAACATTATTCCACTACAAAGTTAGTACTTTTACTAACCGCACACCTCTAACGATGAACAGTTTTACGATGACGTCATTTTTGACGTCAAATATGCGCCACAGCTTTTGTACATTATTGTTATTTACGGGTAGTTTACTTCGCACGGGTTGGATAAAAACATGACCTGCACAAAAACTACTCATACAAGTGAAATTTACAGGAACCTGTACTCGTATGTATGTGAACGGCTGCCATTGAAATACATGCAAACTCGTGTTTGCCGGAACTCCTATATGGGAACCCGTACAGTGCGGGACTCGTACTCGTGTCTATGTGAACGCAGCCTTACGTGGGTGGTAGGCCACGCCTCTCCCATGTACTGCTGTTATCTTCCGGGCGGTGAGGCCGGTGCAAAATTATACTGCTTGGTGACAGAGGCACATGTGTGAACAACCTGCCTGAGGTTAATAGGGGCCTACCTGGCAATGTACGAGCCAAGAGTTGAACCAGCAACCTTGCAATCCGACATGCAATCGCTGAACGACCAAGCCACATTCACCACTCGTTCACCAAAATGGAGAAAGATAAATATAAAAGCACCAAATTATAGCCTACTCTACGATGCACCACCGATGACAGCGTTTTACCTGCTCGGTTTCTTATCCTAAGTTAAACTTGACGCTTTGAAAATTAGCTCTTAATTTTAGCTTTAACTTATACCAAATCAGAAATGAAAAACAAACCAAGAAGATCTCTGCTGATGCCTGACTGTTACTACTACAATGACTACACTGTGGGCCATAAAAACATGCCACTTAACTTTTGTCCATATCTTTGCCAATTATTGACCAATTTTCAAAACTCTTTCACTGGCACACTCTGCAGACACTTTGCAATAATGTGATTATTATATATATCACCACATGGTAAATGCATCTCTATGCTACTTTGTGAAATATAAATGTAAGAAGAAATTAACGATAATAACAAAAATTTAGGTAAATGAAAAAACACTTCAAACCAACATTGCAATGAATGATTCATATGACACTAGACTGTGTTATATCCACACAGTCTAGTGTCATACAAACCATTCACTGCAAATGTTAGTCAGAAGTGTTACTTTTTCAATTTTACCAAAATGTTTGTTATTATTGTTATGTATGCACATTTCATTGATATTTCACAAGGTTGTGTAAAGACGCATTTACGGTGTGGTGGGATCTGTAACAATCACATTATTGTGAATTGTCTGCAGAGTGTGCCAGTGAAAAAAATTTGAAAATTGGTCAATAACTTGCGAAGATATGGACAAAAGCAAAGTGGCACGTTTTTTTGGCCCACCCTGTACTACAAGCAACATCATGGGTTAAAAAGCCGAAGTATGCAAGAAGCTGAAATTTTACAACAGACAGACGCAAATTTTCAACATACAAAATTATAGATACACAGATGCTCAAAAATTTCACTTTTGCCTCTAAATACCCCCTCCAAAAAAATAGCAAAAATGGGAAATTTCCATACCCAAGTATTGTATCTTTGAGAAAAAAAAGTACAAACAAGAACAAAATCTTCTGACTGCCTCTTGCCTCCCGCGATGATGCCAGGAAACTACTACTATGACTACTAGTAATACTGTGACAGATTACCGATACTACTGGCAACTAACCAGAACAATTCAATAATTTTTGTGATTTTAATCGATAATACCACCCTGAATCTGAGTACAGCTGACGTTTCAACAACCGTTGCTACATTCTTCAAGAAAGCAGCGGTTGCCAAAACGTCAACAATACTCAGATTAATAGTGGTATCATCAACGAATTTATGGTACATAATTCATCAAGTTGCCATTTCAACCTATGAGTCGATTCAAAGACAAAAAATAACCGAGGTCTTTGCCGAAACCGGACTGTTTGTATCCACCGAATGGTGCAGCTACGTCAGTCTTGTTGTAAGTGTTGACAAAGACAGTGCCGGCAAGCAGACGATCAGAAACTTGCAGTGCCTTGTTGATGTCTTGTGTGAACACACCTGCTGCTAGACCGTACTCCGTAGCATTAGCACTCGCCAGCACCTCATTGATGTCTCTACAACAGTAGTAGTAGTAGTAGTAGTAGTAGTAATAGCAGCAGTACTACTGTAGTAGTAGTACACCGGCTGCCAGTCCATACTCCGTAGCATTAGCACTCGCCAGCACCCCACTAATGCCTCTACAATAGCAGTAGTAGTAACAGTGGTAGTGGTATTGTAGTAGTATCCATTGATAGATATGAGCGTAGATCAGTGAAACAAATAGTCAGTCAGTCAGTTGGTCAAACAATCAAAATGTTGAGGCAGAAAATTTCTTGGATATCCTTTCTTCAGTCCAACCATTTAAACACAACTAATAACTCTGCATTTTTGACAAACTGAAATAACAGGTGACAAGCGAAAATGCTAGAGCTGGTAACAAATCTGATAATTAAAAAAGTGTAACAATTAACTTTTCAAAAACTAACGATTAGTTAATTATTTCGACTAAAACTAACAATGATTACTGTGCAAGAAAAACGCACGTTATCACCAACTTAATAAGTTCTGCAGCTAACAGCTGTCACAAATGCACTAAGACAACAAAAGGTTTATACGTGACCATCAGTAGCGCCTATCCAATCACGTTCTGCAGAAAAAGCAATTATCATATTTCATAAATGCTTGTCATTGCATCTAATTTATAATGCGCCTTTGGTGATGCGACTAATAGAAAATGTGATATATCAAAACTAGAGCTGTCAAAATAATGTGTTAATTTAATGCATTAACATTAAAAAATAGCACTCATTAAACAAATTAACACTTTGATAGCTTTAATCAAAAATTTACCAATCATTAAAAATTGTAATCAATCATTATTTCTATGGCTCTATAATGCTACTGTCATAACACCAGCATGCAGTACTTGCCCATCTGTAAATCTGGACACAATCATAACAGGCCCAAACGACTCTTCCTTGGCAATAAACATCTCGTCTGTCACGTCCGTGAAAATGGTTGGATACATGAACAACCCTACACAGCACCAGCACCAACTTAAACTTCAGTACAGTGCTAGTAACAAAAAATAATATCACTGCTGAAAGATTTCGAGTTTGTGCTTTCGTTGTAAGATTTTTATTCCACTGCCTCCGCTATGTACTGACAAGAGGCAATAACGTTTGCAGGTTGAATATCCATGACTATCTCAGAAAGTCTGGACCCAAAAGACAGAATTACAAAAAAATCTGGTTGATAAACAGCTCAGACAAAAAGTAAACTGATTAGTCACAGAAGGTCTACTACAACTACTACAACCGCCACAAATACCACTACTACTACTATTACCACCATTATTACTACAACTACAACTACAACAACAGCATGAAGTAACAACATGTCCTAGTCATTCCTTCCTGCATTACAGTCTTACAGTGCTGCTGCTGCTGCTGCTGCTGCTGCTGCTGCTACTACTGCTACTGCTACTACTGCTACTGCTACTGCTGCTACTAGTGCTACTGCTACTGCTACTGCTACTCTACTGCTACTGCTACTACTGCGACTGCTACTACTACTACTGCTGCTGCTACTGCTACTGCTGCTACTAGTGCTACTGCTACTGCAACTGCTACTCTACTGCTACTGCTACTA
>Ga0209367_1000082_pt1 | contig 60358 bp, 45 predicted proteins | sample WorMetLIZISLAND2_FD_187412 | JGI IMG/M metagenome (GOLD analysis project Ga0209367, IMG submission 187412) | Marine gutless worms symbiont microbial communities from Max Planck institute for Marine Microbiology, Germany - Olavius geniculatus... ...
CCGGAAACTGTTGTCTTAATTGATCGATATTCATAAGATCTCCTTTCGTTTGTTCTTTTAAGGAGATCTTACACCATGGGTGTGACAGATACGGTCACACTAACCTTAAAAATGTAGATAGGCTCGGAAATTATTGAGGAAAAACAAAGCGACATCAACATCTTTAGACTCAATGGTCGCCTGGATTCCAATACGTCACAGGGATTCGAGCAAAAGATATTTCAGGCGATTTCCGATGGATCGAAACATATGGTGGTCGATTTCAAAGATCTGGACTACATCTCAAGTGCTGGCTTACGCGTCATATTAAAAGCCACCAAAGCCATCAAGCGAGAAGATGGCCGGATCATGCTTTGTGCCATGCAGGATTATGTCAAAGAGGTTTTTGAAATTGCCGGGTTTGACTCCTTCTTGCCGATTGTTGCCACCATGGATGATGCTATCAAATCCTTCTAGAAGCCATTTCGATATTCTATTCATTGCAGGCCGAGGAGACCGCGTTGGCCCAGTTCTCGAATGAAACTGGTCACGGACACTTCGGCCTCCTTGTTATCCAACCGATGAGTTTGGGCGAAAATTTGAACAATCCGGTTCACGGATCGATGACCATCCACCAGGTCCCAGACGGCGGTTCCCATTGCATCCAACTGAAGCTTTTTGATTTGAATAACATCACCCGATTTTCCAAGGCGTTTGGCCACCGCTGCCAGCCAGGGTCGCACGGTGAGCGGATACTCCAACAGAACTTCCCCGGAATCCAATCGTGATTCGGTTATATGAAGGCTTTTGGCCGGCCGGCACTTAAGCGCGGCCGCCCGGGACATCTGCGATTCACGTCTTTTTTTCTTAAAGACTATCATAATCGGAACAGATCCGTTTCAACTGCTTGAAATCCAGCGGGCGTTTGCTTTCGGCCCGCACACTTAAAATACGGTTTTTATCTTCCAAATGCCACAGTCGATACCAGAAATAGGATGGTTTCACTTTCAAACGGCTTGTCATCCGACGCCAATCGGCGGCCGGAGAAACGCTCCATTCAAGGGCGTTAGGTTCATCAAAGGTCAAGGACTGCGGTCTGCCTGCGGCAAATTCAGGGATGGTTCCGCTGAACCAAACCAGGTCATGCCCGCCTAATATTGCCGCGGCCGGTGCCCAACGCTGAAGATGGATATTTTGCAGGCCATCGCTGAACACGAGCTCAAATTTACCGACTTCAAACCGGTGCCGCACCAGCTTTTGCCCTTCGGGCAGCTTGGCCTGGATATCAAATATTGACCACAGGATTCGACCGTCCGGGTTATGATCCCGGAAAGATTTAAGAACGGTGAGCAGAATCTTTTCATGTTTCGCCGAACTCTCGCCTAAAAATTGGATCAGGGTTGCATTGCGACAGGTTTGACAAAACAGGATCGCTCCGCGGCCACCGCCATTTTCCGACTGCCACAGAAATCCGCTGGCCTCAAAGCGTTTCAGGGCCCGTTCCCAGGGCGGCGGCAAAAACCATTGGGCAATCCGCCCCTTGAGTTTTCGCGACTGGGAAGCAACGAGACGTTTCAGGTGGGTTTTATGTGAGAACGCCCCTTTTGCGGATCCCCATTTCACTTCCATGACCGGTTCCGCCTCCTGCTCGAGTATCAGATGGCGGGAGTCGATTCTGCTCACTTCCCAATCGGCGGGGGCTTTAAACCGGATACCATTCCAGGCGATTTGTTTCCAGCAGTCAATCACATGTCTCACTTGATTTGACGGGTTTTACCTTAATATCAAACGAAATCCATTGCAACATGAAATGAAATTACTGGCCCGGTTTTGGGCGATAAACAGCAACCAGACCGGTCACCAATAAAGTCATCAAAGCAACCGACAGGGATAATAAAAAATATGTCGGCCGATATTTAAAAACAATATGATGAGTTCCTGCCGGCGCATAGACTGCGCGAAAAACGTAGTTGGCCGGTACGATGGGAATTTCGGCGCGTCCGTCGATAGTGGCCGTCCAGCCGGGGTAGAAAGTATCCGCCAAAACGAGCCATGCGTCCGCAGCCAATTGAGTTCGAATCACGATCTGATTCGCACTGTAATTGACGACCTCAACAATCTCGTTTGGATCTTTGGGGTGCAGCAGGCTTCCATAATCGAATGATATGTTTGAAATTGAATCTTTTTCTAAAATAATTTGGTCGCCGCGGATGGAAGGCAATTCAAAAACGCCGCGCAAGGCCTCGTCCTCATCGACGACAATCTTAGCTTGCGGCGGAAGATAAACCCGCCGTCGCGCATATTCGTTTTTAAGAATTGATAGCTCCCCATCATCGTACACTTCATAGAATCCCAGAATATCGAGTTTCTGTTTCGAGTCTAGCACCAGGTATTTCAAATTAAACTGGTTGAACGCGGGCGACACCCTGCGGAGGTTGCCAATTTTCATAGACGGTGTTGGCTGCCCCTGATTCGCCAGGTTGTACAAGCGACTATAACGTTTCAGGACATAGGGATAATCTCCGCCGATTTGTTGCAGCAGCGAAGTGGTGCCATATTTGGGTCCAAATGAGGTGATCATCGCACTGCGGTGCAGCGTCTTATCCCGGTAGATAAAATCCAATACTTCCGGTTTGAGGTTCCAGTGGCGAACATCGACCGATGAGACAAAGGATTGACTGAAAATGAATAAGTCGGCTAGGATAAATATAATGGTAACACCTTTCAACCACCTCTGGTTGCCGAATCGAAGCGTCAGTAACACCAGAAAAATGCCAAGAAACAGGCAGATCAAAAAATACCGCATGGACATCACTGCCTGCTTGATGGCGGCGCTCGCGAATTCGGCACTACCGGCTCCGGGCACCGGCAAGTAGGATCGCGGATCGTTTTGAAAATCGGTCAAAAGCGCTTTAACCGGATCTTCCAGCAAGCCGGCGACGGGCAATAGCAGCAAACCCACAAATAGAATAAGCCCAACCAACAACGGTAGAATAAACCGACGAACATTTCGCCGGACGGCCTGCTGCAATGTATCAAATCCGATTCCGGCCAACAGCGCAATAGCGAAGCAGCAAAACAGGTACACCTTGCTATGTCCGCGAAACATTTTAAATCCAGGGACAAAGAGATAAAACAAATCAAACAATGGCGTGGCGTCACCTAACGCCAAAATTATCGTAAAAACCGCCATAAAAGCGAGAAAGAGGACATGACTCGAATTTTTGCCTTCCCTAAGCGCGAAGACTGACAGCAGCAGGGACATTGTCCCGCAATATGCGCACATTTCCCAAAGATTATACAGGCCCCAGTAGGGGATCCGGACTCCGTCACCGAATAGCAATGGGGTTAGGAATGTCAGCAGGTTTGGCAGCGGAAAGGAAAACCGCGCAACCTCACTCATTTCCATACTTTGTCTAGAACTCAGCATCAGCATCTCACGAACGGGCAGAATCTGGGGAAGACCGATCAACACCGCGATACCGATGCCGAGAAAAAAGCCGGCATTATGGAACAACCAGGTTTGGAACAACTTCCGACGCAACAGATGTCGCGTTAGAAAAAGAAGATACAGCCAAGAAATGAAAAGTGTATAAAATAAATACTGGGGGTGGCCGGCCAGAAATTGTAAGCAGAAAACCCACCCAAGATAGATAAAATATCTAAGTCCCCCGTTAAGACCGATTTTGTGGACAATGAGAAAAACAGCCGGAATCCAGGCAATTGTATATAGGTCGCTGTGATGGCCGATAAAAAGCCTGAGGAAAACCGGTCCGCAAAAGCCGAAGATCGAGGCCCCGATCATGGCGCCGGTCCGACTGATTTGGATCTGCCGGCCGAAATAATACGTACCCAGCACCAAAAGGTATAGATGGAGCAGCAGGGAAACGTTAATGGCGATACTGAGGGGAAAAATTCTGAATACGATGTTCGGTGGATAAAATAATCCGGATTGAATTTCTGCAACCAACGGAACGCCGCACATCAGATACGGATTCCAGAGGGGAAAACTGCTGTTACTGGAAAAGGCATATTGTCGCAGGGCGATAAAATAGCTAAGGTCGTTGTCCAGATGGGTCGAACCGATCACATTGCCCGAGAACAGGTCACGACCTAAAGAAATCAGCAATATAAACAGGAGGATTAATGGCGGGCCATAAACGGACAGGAAATAACCTGCCCGCGCGGGGATCGTGATGTGATTTAGTTTGAATCCGGCTAGAATTTTCCTGAAGAAAAGCATTTTACCATGTTTTGGCAAACTACCGCGGTACATAGAGATCCCAGCCGCTCAATTCGGGTGCCCGGACCATGCCTTTCTGCTTGCGGAGCTTTTGACGCTGATCGAGACCTTTTACTTTGTAGCAGCGCTGATCTTCTTCGACCAAACTGGTCATGGTCAGCTTGATCGCGTTACCCACTTTTTCTTCAGTGTCCATGGAGTTATGCTGCAGGGTCATACTAATTCGGTTTCCGTCTTTGTCGACCAGGGACCATTTCCAGCTGATGAGAATGTGAAACGGATCTCCACGGTACTCGGTGGGTTCGCCGTATTTCTTTTCGACTAGCTTCAGCAGCTTTTCATAGAATTTTTTGCTCGCATCCTTGTATTTTAACTTGATTCTGACGATATGGCCCGGCGCCGCACAGGTGGCATAGGCAATCATGCCGCTTTTCAGGCCTTCTATGGGCTTGATCTCCACCTCTTCAATGTTTTCCATATAGCGTATCGGCAACGCGGTTTCCATGATAACATAGTCTTTGACCTCCGAAATATTGCTGTTCAATTTGAAAACGGCAACCTGATGCGGTGCATCGCCGGCTAAGCAGGTTGACGTGATCCAAAGACTGACGAACGCTGTAAATATGAACAATTGCTTTCTCATGCAACCCCCCAATGAAATGTCGAATGTCGATTGACGAATGGCGAATGCCAAAGGCCGAATGTCGAATGTCGAATGTCGAATGTCGAATGTCGAATTGAGGCATTCTATCGATTTAAAGGTAGTATAATCAGATTATAAGGGTGAAGCAAGCTTTAGATGAGACTAATTATGAAATAGGTTATTTGGTTCAAAGTTCTTCATTCGACCTTCGACATTCGACATTCCTAATACGCCAGCCGGCCTAAAGATTTGAGAATCAGGGTAACGCCCATGGCAAACATGCCGGTCAACCCCATGCCGCATGAAAAACCGGCCAGCAGCACCGGAGCATATTGGCGCCACATGGCGCCGTAGCGTTTCATGAAAAAGAAACGGCCCAGCAGGGCCCCGACGACTTCCAGAATCAGGCCATGGGGCGTACTCTGCCCCAAGCCGCGCACCATGCCGTACACCAGCAGGATCGGCAGCCCCAGCAACATCAAAACGCCGTAAGTCACCACCCCCAGTCCCATGCCCGCCAACACGTAGATCCAGTCCAGCGCCTGGTAGAACAAAGAGTTTCCCTCCAGGGTGGAAGTCTGCATCAATAGGGAGTTTAGCGCCTGCAGGTGCCATAGCTCCTGGGCAAAGGGGTAGGCACTTGACGGAATCGGCGCCAGGCGCCAAATAAATTGTGAAAACAGCAGGCTGGCGACCATCACCACCGGAAAAACCACAATTTCGGATTTGATGATGCCGCGGATGCTGGTGCCGGTCAACTCGATTTCGCGAAACTTGACCGTTGCTTCCCCGTAATTGTGAATCGGAATCGGCGCATACCAGATTTCTATACCCTGGTAGCCGAAATACTTGGCCCCGGCAATGAAGCTGGCTTCCCGAACCAGGGGCAGACTGACAAACTGGCCGGCAATCCCCTCCATGCGGGCCGTGATATAAGATACCACCGGGGTGTAGATAAATCCGTAGGCCAGAAAAAACACTACCGGAAAATTGGGAACCAGCCAGACACACAGCAAGACATAGCTGGAGGTTGAAAAAACATAGATGCCGACGGCTATCCAGAAATTAAAATCACCCCGTCCCGGGGGGGCCGAAAGAGATCTTTTAAGGTGCCGCGCTGGCCACTGCCGGTGTTGCCGAAGGATCGAATGACATGCCAGATACCGATCATGGCAATCGCAAGGCCCAGGCCGATACCGAAACTCAGGTAAAAATCAAAATTGTTGGCAAAAACCGTATCAACGGTTCCCATCCCCGGGTGCCAACGATTGAGGATGCCGTGTTTGTAGAGCATGGGGTTGGCAATGATCGTGATAATCAGTCCGATCAAGCCGCCCATGACCGCCCAGAAGGGCAGCACCATTCCGATAAATACGAGTCCCAGATCAAGCTGAATGCCGGTGGCCACAGCCGGCAGCATTTCTTCCGTGTGACCGGTCAGTTCCACCCACGGTATGGGAATCAACCGGACCGGCTCCATCAGAAAAAGGCCGGAAACAGTGGGTAGCAAAACATAGATGCCGCCAAAGGCCAGGCCGATAACGCCGCCGATGGAAAAAATTCGCCACTTCCAGCTTTTGGCCTTGTCTTCGGTGGATTCGGCCAGCGCCATGGTCCCCAGGGCCGCCACCGGCGCCATTGGGAAGGGAAGCTTTTCGACATCGGAAGTAATGCGGTAAAACACGTAGCCCAATCCAAACTGATCGATCCGCTGAATAATTTGGGTCCCGATCAACAGCAGGATGGGAATCAGCCAGTCCCGATGAAAGAAGGTCCGCTCCACCAAAGAGCTCGAATCCTGTCCGGGGGCGACCCAGCTGGGTATGAATTCAGTCAGCCCCAGCATTCTGGCCGCATCGGACTGAACGAGATATTGGCTCCACAGCAGACCTTGAAACGGCGTTGCCAGGGCGGCGCCGGCTATATAGTAGAGCAGAAAAATTTCCTGTTGCTTTAGCTGACTGTACGAACGCTTGGCAAGCTCGGCAAATAGAATGATGGTCACCCAGCGGGCGGCCGGCCCGATCCCGGTTCCGATTACCAGCTGCAGATACATACTGCCGGGCATCATGAGAAAACCGATAAAAATCGCCCCGACGACAGTCTTCCAGTCAAACCCCTCCTCGAAATGATCCGGAGCCTTTAGTAAATCTCGATATTCTTGCAGTTCTTTGTCTTCGTACATATTCCGTGTTCCGTGGTGCGCGTTGCGCGGTACGCGGTACGCGTTGCGGTTTTCGGGTTACGTGTTGCGGGTTCCGAGTTCCGTGTTCCGTGGCACGTGGGAAGTAGTAGGCGTTGCGCGTTTTGAGGTACGCGTAATCAGCTTCGGATTAAATGGTGCGCGGTGAATGATTCGAGCTGTATAAATTATTTCCATCTTTCTTCCACGTATTGAATATATTTGTTAATCTTAGCGCCAAGCTCATCATATCTTCTCAAAAAGTTTATTAATTCGTCACTCAGAAATTCATGTGTGTCGTTCAAAAAATTTAAATGCACAATAGTTTCGTCACAAGAAGCGTGCGCGTAGGTCAAAAACTTCAGGAAATCGGCCTTATATCGTTTTCGACCATATCCTTCAACGATGCAGGAAGGAATTCCCTTCGATGATTTTCGAATCTGTCTTCCCTCCTCATATTGTTCATAATTGGGGAGTTTAAGTGTTAATCGGTGTATTTTAACTGCCAACTTATAGGACAGCTGATATATTTCCAGGTCTTTATAGCTCCGCACCCAAGCTCCTTCAAAATCCAATCAAATAAATGTCGCCCAATGAAGCGCATTGACCAACTCAAATCTCGTAATCTGTATCTCGCACCCCGCCTCTCGCAACCCGCAACCCGCACCTCGCAACCCGCAACCCGCACCCCGTAACCCTCAACCCGCACCTCGCAACCCGCAACCCGCACCCCGTAACCCGCAACCCGCACCCCGCACCGCGCAACCCGTACCCCGCAACCCGGACTAGTTCGGCAACACCAGATAACTCGAATAACTGAAAAGTCCATAGATGGCCCAGGAGCCGGCCATCAGAAAATCCCCGATAATGAGTCCGATAAAAAAATTGCGTAATTTTTTGAACAATCCCACCCCACCATAGCGCATGCACAGTGCATTGCAAAGCCACCCGACAAAAAAGCTGAACCACAGAATTCGCATGGCCGAGCTGTAGGCCGTTAAATACCCGATCGGGTGGATCGGCCACCAGTAAAACCGGTGATAGCAGACGACCAATATCAACATGATCACCGCACCGGCCAGCGTAAAGATGGTCACCCATTTGCTGGCTTCCATCGGCGATTCGACCAGGCTGTTGATATCGTCGTAAACCGCCACGGTGGTGCGGGTGGCCCAGTCAAGCTCGAGTTCACGCACACCGAATTTGTAGCACAACACCAGCATGGCTAAAAACGAAACAACGATTCCGGCGATCAGCACCGCAATGATAAAGTAAAATATACGGCGGTTATTGGCCGCCTTGTCTGTCACCTTGCGGGTATGCAGCAAGGACGGTGTGAGAGACTCCCGCAAATCGACAAACAACAATTTTTGAACGACACCGGCCACGACCAATCCGACCCCGGTAAAAAACTTGGTGCCGAAAAAAGCGATAATACCGTCCATGGGTGCGGCGGTCAGGGTAAAGTAAGCAATACCGCCCTGGCAGATCACCCGGGTGGCAACCAGGGTAAAAATGAAGAACGCGCCCACCACGATAAAGGAAAATAAGAATGGAATGCCGAAATAGTGGCACCACACCACAATTGCAGTCCCCCCGCCGATGGCCCCCCAGAACGCCCAGCGGGTGGAGATCCACTCCTGCTCAACATTTTTGTCATTCTTGAGGAAGAAGCCTTTTTGCAGCACCTCTAGAAAATGAAAGCGAGCCAGCCACGCCAAAAAGACGAAAAACACCAGATAGGCCCCGATCATTTGAGTCTCTTCGGGACGCGCGATGGTCGGGCCGAAAGTCACCCCCAGGGCGGCTGCGGGTATATTTAACCCGAGAATATAAAGCACGCCGATAAACAGCGCACCGAAGATATAAAACAGCCAGAAGGAAAAGGATACCTGTTTGGAGGTTAGAAAAGCAAAACCGATAAAGGCCGGATGGATATAGATTTTAAGTTTGTAAAAACCTGAAAACAGGCCTTGTTTGGGAAAATAATTGCCGGCCAGAATCAGGGTGGGGATCGATGGAACCGAAGGGTTGTAAAAGTTGAGCCCGTTAACCAGGTGCAGGCACACCGGCAGCAGAATCCCGGCCAGCAGGAATCGATTGGCAAAAAAGCGACCCAATTGATGATTGTCAAGGGCCTGCTGCATCATGAGCGGGACTTGAAGCAGCGGAAAATTGATGCGTTCATTGTAGAGACCCTGTTTACTCAACAGGCTGACAACGCAGACCAGCACGATATAGCAAAGCAGGACAAATCCCGCCCAACCGAACAGGGGTCCCAGCCAGGCATCCCAGGGAATTTTTTCGAAGACCTCCAGCCACCCCATCTGCCGGCCGCCGGTCAGCCCGTTATAGAATTCAGTGATGGCTTCCTGACTCTGCGGATACCAGCTGTTTGGCAGCAGAGGCTGCAGCATTTCTTCCCATCGGTTTTCGACAGAAGCAAAATGATAGGGCGCCGTAAAATTGATAAAAAAGGTCCGCGCCAGGCCGGTCCAGGCTATTCCCGACAACAATACCATCAGGGACCAGGATACCAGCAGCTCTTTGCCGGTCAGCAGGTTGCGTCCCTTGAATATGCTCCGGATCAGGGCCGTAATGATCATCAGCCACATAAAGAAATAAAACGGCGCCAGCGGAAAATGCCCCCCGCCCAGGGGAGTGCCCTGCCGGTACGCATTGTTAAACGGTGTTATCAGGCATATTGCCAGAGCAAGTACTGAGCCTAATAACAGAGCGCGCAGTCGGATTTTGTGGCCGGAGGCGGTATCGTCAATTTCCGGCTTCGATTCGTCGTCCATGGGAATTCGCTGGTCTTCAGTCATCAAATGCTTCCTTGGTCGGGTCATTCACAGGTACCACGGAACACGCAGGCCCGACTGCCAAACGGATGGCCGCAAAGCGGTTCGTTATTGGTTATTAGAAAGAAAAATGGCCTGCGCTCAACCGAAGTTGTAAATCATCAAAGAAATTGACTCAGGGTTCATGGCTGCCGGGTCAGGCAGAACATTCCGATCTTCACCGCCCATCCCGCCCGTGGAAAATCAGCAGGGTCTAAAACAGCCAAAGCAGCCCGAAGTGCATCCGGCGTTGGATTCGATTGACGAATAACCAATAACCAATAACTAACAACCCCCAATTCCTTTTGCGCATTTAGCAGCAGCTGCTCATAATGCTGTTTCGTCTTGTCATCAAAGGAGCGCCACATCAATAGCTGTTTGCGAATATCATGCAAAAATGCCTTGTTGATGCGATGCCAGGCATTGGCTTCGCCGGACTCACGATTAAGTTGAACATGTATTTCCAGAAAGCCGGCCTCCGTCTCGGCCGGCCTGAATTGCAGCGCTACCTGCTGCATAATGCCGAAGTCGAATGGCGCCAGCCAAACTTGGGTTTTAATCTGAAGGCAGCGATCATTTTCAGATACCTCCGGTGTTGGACCGTCAGAATATCGATTCGCACCGGAACCCGTTAGGCAAACGGAACTGAATCTAATATTGGCAGTGGAAAACATGCCATGGGAAATGTCCTGATGCCCCTCAAAATATTCATATAAAAATCCCCCGATGCTCCGGTGCTCCTGGTAGGTCATTAAAAAGGGCAGGGTTAATTCCAGTAAATTGCCCCGGGCCTGGGGCAGCGTCCAGGACCGGTTCACATCGGGCATGGCGATTTCGCCGGCCACTTTGGATGGATATATGACGGATATCAGCACCACCACGATGACCAGGATCATGGCGGCAACTCCGGACATGGATGAATAATTCACCGTGATGCCGGACCACAGCGAAGTCTCGGCAAATAATTTGGCGGTCGTCTGAGCCATCAGATACCCGAAAACCACGCTTAAAACAGCAAAAGCCAGCGCCTCGGCAATGAAAAGAAAGGACACGTGGGACGGCGCCAGCCCCACTGACGTATAGATGCCGATTTCACGCTTGCGTTCGTAAACACTGCCGATCATGGTGTTTAAGACGATGAAAATGGATATAACCAGGGGGATAATGATATTGGGAACCCCGCTGTAGCTCATGGTATCACTGGCATGGTAAAGGAAAGTCCCCTCCGGTTCCCCGCTGAACAGAGACAGCCCGAAACGGTCGATCAGATCCCGGGCCGTTGCCGGTATCGATTCCTGGAAAAGGGGCCGTATGGACACCCCCTTTAAATGCCCTCCGGCCGCTAAAAGGAACTGATAGGGTACGATGACGGTCAAATCGCCGGCAATATGCTGATAACGGCTTTGAAATTCCCTCACATCATCACCGGATTCCAGGGCTTCTTCTTCTACTTCCGTCAGCTCCGACGACATTTCCCGCGGAAAAGTTACCGGTGTCAGGGGTTCTCCGTCGATATCAATGCGCTCCTGCAATTTCTTGCCGGAGAAAATACCGACCACCTTAAAGGGTATCCCCCACAAAGAGACGGAATGGTCTAATGGCCGGTTCGGATCGATATTCAACTGCTCGGCCATTCGCTCGGGCAACAGCACGGCATGGCGTTCGTCGGGCAGCAGCCAGCGGCCGGCGGTCAGGATTTGATCCAGTCCCGATACCCGGGGTTCATCGGCCGAAAGCCCCACCATGCCTTGGGCTGCAAAGACATGGCCATTGAAATTGACCGGAACCTGGGTGGCACGGGTGCGGTCCTCATCTTCCAGCCATACCCGGGGTACGACAATGGCTTTGCCGCCGAAGGAATTGGAGATACGGCCCAAAGCTTCCGGCGGCAGACTGCGCCAGTTGACGTTCTTCAAGAAAAAACCCTGGTAAGGCGCCTGGGTGTCGTATAACACCCTGGAATGCCGCCGCATGGATTTGGCGGACGTAAAGCTCATTATTGTAAAAGTTAGAATGACCAGCGTGGCGCAGGTCAACGCGGTGCACAGACGGCGGCGCCTGAGATTGCTGACGCCCAATAGGAAGGCAGCCACAAATGCTTTCCAGCGGCCGATTTCACCTGACTGCACCAGCTGCGCCCGGGTTTGCAGCATTGCCATTTCCTCTTCGAACCGAAAGAAAATGATCAGGGTGACGATTAAGGAAAGGCCCATGATAAAAAATGCCAGGATGACCACCATGGGGCTGTAGGCCAACCGGAAGGCAGGGTGGACATTGTAAATGATCAGGATCAGCAACAGCAAAATCCCGCTGAAAGCAATGATCCGTTTGTAAATATTGGCGTAAGAAAATAGCAGGCGCTCGAGGCAGAAAGCAAACGGCACGAAAAGCGCAATGTAAAACAGCACGCCATAGAGTACATCTTTTTGGGTTTTTTCCACATCATCGTAAACCCGGCTGGCGAGCGCCCATGAGCGGGCGGAGGCTTCGAAATACTGGTCGTAATCCTTTTTGAGCCAGGCCGCTTGTGCCAGATCCAGGGATTTTTGCCCCGTCTGCTGAAGGTTGCGAATGCGCTCGTTGAAGATGCCCCGTTTCTCCAGGTTGGTGATGCGGGGGGTCAGCAGTTGCCACATATCCCGGGCCACTTTATATTCGGTCTGGTGTAATATCGGCCAGTCTTCGACCATGTACCCGTTGCCCAGGGGATTATCCGGGGTGGCGTTGAGCAAAATCATTTTTTTGCGCAGCACACTGTCGGAAAGCGTCATTTTCAACGGTGTGCCGGTTTCCAGAAAAACGGTCGTGATGTTGGAGGCATTGCGGTAATAGGAAATCCAGGTATCGAGCCGGCTGTAAAAATAGCGCAATGGATCCGCTTCCCGCCGGCCGTCGATGATTTGACCTTTGTGAAGGTAGCGGAAAGTGCGCGGCTCCAGAAGGTTGAAGAGGGTGATCCCGTTGCTGGCAAACATAATGAGATCGGTTTCCATGTGACGGCGAAACATTTTGACCCGATAGGATTTTTTGCCGGTCTGTTTTTTATCGATGGTCCATTTGACCGTGCCGTCGGTCTCATCAAATTTGTAGCCTTCGAAAATCACCTTGTGATAGCTGTGCTTTTTATCCGCCAGCCCCCTCAGGTGGAATTTACCCATGTGATCGACAATGGTATAATATCTGGCCGGGCCCTGATAGCAAAGCAGGACTGTCCCCGGGGCCGGTTGGTCTGCGAACAACTCGCCGTGCCTCAAAAATTTGGCATTCCCGTTGATTTCTCCAATGCCATTGCGGGGCATAATCCCCTCGTGAACTTCGGGCGCCTGGGCCAGATGTCGAATTAATCCTGCGACCACCGCGCTTTGCTGTTGGGCGAATTGAAGATCGACGCCTTCAAATGTGTCGCTGGGCGTGCCCCAGGCAGCGCGGGCATCGTTGACGGTCACGAAGGTCAAGCCGTGATATCCGGCCAGGGCCGTAACCTCACCGCCCAATGGGGGCTGATCCAGAAAGTAGCTTTGCCAGGATCGGCGGCGGCTGGGGCGCAAAGTGTCCTTGTACATGCCTTCGATTCCGAGGGATTGCTGAACTTCCGTGGCCCCCAGACGCAGGACTTCATCCAGCAGGGAATAGATCGCGGTCCGTTTAATCCTGGGACGAAAAGGGTACTGCCAGCCATAGTTGAATGCTCCGAAACCGTCGCCGTGGCTGGATAGATGCAGCGATACGGTTGCAACCAGATCGTATACCTTGGCATGGCCGCGAAACTCCCTGGCGCTGTTGAGCAGATTCAGCTGCGTATCAGCATCGTTCAGAATGGCGCGTTGCTCGGCGATGGCCTTGGGAACGAGTTCACTCAGGGCCTGCTGCTCTGATGGCAGCAAATCCGTGTATGACGGTTTCCAAACCAACTGCCGCAACAGCGAACGCTCTTCGGCCAATGTATCAATTTCGCCCTGGTTGGCAGCGGATTTTTCCTGCAATCGCAGCCGCATCAGGCGGCGTGACACCACATCGGAGCTGGTTTTCACTTGTTCCTCGAGGGCCAGCTTGGCCAGCTTCCGGCTCTCTTCGGCGGCCGGATCCTCGGTGCTTAAATAATCGAAGGAGATATTTTCCAGGGCCTTGATCGTTTTGCGGGTTTTCTTTCTCAGCGCTTTCAGCTCCCGCTTCATGCGGCGCTGAATTAATGACCGGGTTGTAAAACTCCATACCAGTTCCCGCATTCCGGCCAGCGCCTGGGCGTGGCCGCTGGTGGCGGCCAGGATAATCGTGCGGGGAGGCGGATGCGCCTTCAAGTATTGGGCCAGAAAGAGAAGCGTCGCCACGCCGCAGGCTTCATCGGCGCCGGGCGAAAGCCCGGCAACCCAGCTGGTGCTGTCATAAAATGCTTCAACCAGCACGGACTGCTCTTTGAGCTCGGGATCGGTCCCGGGAATGATGGCATAGACGTTCTCGGCCAGAACTTTTTCCCAACCGATATCGGAAGACAGCTGAACTTCTTCGGCAAGGCGTCCGGCCGGTCTGGTTTCAAAGTCAGGGTACAACTCCTGAATTTGATCAAGCGGCATCCAGAAGCGCGGGAACTGAATCGGAGAAAGCTCGAATTTTTCTTCGAAAAGAATTTTAGTGGAATTTCCACGATCCACATAGATCAGGGCCTTGGCCCCCAGATCGGCGGCGTAGAGCCAATTCTTGCCCGATTCGAGTTCCATGAGGATGATGGACCCTTCGATGACTTTACCATTTAACTCGTGGAACTCTCCGTGACCGGCATAAACCAGAGGAGCTTTGATTCCTGGGGAAGGTATGGTCTGAGGGGTAACCGCATTTCCCCGCAGCGGCCGGATCGGAATTGCCATATCCCGCCCGGGGATGGTCAGGATACTGCTTTTCGGCTTGATAGTCGCGAGATCAAAATGGTGCGTGCCGACGGTTTCGACGCCCAGGGATTCCAAACGGTTTCGGATATATTCAGCGGCCGCTTGATTGCCGGGAGTCCCGGTGCTTCGATCACCCAACTCCGACAACTTCCGGATATCGGCCGCAAAGAGATCGGAGGCTTCTTCCGAAGTTGTAGCAATGGCCGTGAAACCGAAACAGCATGTCAGGGCGACAGCCAGAAAGCTGACCAGAAACAGGCGGGTTGCGCGGTGCGAGATGCGTGTTGCGTGTTGCGTGTTGCGGGGTGCGAGCTACGGGTTGCGGGGTGCGGGTTACGGGGTGCGGGTTGCGATGTGCGAGATGCGGGGTTCGAGGTACGCGGTTCGAATTGCGGATAACCAAATTCACAATGGCGGTCGCCCGATGTTTGATGCTTGACGCGGGTACCTTTACGAATATTATCAAATATTTTATGGTTTGGTAGGTTGTTATTTATCATAATATCCACCAAAATTCTTAATATGGTAAGAATATATTCAAAATTCAAATGTACTGATCAAACAGTTTGCTTGAGCGGGTTTTTGTACAACGCCCAAGTTAAACTGAAACCATTGTCAAAAAGCAACAAACACAGCCAAAAGGCTGCCGACATCTCACCGCCCACAACCTTCACTCCGAAGCCCGCGACTCACATCCCGCACCCCGCATCCCGCAACCCGCACCCCGCAACCCATATCCCGCAACTCGCAACTCGCAACCCGCAACCCGTCCCTATTCCCGCGAACCGATTTGCCCGATCGAGATGGACAGTTCTTCGCGATTTTCAATTTTATCGACCCGCCCATCCCGAATCCACACCACCTGATCGGAGACATTGAGCATCTTGAAATCGTGGGTGGCGGAAATGACGGTCACTCCCCGGTCCTGGCTCAAGCGTTTTAAGAGGGCGATGATTTCTTCCCCGGTGGTCAGGTCAAGATTGCCGGTGGGTTCATCAGCCAGAATGATGGCAGGATCATTGGCCAGCGCTCTGGCGACAGCAACCCGCTGCTGCTGCCCGCCCGAAAGTTCAAAAGGCTTGTGACTGAACCGGTCTCCCAGGCCTACCAATTCCAGCAGTTGCATGCCTTTTTCGGTCGCGGCATCATTATTCATGCCGGCAAACACCATCGGTATGGTCACATTTTCCAGGGCAGTCATGACTTGTATGATATTAAACGTCTGAAAAATATAGCCGATTTTACGGCAGCGCAGCCAGGCCAGTTCATAGGCATCGAGCTGAGCGATATCGACTTCATCAATGAAAACTTTGCCGGTCGTCGGTTTATCCAGGCCGCCGATCATGTTGAATAAAGTACTTTTACCCGACCCCGACGGACCCATAATGGAGATATAGTCACCTTTGGCGATTTCAAGATCAATACCCTTGAGGGCCTCCACATCAATTCTGCCCAGCTTAAATACCTTGGTTACTCCAGTAACCCGCACAACATTAGCCGTTTCTGCCATGGTTAAACTCCGCTTCACGTCGTTTGATGAGCGCTTCGCTTGAAGAGCGCTTTGCTAGAAGAGCGCTTTGCTTGAAGAGCGCTTTGCTTGAAGAGCGCTTCGCTTGATGAGCGCTTCGCTTGATGAGCGCTTCGCTTGATGAGCGCTTCGCTTGATGAGCGCTTCGCTTAAAGAGCGCTATACTTAATGAGCGCCCTGCGGCCTCGAGGAGCAACCCTGCGGGCCTTGATGCATAAATATGCAACTTGAACTTTGGTTGATTGATACCAGAAGGTTACCTTCTTACCTTACCAACTTCTTTCTTCGGCCTTCCGAGCACTGTCTTTCAACTTCCGACTTCCGCATTCCCACTTCCGCATTCCGACTTCCGCATTCCATTACTGTTCCACCCGCATGGCTTCGACGGGCTGCATTCTGGCCGCCACCAGCGCCGGATAGAATACACCCAGCAGGCTCAGCAAACATCCGACTCCGGTGGCAACCGCAATCGAGACAACAACCTCATTCCAGGATATCGCCGTGATGGCGACGGTGCCGAAACGCGCCCAGCCGCTGAACAGCGAGAAGATAGCGCCCAGCAAGGCTCCAATACTGGCGCCTGCCAATCCCTGCATTCCGGCTTCGAGAAAAAAAAGGCGCAGGATAAAGCGATCCAGTGCGCCCAGGCACTTCATGGTGCCGATTTCACGAAAACGCTCGGTGACCGCCATTAGCTGTGCGTTTACAATGCCAACCACACAGACCAGAAGTGAAAGTATGACAAGCCATCGTTGCTTGGGACTACTGCCCACGGATGTGTCACCGGGTTCCAGGTCATAGCCGGATCGGATCAGCAGGCGGCGCAGTTCGGGTTCCTGGGTGTCCAGCATACCGTTGGCAACGTCGTTGCTGACACCGATAAAACTTAAAAAAGATACGGCCAGCACAAGGCTCAACGTGGTGATCAAGGAGCGGAAGAAACGAACTTTGATGCTTTTGATTGAAATTTCCAGGGATTTCATGAAAGGAAGCTTGACCTGGCGCTGCACCTGGTCAGATCCGGTTTTCGACTCTGCTGGTGTTGTTTTTGCGCTCATGATCTGATCCTCGACCTCACAAATTAGAAACCCGGTGAAAATGAAGAAATGTAAAGGGGTCCCACCCCATGCAAACGTTAGATAATGCGTTGGATCCGCTGAATTCCTGCCAACGACGGGTCCGACATGAATTTGCGACACGGGGAAAATTATTCTCGGGAATGATCGATTAGCAATCGCCTATCGGTAGCGGTATGCCGGGCATTTGGCCAATACCGCTAATTAGCATATTTAAATTGCAGTGTAAATGAGAATGGTTATTTCTTCCGCATCAGATAAACTCCATCCCTTATGCTCAGCATCACTTTTTCAACCCGGTCTTCCTGTCTTACTTTTTCGTTAAAACCGGCGATGGCCCTGGCATTTTCATTGGTAATTTTCTTTTTAAATATTTTGTTGCGCCAGAAAACATTATCCACAAAGATGAGTCCGCCCGGGCCTAAGATGCGCACAGCTTCTTCAAAATAATCACTGTAGGACGGCTTGTCTGCATCGATGAAAACAAAGTCTGCACTGCCGGCCGGTATTTTTTTGAGCGTTTGCAAAGCGGGCCCTAACTGCAGATTAATTTTCCGGCCGTAAGGACTCTTGTTAAAATAACGTCGGGCGATGTCGGCGTATTGCCGGCTGTTTTCGCAGGTTGTCAGGATACCGTCTTCCGGTAGGGCTTCGGCAATGACCAGCGCAGAATAGCCGGTGAATGTACCGACTTCCACCGCCCGTTTGGTTCCGGATATTTTAATCAACAGTTGCAGCAGTTTACCCTCGACCTTGCCGATGCTCCAAAATGAGCGCCCGGTAATGCTTTCAGTTTCTGCCATTAGTTCCTCGAGCAGAAGCGAAACATCGTCGGTATGGGCATCCACATAATTATCGATAATTGTCGTAATATCAGCATCCATAGTAGATCCCTGAGAGCCTAAAAGCGGAAACCGCAATCAACCGCCGGCAGTGGAGTAAATTTAATGTAGGCAACAGATAGTTTTGTGTCAAGCGCGAAAAAAGAGGTGATAAAAAACTGGTCACCATTTTTTTGAAAAGGTTTGACATCCTGCGGTTTCCGTAATTAAGTTACAGCTGAACATTAGACGTTGCCCGACCGACCGCGGGCAGGTTGGTAATCAATCGCAACTATAACCCAACCCGGCAGAGCCGGAATTGAAGATTGAAAATTGAATATTTATGGTTCGCCTTCGGCGGATCTATTATATTTGTCATCCACAGTCATAAATCCTGTGCAAACATGATGTGATTTCAATAAATAGACACTAAAAAAGGTAAATCTAAGGCTTTAAGTATTTATGAAATGTCTCGAACCTGGAGTGATGGAGTATAGGGGTATCAAGAGCAGACATCCAACCTTTAGACATGACTACAGCACGCCAGCACTCCAATACTTCGAAAATTAATAAATATTTAAAGGTCCATACGGATCACCTTTTTTGGGATCATAGATCCGAAACTAATTAGGAATATGCAAAATTACGAGACCCATCAGATAGCGGACTTCCCGACAGCGGATCCGATTCCCGATCATATTCAAATCCAAACCATCACGGGCTGCAATGGCAGATGCATATTTTGTCCCAACGGCAAAACCCGGCGCAATATTCCCAAGGGACGACGCATGGATTGGGACCTGTATCGATCGATCGTGGAGCAAGCCATAGCATTGGGAATCCGGCGCTATTCGGTATATCTGATGAACGAACCGATGCTCGACCGCGAACTTCCTCAACGGGTTGAATATATCAGCGCCCGGATTGCCAAACCGCAGTACGTTAAGGTTACCAGCCACGGCGGCCTGCTGACGGAAAGTATGGCACGCGGTTTGCTCGATGCCGGCCTGGATAAGCTTAAAATATCAGTGCAAAGTTTAAATCCGCAAACCTACCGCGAGATCATGGGCCTGGAACTGTCAAAGACCTTGAGCAATATCGACCGTTTGCTGGCGCTGAAGCAGCAGGGCGGTTATAAATCGCCGCGCCTTGAAATCGTCATGGTCGATTCGGTTCAGACTCACGATGAGATCCCCGCCATCAAGCGCTACTGGCAGCAGCGGGATATTAAGCTGTATATTGAGCCGGTTGAAAACCGCGCCGATCAGCACAATATCCGGGACTCGGCTGTCAGTGCCCGAAAACTGAAGGCTTTTTCATGGTGCCGGCGTCTGATGGAACAAATCTACATTCTATACGACGGACGCATGCTGCAGTGCTGCGCCGACTGGGAGCAGCGCAGTGTTATGGGAGACCTGACCCGGGCAAGCCTGGCGGACATCTGGCAGGGTCAACGCTATTCCGATTATCGACGCCGCTTCGCAGCCGGTGACGTCAAAGGCACGATTTGTGCCTGCTGCCGCAAACAGAGCGGAAAAGGGTGATGGTTATTTGTTATTAGTTATTGGTTAATAGTGTATTGAAGATTCATTGCGTATTAGTACGAGATGCTATTGATACCATAGCCCCGATCCACATCAGCCGGCAAAATGTTGCCGATAAATACCTAACCCGGATAAACCGGAAATAGCCACAAAGACACGAAGACACGAAGAAAAAAAATTTTATAAATAAACTTCGTGCCATTGTGTCTTGGTGGCGAAAATCTTTTATTTGATAAATCCCTCGCAAACATGATGTGATTACATTAAATAAGCCTAAGTTTTTACCGAGACGACACTTGGAAAAAATGGCCCCTGCGGGCAGCAATGGCGAATTTCATTGGCTTTAGGTTTCAGGTGTCAGGTTTCGGGTGTCAGGGAAAAGAGGTGCGAAAACCTGCCACCTGAGCACTGATCCGCCTGCGGCGGAAAATCTTGCAAAACTTACAACATGTTGTCAGAAAAAAGCCACTAAGGGCCAATAACGAATAACCAATAACAAATAACGCCTTCGTAGCCACAGTTATTGCGCTGTAAAAGTTTCGGCCATGGCCGCTGCATCACGCCGATTCCCGTCGCCCAAGACAACCTCATAGGCCATGATCGGTCGCGAAAATCCTTTCACCTCAATGGTCTGGTGGGGCAAGGTTTCGATCTGATCGTTTACCAGGGCCCAGGTGGAATGGCTGATCAGAATACCTCCCGGCTTGCAGGCCGTCTCCAATCGTGAAGCCAAATTGACTTGCATGCCCATGGCGCTGTATTCACTGCGGCGGCGGGAACCGAAGCTGCCGACAGTAGCCATGCCGGTGTTGATCCCGCAGCGGATCTGCAGCGGATTTTCAATTCCCTGGTAGAACCATTTCAATTGCAGCTCATCCATGGTTTGCTGCATATCAATGGCCATCCGCACACCTCGCAAAGCCTGATCCCGGTCATTCGTCCGATCCGGGGCACCGAAAAAGATGAACAGCGCATCACCGGTAATGTTGGCCAAAGTGCCTTCGTATTTCTGAATGATGTCATTCATACAAGTAAAATATTCGTTTAGCAGGCGCCCCATATCTTCGGGTTCCATTACATCCGTGGTGCGGGTAAAATCCTTGATGTCGGAAAAAAACATGGTCAACTTGCGGCGCTGGTGATTCTGGACCGGCTCCACCTCCCCGGCCAATATCTTGCTTGCCAGCTGTGAGGGCACATATCTCGATAGAAACTTACGGGCCTTGTCGACCATATTCTTCTGTTTTTGCAAATCTTGGGTTCTTAATTCAATGGTCCTTTCCTGCTTTAATCGATAGTTGTTGACCTCTTCAATCCGTCGCTCGAGCTCTTCAATAATTTCCCGCGAAATGCGGAAACGAATCAGATCCAGGTAACGCGAGAAAAGGGGCTTGGCCCGCCATTTGATATGATATTCACAAAAATCGCCGGCTTCAAACTGGCACGATGTTTCTTGCACGGTGGCCGGGTTGCCGGTCAATTTCCCGAGGCCTTCATAAACACCTTTGTTCATGTCACAAAAATGCTTATTGATTCCGGGATCATCATTCCAGGATATTCTTACCACGGCCAAACCGTTCTTATTTTCCATGACTTCAACGGACCGGTTCCGGTTGAACTTGGCATTTTCCCGCGGCAGCCGCTTGATGATGGTTTGAACGCCGGCCATCCGCATCAGGAAAACCTGGGATCCCACGGCGGTTTTAAATATATTGCGTCCGGCTTTGTAGATGGCAGCCGGGTCGTCGATCATGGCGATGGTATTGCGGTAAACCCTGCGGAGCACCTCGTTTGAAACCCAGTGGTCCGCGCTGAGCAGGTAATCGCCGTCCACCGGAGTGAGTCGGCCGGTCTCCTCATCGATGACCAGAAAACGTTTATTGCCGGCGATTCCATCGAATAGCTCCCGGTGCGAGACCCGGGAGAAAAGGCCTTTCAGATAATGTTCGCAGGTAAGAATGTTAATGCAGCTGGCATCCTTGGGCATCGGTTTGCCGGATATCAAGTCTATCGCCTTCATGCAGCCCCGCTATCGAATTCAACCACCCGGTTCTCGCTCAACAGAAATCAGAAACCGAAACGTTAAGGGTTTGCGTAAAAATACGAGACGGATTATGGCAGTCCCAGCGCAATATAAAGACATTGCAATGGCAGAGTCAAACGGGAGAATCTGGCATTATTTGTGATTACCGATAGTGGTGTTCACCGTACTGATTTGAAACAGGCTGAAATCAGGAGGAAAAAGTTTGATTTGGAAAGTCAGGTAGACGAAAAAGCTTTAGAATACTGGTTTTATCGTCTCCTTATCTGATAAATTCAATGAATATAGGAAACTACAAATCTATACCACCATAAAACCTTATGAATTAGTGGTTAATCGGAATCACAATTTGAGCAAATCGCTTGTGCAATTGATCGAAATAAGCAAAAATTTTATCCAACCACAAGCGTAGTGACAAAAAATTTTCGGTTCTAAAGCCCAAAAGAAGGTAGTCCTTTGGGGGGCTTTAATTTTTTCAAATTAAGAATAAAGGGGGGCTGGGGTGTTGGAGTGTTGGAGTGTTGGAGGCCTGGTGGGCTGGATTACTTAGTATTGGGGTATCGGTTGAAGCTTCGATGTCTTCTTTATATACCCCAGTACTCCAGCACTCCAATACTCCAAGATCGAGACTTCTCAATTACATCTTGTGATTATAAAATTGCCTTTTATTGGTTACAGGTCCGAAAATTTATTGTGTCCTATTGGGTGTTGGATGATCGATCCAGGTATTCGATGCGTTCGAGGATCTGGCGTGCCGCCCGGTGATCGGGATTCATCCGCAGTACCTCTGACACATGATACCGGGCCCGGTCGAACTCGCCTTGAGCGGCCAGCACAGTGCTCAATCGCAGGTGGGCATTGGTATAGCGCGGGTTTAATTTGACAGCCTCGGTGTAGTGCAGTTCGGCCTCTTTCAGTTTCATTTGCTGCAACAACACGCCGGCCAGATTGGCATGGGCTTTGGCTGAGGTCGGATTCAGCTTGAGCGCCTCGGAAAAATGATGCTGGGCCTTTTCAAATTGTTTCTGCATGGCATAGGCGATACCAATATTAATATGGGCCTGGGCATAGCCGGGGTTCAACTCCAAAGCTTCTGTATAATGCTGCATGGCCTCCTGGAGCCTGCCCCGGCGGGCCAACACATTGGCCAAATGGTTGTGGGCCTCGGCAAATCCGGGTTCGATGCGCAGTGCTTCTTCATGGTGTTCGATGGCTTTGTCATACTGGCCCTGTTTGGCCAGGGCCACTCCCAGGTTGGTATGGGCCCGCGCATAGGTGGGCACGATTCGCAGGGCTTCATTGTAGTGATGGACAGCCTCTTCAAATCGGCCCTGCCGCTCCAGCGCACCGCCGAGATTCAAATGGGTTACGGGCGATTCGGGTTCAAGGCGCAAGGCCTCGTTGAAATGACGAATTGCGGCAGCATCCTGGCCTTGTTCAGCCAGGACAAAACCCAGGTTGGTGTGGGCCAGAAAGCTGTTGCCGTTAACCTGCAGCGCATGTTCAAAAAATGTGACGGTGTCGTGCCAATAAGGGATCTGCCGGGCACTGCGCAGCAGGAATAGCCCCAACAGGATCGCCCCGCCGGCGACGGCATACTTTAACCTGAGCCGGGATAATCCCCAGGCCAGGGCCAGGGCGGGACCCAACATCGCCAGGTAGACGTAGCGATCGGCAACCGTTGAATACCGCTGAAAGCCAAAAGAGATCAGTCCCAAAACCGGCAGCAGGCCGACCACGAACACCCCGGCTGAGGTACCAAGCCATCCCAGCTGCCGGCGCTTGATCCATAACAAGATGGCCAGGGCCACCGGCACCAGGCCGGTCAGGATCAGCCAACCGCGTGCCATCACAACCTGGGGCGTGCGGCCGTAATCCGGGCCAAGCTCCAGCGGAAGAGTCAGTTTGGCAAGGTAGAATAAAACCGCATCACCGGCAATCAACGGTCGAGCCCACCAAGACGGTTCAAAGGCCAGCACGGTACCGGGCTGCACCCAGCGGGTCAGAAGACCCCAGGCCAGCGCAATTGCGACCCAAACCGACAAGCTTCCGATTTGGTCGCGCCAGGAACATCGCCAGCCCCAGGCAGCCAGCAGCCAGGCAATCAAGGGCAGCACCACTGCGGTCGGCTTCGCCAAAAGCGCCAGGCAGTATAGTGCGGTAGCGGCACCATATCGCAGACCGTTGTGCGGTGGTCGGCCTGTATCCGATGACGTTTTCGTGTCGATAAATTTCAGGTAATGCCAAATAGCCGCCACCGCCAACAATCCGAACAGCACATCTTTAAAGCCTGCGACCCAGGCGACCGGCTCAACTTGCATAGGGTGGATGGCAAACAACAGGGCACCGCCGCAGGCCGCCCAGGACAGCGGCAATGTTTGGTTTTCGATACTCGCGCCGTGGAACTGCCGGCGATCCAGAAGCAGGATCAAGAGGCGCCATACGATCAAAACGCTCAGCAGGTGCAGCAATACATTGAGGCTGTGAAAAAGCCGGGGATCGGGCGCCACCAGCCCGGAAGAATCAGCGGCCAGCAGTGTTGGCGCCCAGGCGGTCAGGGCGTATCCGGTGTAGGTCAAGGGCGTATACAATCCCTCGTAGGGGTAGCGCCAGAAATGCAACAGGTTTTCCAGGGACCGCGTCTGGAGATACGGATTTTTATAAACATCGACCGAGTCGTCATAGGCCAGAAACTCATGGCCGACAACGGGCCAGTAGACGGCTGTCGTAGTTAAGATCAGGATCATCAGCGGAATGATTCTGGTCCACCTATTACCTCGCTTGGCGGGTTCCTGTGAGGAAGAATTCGTCTCCGGATGCGCTTCAGCCATAATCAGTTACCCATTTCCCATCGGCCCAGGAAGCCGGCTGAATTTGCAGCGCCGTTCATGTCGATGGACAGTGACGCATCAATTCTTCTATGATTCAACGATTGAATAATTTTGTCGCTTAAACCTTGGGCATCCATCCGATTCAAATCCAGCATTTCAATCGGCAGAAGATCTTTGATTTTATCCACCCGCAGGGGTTGTTCCCGCTGGCGCATATAAGGGAAAATCAAGGCGGGGACCTGCGTTACGAGCAAATTCATGCAGGTGTTATAACCGGCCAGGCTGATCGAAAGATCGGCCGCATACAGATAGTCCAAAAAACGCCGGGTGTAGCGCTGAATCCGGGCACCGGTTGAGGCGCGCTCAGACAATTTTTCAAATTCTGTGTCATCCATGAATGGTCCTGCAAATATTTCAACCCTGAAATTCAGGTTGTCGACCAGGAGATCACAGGCATCCAACACCAGGGATAAAATTGGGTACCCGGAACGCCCGCCCCCGGCACTGGCCACGAGCAGTTTTTGCTCGGGAGCAATATTTAATGCCTGCCGCAGGATCTTACCGCCGGCGGGATCTGCCTGTTGGGCGATAAAGCCTGTGTACACCACCGGGATCTTGATTTCATAATCCCGGCTGAAGGTTTCATTCAAACTGAGCAGCTTTTCATCGGAGTGAACCAGCGGGGCATCAAAATCCCGGTTTAGTTTCTCCAACACGCGATTCTCGTAAGCTGCCGGATCCTTTTTTTCCACCAGGATGTCCCGCAGACTGCATACGGTTTTGACAGCGCCGTATTTGCCGGCCCGGATATCTTCGAGCAAGGGCTCGAGTTCAAACCCGAATATGGATCTTCCGAAAGGATAGAGCTCGATAATAAACACGTCCGGTTGTTTTTGTTCGAACAGGGCCTTGAGAATTGTTTTGCGCTCCAACTTGATCTGGTCGACTGATTTGCTGTTATCACCGGGAATCAGGGTAGTAAACATCTCATCCATATACAATGTGGGCAGTCGCACGAAATCCACGTGGTCCGGCATGTCCAAAGCCACTTCCTGTCCGCCGGCAACCAGGGTAACTTCGTGCTCTGCCAGCGCACGGGCAAATTCCAGGCTTCGGACCAGGTGCCCCATACCCCAGACATATTGACAATAGAAGATGATATTCAAATTAATCCGCTAATTAATCCGCTAATTAATCCGCCACGAAATGCAGCTCGATCAACACGGTAATCTATTTCTTGAAAAATTGAACCGTGTCAACCACCCAATCACAGGCGGATTAATTATTTTATGCTTCGCGCTAGACCTTCAAAATCAACTAGTTTAAGTTCTTCGTGCCGGTTCAGAACCGTCAGCAGCATTTCAAGAAAATCAAAGGCCGCCTGATTCATGCGCTGATGATGAATCATGATCCCGCAGCAGCCGGATGCAATGGCCTGCTGCAGTTCATCAAATAGATTGGACCACCCGGCTGCCGGTGATTTCTCCTTGCGGGTGTGCAGGTCGACATTGACATCGTAGCTTGGCAGTCTTTCCGAGGACTTCGGTCGACTGCCCCGGCTGCGAGAAACCGCAGCGTATCCCAAAAGTTCAAGTACGTCCAGCGCCTTTTGATCGCAGCGATTCCAGGGTGGGGTGAAAACCGGATAGAATTCTTTATCCAGCAGTTTCTCCAGGCGATGTCGGCCGCAGGAGATATCATGCTCGATATCAGCCCGGGAACGCGCGGGACCGAACTCCTGCTTTTTGCCTTCAACCTCATGGTTGGTATGCCGCCAACCATGCTGATGCCAACACCAGCGGGATCCGTTGGTCCGGGCGATACGCCGGAGGGCCGACCAGCGCGGCCGCGTCAACCAGGCGGGCACGATCGCCAGGCAGAGCGGTGCGCGATAGCGTGAAAATATCTGCAACAGACGCACAAATTGTTGGCCGGGAGCGGCTATATCGTCGGCCCGAAAAAAGATGTGGGTCTCACCCCCGGCCGCAGATCGTTCACAGCCGGCTGCCACGCAGCGCTCTATATTCGAAACGACATCTGCCGGGAGACGCTGCCAGATTGGAGAAACATCATACTGCATAGGCTTTGAATATACCTCGTGTGAAACTACATTGAAAGCGAACCGCAGAATATCGAATATCGAACCGCAGAATGTCGAAAGGTGGAAACGCTTTGCTCTGTCTTTTTAATAAGATAGACAGAATACCTTAAATCCAAAATCCGCATTCCAAAATCTAAAATTTGGTTTTTGGAGTTTCTTTTCCGATCAGACCGACTGTCATTTAGCCAGAGACCGTGCTCGTATGAGATGACACTGGAAGTTTTAGTTGTCAGAACTTACCACCTCGGTGCCCTGACACCCGAAACCCGACACCTGAAACCTGAAACCCGACACCCGAAACCTGACACCCGATTACCATTTCCCAATCCACCGTGCCGTATTCCGGGCGCCCTCCAGATCATAATTGCCGGCCGCGCGATTGGGCGAAGACAACATTTGTTCCATCAGACCGGCCAGGCGGTCGGGACGCAGGTCTCCGTCTTCGATCACCTTGAGGATCCCATCCCGGGACAGACGCCCTGCCCGCATTCGCTGTTCACGATTCTGGGAAAACGGCCACACCAGGGCCGGTACCCCGGATGCCAGAATATTCATGGTCGTGTTGTAACCGCCCATACTGATCGAAAGATCGGCAGCTGCCAGATAGGACAGAAAATGCGGCGTAAACGGTTCAACTTGGACGTGGTTGCCTGCCATCTCCTTTATCCTGTCATATTCGCCGGCCTCCAAAAAAGGCCCGGTGAAGACTTTCAGATGGCAGTTTTTTTTCAATGCCAGCTGATGGAAAGCCTGTGCTGCGGCTTCCAGAAGCGGTGCGCCCACATTGCCGCCGCCCGCGCTGGCAACAATCAATCGCTCATCGGGGCCGATTTGCAATTGCCGGCGAATTTTTTGGGCGGCATCCGGTTCCGGTTTGGGGGCAATGTAGTCGGTATAGACCACCGGAATTTCAATTTCAGAGAACTGATCAAAAGTTTCGCCAAGTTGCGCCAGGTTGGCGTCGGCATGCACCAGCACCGCATCAAAATAGCGATTGAGAGTTTTGACCACCCGCGATTCATGCTTGAACTGGTCTTCCTTTTCAACGAGTATATCCCGTACACTGCAAACAACACGACAGGCAGGCAATTCGCGGCGGTCCAGGGCCTGTAAAACCGGATCCAATTCGAAGCGAAAAGCCTTGCGGCCGAACGGATAGAGCTCGACCAGAAAGATATCCGGTTGTTCTCTCTCAAAAATCGCAAACAGGCGTTTTTGGCGATCCACTTTAACCTGCTCCAGGGTGCTGTTTTTTTGGGAGCTGAAAAGTCCTTTGAATTCCTGTTTCATCTGCAGGTCGGGCAGTCTCAATTCCCGGACGTGTCCCGGTAAAACAGTATCGATCTGGGGACCGCCGGAGACCAGAACCACTTCGTGATCGGAAAGGGCCCGGCTTATTTCAAGACTGCGAAAAAGATGACCGATACCCAGAACATGCTGGCAGTATTGGATTATTTTCATGTTTTAAGGTTCATAGGTTCAAGGTTCTGGGTTCATAGGTTCTGGGTTCAAGGTTGACAGTCTCGTAAAAATGGAAAAATAACCTGTTCACGAGAGTGTTTAGTATTTGGTGTTTAGTGTTTAGTGGTATAACCTCTTGATATAACCTGTGAAGCTTCATACCAAATACCAAACACGAAACACCAAACACGTGATGAATTCGACTTTTTGCGAATTCATCAAGGTTCTGGGTTAATTCGCATTAGTGTGATTTGGAATATAGTTCTATGTCCGGTGCGGCTGCCGGCCTCCGAGTTCTTTACAGTTTATCTACAACCCTGAATGAGCAAGAAACGCTCATTTAGATGTAATTAGTCATTTGTTAATCGTTATTCGAGTTGATTGAGTGCGTGATTTTATATTTCTATCATTGGTGTTATGTAGAAACAGATTTCATTCCTTTCAAACCATTAACTAATAACTGATAACGAATAACTCTCAATTGGTTTTGGATTCAATTGAGGTACAACTATATTTACCCAGTCCTCAGTCCTCATCACTCAGTCCTGTTAAGGTGTCAGTTGCTGTGAAATTTGCGCAGGCAGCAATTCCCGATCGTAGGAAAACAGAAAACGGTCATCGGCTCTCAAAAGCAAATTCGACGCCGGCAGCCGGGAAAGTAATTGGATAACCGGGATATTTTTTTTGGTCTGCATTAAAAGAATCAATGACACGTTGTATTTGTTGAGGTATCGAAAAAATTTCAGCGGGTCATCGCGGCTGGAAAAATATTTATGGCTCAACTCGCTGCCGTAGACATCGATGCGGGAATCCATTACCGGGCGAATTTTGGGGCTTAAATGGTGCAGGAGATAGGCACCGTCATCATAGTCATTAAAAATTATGCCTTTGATATCCCGGTCTACTAAAAAATCAACGGTTTTAATTGGAAGCCGTCCGCCAAACCCCCAGCCGATCCTGCGATGGGTGGACTTGTCATAAGGATATCCATAAATTATCGTCGAGGCCAGGATCAGCAGGATGAGCGCTGTCTCGTAATAGGGCCGTCGGTTTACCAGCAGGGGTTTGGCCTGGGCGTCGGCCACCGCCAGCCAGCTGCGCACCATGATTGGGAAGCCCAGGATACCAATAAATGAGACGAAACGAATGGCCTGGAAGGTTATCAGTGTGGCCAGCAGGGCGACGACCGCATCCACCAGCGGCCGCCGCTTGATATTCAATATCAACCCTAACCACATCAAAGTAAAAAGGGTAAGCACCACATCGAAGCCGTAGGCGCGCTGCCTGTACTTATCCGCTAACGGGCTGCCCCACTCATACACATACTGTTTGATATAGTCGCTGGCCAGACTCGTGGTCAGCGAAAATTTAATCAGCTGCAGGCCATGCGGATTGATGAGGCTGGCGGCCAGGCAGGCCGCGGTCAGACCCCCAAGCTTGACCACGTCGGACCAGCCATAGCTTTCGTTTTTGGACCATGAAGGAAACAGCGCCAGCACGGCAACTGTGCCCGTCAGCATGGCTCCGATGATCAGCGAGATTATGTATCCCCCGTGCAGGTTGGCCCAAAGAACCTGCACGGGGATGAGAATGATCAGGTAACGCAGCCGGCGCTCCCGGCGCCAGCGTTCCAGCGAGAAAACCCAGATGCACAAAAACAACAGCGTAAAAACATGCGGCCGCACAAAAACCCGTTCAAGAATAATGTAGGCTGCCAGTGCCAGCAGGGGTGCGGCTAGAATAGAACTGCGGGCCCGCTTTGCCAGGCTGAACCAGAGCAGCAGCAGCATGATCAGCATCATTGAGGCGCGTAGCACCGATAGGGCCTGGCCGCCGCCGAGCTGGTAGACACCGCGAAAAATAAGCGCACTGAGCCATTCATGGCTCAAATGGGTCCGGCCGGCGGCCACGGCCGAATATTGATCAACCCGCGGGATCTCGCCACTGGCCACGATATCATCGGCCACCCGCAGATGCATCCAGATGTCGGCATTTCGTATGGGCCGAAAAGCCCCCGTCGTCCCCCAGACGAACAATAGCACCACCGGCACGTAGACAAGGTACTTATTTTTGGAGAGAGCCGAGGTCGGGGTGTGTACCTCCTGCTGAGCGCCAGCGGCAGTACCGGGCATCAGCAAGGCGATCACCAGCCAAACCAACAATAAAACACGAACCAACAGCAGAATCCCGGGCATCACCTGCAATTCTATTAAATCCGGATAAAAGAAATAGAATATCACGACGCTGATCAGGTTGACGGCAAAGAGCTGCCAGCCGATGCGGCTGATTCGCGGGTTTTGGTGGTGGGCTAAAAAAACTGCCAGCGGGCAAACCCATAGCAGAAATTGCGGCAAAAAAATTTTTGACGTCACCAGCAGTGCCAGACTCGTGACGAGCAGGCCCTTGATCAGCCAGAGGCCGCCGAATGCAGCAGTATCGCGCCGACGCTGCATCCTGTAGGCAAGATATACCGTCAGGATCACAAAAACGACCACCGACAGGATATCGCAAACTATGGCCCCCCGGCGGCTGAGTTCCCCGCCCAAGTGGATGGCCCGGTGTGTAAATTCGGTGGCAAGCTCAAAGTCGAATACCTTGGCCCCCGCCATCAGAAGGCCGGCAGCCGCGCTGTCAAGCTGGATGCCGCGCTCCATATGAAATTGCACGATATATCCCAACGGCTCGCCGGACAGGAAAAAAAAGGGCAGATATAGGACGGCCAAACTGCCGATCAGGACGGCGGCGCGCGGCAGCAGATTCCGCAATAAACCCCTGATGTGCAAATCGCTTGGGACGCCGTTCGATTGCTCCCGGCTGATGAATCCATACCACCATAGCAGGGGCAGCCAGATTAAAACAATGAGGTTGAGCCAGATTCCGATTGCCAACAGGATGTCAACCAGCGGGTTTTTTTACGCAGGGCAAAATAGATCAATATCACCAGGATCAGGCCCACCAGCAAATCGTAGTTTTGGAAAAGCAGCCGCCCGAAAACAGCGGTAAAAAGAATATACGTCAGGCACAGCACGGTCGATTCGCAGGATCGTGCCATTTCCGTTTGGGCTGCCCCTGCACGCGTCCGCGCCGGAGCCCTCCAGAAGACCAGCAGGATGCCCAGGTCTACCACCAGCATGATCCCGGCAAAAAAGTAGCCGTAAAGAACCGGTGCTTCCGTAAAGATGCGTGGTAGGCTAAACAGCATCAGGGCGCCGGGAGGATATTCAACGATAAAATCGGCATAGGGAAGGTAACCGTCCAACCAGTCGCTGGCCAGTTTGAAATAGCTTTCAATCGAATAGTTCGGGGTCAGCGCCCAAACGGTATACCCCCTTACCGCCAACCAAACCACCGCCACAATCCATACCCGGTAGGCAACCAAAAATCTAACCGCCGAATCGCTCAACAGGGCATGGGTCGCAGGACTCGGCTGCAATTCCTCTATCTGATGTTCATTCATAGGGTTATTATCTTTCTATACTAAAATTCAGATCAATCACGTTTTTTAGAGGTTGGATGTCTAAAACGCCATTTCGTTGCATTTTATGGATAACATTTTCGCCACGAAGACACAAAGACACGAAGAAAAATAATAACAAACGTTTTCACTTTGTGTCTTGCTGTCTTCGTAGCAATTCATTCCGGGTTGTCCGGTCGAGGTCATTGGGTTTCATCCGCTTTAATAATCGCAAATTTTCTAAAATTACCGGCCCGGGCGCCTGATTGTTCACCGGCAGCAAACTAACCGTCTGGTCGGTGGCAAGGCGCGGCAAACGGGGTTTATGGATAACAAGCCCGGGATTCGTCTGTTGCAAAAAATCGCATACGACTTCACCGGCCGCTTTGGCTGCGGCATACTCGGCCATATCCGCAGGAAGTTCATCAATGGCGGCCGATGATGGGTAGAAAACCTTCTTCAGGCCGATGGCCGGGTTCGCAAGCGCTTGAACCGTCCGGAGAAAACCGCTGACATAATATTTGCTGAATGTGGCAAAGCGCTGTGGCGAAAAGTTGCCTTTGCTTGCACCGAAAATAAAGGACGTTGCGAAATAATATAAATACAGCGGTTTGGAAGAACTGGCGAGCCAATCCGTCAGCCCCTGCAACGGTTCCAGCACATTCAATGGCATGCACGTCGCATTCGCTCGGTGCGCATCGACTTCTGCAACGATTCGTTGGGCGTCCTGCTCGCCGCGAAAATAGGTCAGGATCACCTCAGCGCCGCCGGCGGCCAGCAGCTTGGCCGCCGCCTCTCCCAAGCCCCGGGAGCCTCCCACAATCAATGCCCGTTGGCCGGAAAATTCTTCCGGTTCAACTCTCCGACTGGCTTCGGCGAAGGTGGCCTGACGCTGGGGTTTGGGCCGCATAAAGGTGTTGACCTGCCCTTGGGTCCCGGGAGCTTCAACATCCATAGCGACCAGGCCCAGGCGTTGGTTGCAGCTTGCGACTTGGTAGGTCAGGTTGCTCGCGACGGCAGGGTCCGCGAAAAAAGTCAGATTGAGGCTGGCAAAGATCGAGTCATACCCGGGACATTCCATGCCGACCAGGCGCGTCGTCGCCAGCAGGGCGCCAATTTGCATCGGGGGCAGGACCCGCATGAGATTGGGAAAGAGTCGACCGGCAAGGTCGACATCAAGGTACAAAAAGACTTCTCCGGATGCCGCGGCCATCGTTTCTATCGAGCGTTGGCGGCATTTTTCCGGTTGCGACGGCGGTCCTGGCAGGGCGTCCGCCCGCTTTTCTCCCGCCGGACGCCAGGCGAATTCAAACCAGCCACTCAAGCCGTTGTCGGTCTCCAGTTGAATTTCGGCCCGACCTTCATCCCGGGCGGTAATCCGGCACCGGACAGGTTCTCCCAGGCCGATTCCCGCCTGAAAGTTGGCTTTGGCTGTGAGCAGTTCCGCAGGTCGGGCCTGGGATTTAAAATGGACATCCAAACTCCATAACAGTGCATGCAGGCCATGCACAACCTGCTGCCCAAACACCAGGCGTCTGGCAAGCAACGGATCCAGGTGCAACGGATTCAAATCTCCGGAGAGTTCGGCGAAGGCAAGCTGATCGTCAGAAGAAAATACTCGCTGGTTCATCGTTATAACGCGGTCCTGCTACCTTACAAATCTGAATTCAGAAATTATGATACGTTCTTTATCAAATTGTCTTCGTTTAAATTCCAAATATCAAATTACAAATTACAAATAAATCTCAAATCCCAAAACTCAAATTCGAGACAAATCTTAAATTTCAGATATTCAATTCGAATCGGCCGTCCCTAAAAACTTCGTTCTGCCTGAGTCTGGACTGGAGGAGCCACCTTGGCAGGCCTATACATGTTTGGAACATTGGAACTTGGAATTTGGATATTGTTTGTTATTTGTTTTTTGGTGCTTGGAATTTCTTGAATTTAAAATCTTAATTTTTAGTTTAGATGTTGGACGCAATACTAGAAACGAGCTCAATATACTCTGGCATGGGAAAAGGCTGTTTTCCATGCCATTGAAAACAGTGCTCCTGCTGCTGAAAACGCGGCGTGACGTTCTTAAAAAACTCCAGGCAGGGCTTGTTTTTGGCGGTGGCAACATAGTGGGCGTACACGTTATATATTCCCATTGACTGTACATGCTGAATGGCCACGGCAAGCATGGTTTCTTCTACCCGGCGCCCCAGAACCCGGCAACTCAGGACAAAATCCACAATTTGAGCTCGTCCGTCCTGAATCTGCAGACTTACGATACCCGTCAGTCCGGCATCACCGAACCGATCGGATACGCGCAGGGTCCATAGTCGATGATGTTTCTGTTCACTCCAGGCCATAAGCTCTGATTCCGACATTCGTCTGGTGGACAGATTCATCTGGTTGGTTTTGTTCAGCAGTTGGGCAGCCCTTGGCAGATTGGCGGAATGTAGTTCTTCAACCTGAACCCGGGTCGCCAAACGCGCCAGCCATTGCTCTAATGAAGCGACAGTCTTTCTCAAGTCCCGGCGTTTGTTTTCCGAAAGATACATCGTCGTCCGAGCGAGGTCTTCCATGCTGAGCGACGGCATTTTAAAGCACCGCAGGCTGAGCAGGGCCGTCGGGTAAAGCAACGGGTCCCGCGGCCAATCCGGCACCAGAATCTCCGGCAGACTCTCTTTGACCCGGGCGCGTTCAGCGGGATTGTCATCAATAAATACAGCCGACTGGGGACCGAGATTCAATTCGGTCAACAAGTCGATGATATTTTGAGCTTTATCCTGCCAGTTAATGCGCCAGGCCGCAAAATCTTCCATCTGAAGCACCATTTCCGGGTGTTTTCGAATCGCCTCCAACGCAACCTGTTCCTCGTTTTTACTCGCAACGGCCAGGAGAATCCCGCGATTGCGCAATGATTTTAAAGTGTGCTGAAAATCAGCATGGGCCTCCCCGCGATGATCGTGTCCCCCTAATACGAGGTTTTCCCACCCGGCTTCACCGACGATGCCGCCCCACAGGGTATCATCCAAATCAAGGATTATGAGTTTACGCGCATACCCGAGCATACCGCGCAGTGCGGCTTTAATATCGGCGACAGCGGCCTTGAAGACATCATTGCCAAACGGAATTTTTCCCAGATACCATAATTTCGGGCTGAACGCCTGGGTTCCGGCCCGGGCAATCCAGGAGTCGGCATTGAGAACATAAACACCGGAAACCTTCGCCAGGTTCTCGGCCAACCTGAGATTCATGTGCATGATGGTATTGTTCAATCCAATCTCGGGCTGCATGTCGAGTACACCGAAGAGGCGTCGGTCGGAAGCAAGCACCCATGACGGAACCAGGGTATACCTCACCCGCTCATGCAGGGTTGCCAGCAGAGCACTATACTCGTCTACCTCTTCGAGCACCTGCTGCAAGGCAACCTGCTCAAAGTTGAGAAGCGCCGAGAACGAAGGGATTACGGACTGGGGCTGGGTCCAGATCACGGCAAAATCAGGTGCATCTTGCCAGAAGGGCAATTCCCGGTCCAACAGGGTTTCAACCGGTTGCCCGAACGGTGCGGAGATCGGTTTGATTATCGGAAATTCAGGATCGTTGGCAGTATATCCAGAGAAATTCTGCAGGTTGAAATCCGAGACTAGAACACATGTATGAGATTCGCTGCCCATCATTACTATTCGTTCAGTCTTAGGTGGATATAATCGGCAAGGGTGCCGAGAGTGCGGAAGACCGCGTTCACCTGGGATAAAGTCCGGTCATCGGTCAACAGGATTGACCGGCCAAGTTCATCGGCTGTCCGCATTTCCGTCACGGCAATCAGGTTGATCAATCCGGCTGAATCCAATTTCGCCGAATCTCCGAAAAGAGGGGTTGCCAGATCTTTGGCCAGGAATTCGTCCGGCGGTCGAAGCTCGTTGAGCTCGTCAATGACACTGAACAGCATTTGCGTAATTTTGGTTTGCATCGATGTCTGATCCACGGTTAAGAAGGTTAAACGGACCTATAACCAATAAAAAGGCAATTTAGAGTTTGCAAGAAGTTATTGAAAAGTTTCGATCTCCATCACTCCAACACTCCAATTCCAAGTAATTTATCAAAATTCAATGCCCCGCGATGGATTACCTTCCACTAGATTACAGAACCGAAGTTCAATAAAAAGCCAAATCCCCATCTCCGCCCTGCAAGCGGCATCCTGACAGGGGAATATCGGCAAACGCTTTTGATAGAGAAAATCCTCTCGATTTTTTTTTGACCGACCAACAGGGACAGTGAAGCTCCGAAAAGGCATCCACCATTTGCTCGTCAAACAAACTGAGAATCCTTACCTCCATGGCCAGGGCCTGATTTATAACGGCGGCAGTGACAGAAGCTGCATGCCGGCCTTCGCAATAGGAGTACAACACCGTCATTCGATCATTACGCACTTTGAGCAGGCAAAATCCGATCATTTCGGTTTGGTCCTCAAAGACCTTGATCCCTAAATATAAAAATCGGGCGGCGCGTGACGAAAAATAATATCGTTTACTCACCGAATCTTTTAACGGGGCCGATATAATCCAGGGGTAATTCATAATCCAGCGGAGATCGGACGGGCCTTTACGCGTCAGATCGTGCTGGTGATGTCGTTTTATGAAACGCCCGGTCTCTTCATCGATGGCCGAAACATATTCAAATTTCAAATCCCGACCGGAATTGTTGCGCCGTTGCCAGACAAAATTCCTGAGGTGCACGACAGCATCCGTCACGGAATCGACGATCTTAATCAAACCGCGGCATATCTTCATTGCCGGGAATCTGCCGAGGACATATCCGGTGGCATTATAACGCAAGCGGATATCCAGTCCCCGCAACGGCTTGATTGCCCTAAACTTTTGCGAAGCTTTCAGCGCTTTGCCGGCCTCTTTGGAGCTTCCCGCAACGCCGACGTATTGATCGTAAGCGTTTAACGCCTTGAAAAGAAGAAACGCACCAACTCCTTCAGTTGAGAAAGCGGGATTGACCCACCAGCTGGTCAGCCAGCCCAATTTGTAATCCGTGTCATTGACAAAGATTTTGTCGGGCAGAATCCCGAGATACCCGATCACCCGGTTGTCCCGGTAGGCAACCAGCAAAGCCGTGTCATCTTCATCCGCCCGCGGATTGCGGCAGTACGACAACGCCCGGTGTTTGGTTATCGGCAGGGTTTGGGCCAGCCAGAAATCCTCCCGCATCAGCGCCGTCCTTAAATCCGCGACGGTAAATGATTTAATTTCCATCAGTTATCAAATTTCTATGAAGTTAAGCCAACATGACCGGCTTCCATACGGGGCGAGTATAGCGCAAAAGAAAGGTGTGTCAAGCGGGAAGGGGTTATTCACTGAGTAAGGTCAAAGTAAATTTAAACGGTATCATAAAATTAAGGAGGATAACCAAAAACCAAATTTCAAGCACCAAACTACAAATAAATCTCGATATTCAATATCCAATGACCAAAACACCCACCAAGGGTGTATTGCATGGGTTCTCAATCTTAATGCCGTAGTAAATTAAGGCACCATTGTTGAAGGAGTATTTGTTTGGGATTTTGAATTTGGGAATTGGAATTTGTTTGAGATTTGGATTTTGGTGCTTGGATTTTTTTAACATCATTAATTTTTCATCATATCGGTCAATTTAAGGTTCAATTGACGCAGCCTCCGGGCTAACCAACCACTAAACTATCAATATCCACCCGGCCGCAAACTTGAGTGGATTTGCCCGGCCGGGCGGCAAAAAACTTCTTCAGCCCGAAAGATTCGAGGATGGTTATCAGTTTTTCATTGTGCTCGTTGAACGGGAAACAATACCATTTGGCCGTTATTCCCAGGTTATCCGCCATCCATTTCAAGCATTGTTCGGTATCCTGTTTGATGTAGTCCTCCCATTCCGAGCCGGATCTGCGGCTGAGGGCCCCATCCTGAAGGGTAAAGCCCTGAAAAGCGATTTTAGACCGGATGCTCAAATCCCGGCGGGCAATTTCAGGGGAATTTTGGAATCGCTCCAATTTCCACTGGCTGAGGGGTTTTCTTTTGCGCGCGTGGCTGCGGCAGGGTATGACATCATGCCAATGACTGTGAACACCGATCTGCACGTTGGCCTTGGCTGCAAGTTCCTGGATCTCTTCGGTTGTCATGAAATGCTCGAACCGCTGTTCGACAACGGTGCGATACATATATTTTTTGGATTTCAAGTAGGGAATATAATCACCCGCAAACATGCTGCGCACTCCGCCGGGGCGGATAAAAGAAGTGGCAATAAAGTAGATCAACTTTTCGGAATGATCTTTGAAAAAAGGGTAATAATAATATTGAGAAAAAAGTCCGTCATCAAATGTCAACCTGTATTGGCTCAGTTTTAAATCAAAGTACTCTTTGCGGATGTCATGAATCATTAGGTATTGCATAGGGGTTCCAGGTTCAGAGGTTCATGGTTCCGGTTTCAAGGTTCAAGGTTCAAGGCTTAAAGGTATGGGTTCATGGTTCTGGGTTCTGGATTCAAACCGTATGACAATTGCATTTTGCCGAATATTAATCCTCCAACCTTGAACCTTGAACCTCTCAACCTATGAACCTAATGCGACTGCATTAATTTCCTTTATTTCCAGCCCGCCGGAACCATAAACCAACCGATGCAGCTGATAGGATTTCAGGATGGCCGGCTCATCGGGCACAAACTTGCGGTTGCAAAGATGATAGATCAGGCATTTAACGATCCCTTCGTGTAGGACCACCAGCAGCTGTTGGCCGGTATAGCGTTCAGCAGCTTCCTGCAGGGCCTGTCGGCTCCTAATCAATGCGCTTCGGCGGGATTCGCCCCCGGGAGGACAAAAGTTCCAGCCGGCGTTTACCTGCGCATCCAGTATCTGCGGTGCTTCGGCTTCGATCTGGCGAACCGTCTTGCCCTCCCATTGGCCCCAATCCTGCTCCTTAAGCCGGGAATCGATTGTCAGTGAAACGTTCAAGATGCTGTTGATAATCTCAGCCGTTGCCACAGCGCGGCCGGCATCGCTAGACAGAATGGCATCCCACTCGAATTGCGCCAATTGTTGCCCCCAGCATAAAGCCTGTTTTTCGCCCTCAGCCGTCAAGGGAGAGTCACAATGTCCCTGGATCTTTTTATCCCGGTTCCAAACCGTTTGCGCATGACGTATCAGGCCGAAGCGGGTTGTCTTATATTGATCATGCATATTGAATATCAAGTTATTTTACACGAGCACTGTCTCCGGCCAATAAACGGCCAGTCTGATCGATGATCGAAACTTTTTTCATATGACAATGTTGGGTCGGCCACCGTGCCGATCCCGCCGGTAGCGGGACGGGCACGGTGGCCCGCCCTCATTTGCCGTTTCGTCCTCGTCCTCGTCCTCGTGCTCGTGCTCGAAACTTTCGAGCCTCTAAGTATCGAGGACGAAGACGAGTACGAGTACGAGTAAGATTTAAAATCCCTTTCTTGGGGTTAATATAGACGAGTTTCTAAAATCGACTTTTGACAATTGAGTCTAACTTAAGTTCAAGTTCCCGGTAATTTTTTTTAAGTCATGAAATTGCCGCACATGGGATTTCGCGGCAGCGCCCATCTGCCGGCGTAAATCATAATCGAGCAACAGGCGCTTGATGGCATCCACGAACGGCTCAAGCGCATACATCGGTACCAGCAATCCGGTTTTGCCGTCGGCCACGGCTTCCGGGACTCCGGCATTGTCAAAGGCAACCACCGGCAACCCGCAGGCTTGCGCTTCCAGAAAAACCATACCCAAAGACTCCCGGATTCCCGGAAATACAAACATGTCGGCGGCGCTGTAGAAACGATACATGTCCGGGCGCGGGATTTTTCCCAGAAACCGCACTCGATCGGTCACATGCTGATCGGCCAGCTGCTGAAGCGCTTCTCTTTGTCGGCCGTCCCCGGCGATGACCAGGCGGAATTTTTGCCCCTGCCGGTCAAGCTCGCCGCAAGCCCGTATCAGCCAGTTGAGTCCTTCGGTTTTGACATCGGATCTGAACATTGCCGCCGAAAGGATAACGGGCACATTTCCGACATTCCATTGCTGTCGAAGCTCGGCTCTGGCACGATCGTCGAATTCGAAATCACCCGGATCGATACCCGGCGCCACATAGGTAATCCGATTGCCGGGTACCAGCCGTTTGAGATTGAGCAGGTCGACGGACTTGTTAGTAAAAAGGTGATCGGCTTTACAAAGGGCATTTTTATTGAGATAAAAACCGGGCTTCGCCCTCCACTGGCGCCGGCGTTTGGTCGAGTAAATGCCCTGAAAGATAACGTATGGAATTTTCAATCGGCCGGCAATGGCCGGACCCAGCAAATCGGGTGCTTTGTAGTAGCTATGATAAGTAAACCACACATCGGCGCCAGCACCCCCGAAATTTTGCAGGACGCGTTTTTTTTCCCAATAATACTTTAACCACAGCCAGGGCTTCCAGTAGATCCAACGACACCTCAGGCTGCTGGATGCAATGACCTCATGGCCGCCCCGCACCAGAAAATCGAATATTCCGGTGGCCGTCACCAGATCACCGGATGGATGGGGATGGCCCAGAGGTTTAAAGGGGGTATAGAAAAGAATCTTCATACTGGACTTTCAACCATCAGCAATTTGACGTGTGGCTTCGCAAACACCGCTATTCCGCAGATAATCCTTCCAGGAGTCAATATGGACGGAACTTTTGTTTCGAATTTTGAATTTGGGTCATTGGGATTTGTTTGATATTTGGATTTTGTTATTTGGAATTTTTTTTTAAGTTTGGCATATGTTTCGGTCATTGGATATTGGAATTTGAGATATGTTTGTAATTTGATGTTTGAGTTTTGGAATTATGTTGTCTTGTAAATTCTTGTACAGCCATGCTCGCCGGCCTATGCATCTGGCCCTAGACCTTCACGGCGATAAATTTCCGCCAATTCCCTGATCAACTGCCGGTTGTCAAACATTTGCGTCACCTGCTGTTTGCCCGCTGCAATGCATCGGTTTCTTAACTCGGCGTCCGTCAGAAGCCGCAGCATGCTTTTGGCCAGTTCAGCCGGTTGGCCGGGCGGCACGAGCAAACCGGTTATTTCATTTTCCACCAACTCCGGAATACCCGATATCCGGGTGGCAACCACCGGCAGGCCCATGGCCATGCTTTCGGCCAGAACGTTGGGGATGCCGTCCCGATCTCCATCGGGAGCGACCTCACAGCCCAACACGAAAAAGATCTGCGCCTCGATAATGGTCCAATACCACCTCGTGGGGTTGGGTTCCCAGCAGTTCGGTCACAGATTCCAGATTCAGTTTTTTGATCAGCGACACGATCCGTTCACGATCCTCGCCGCCCCCGATATGGGTATGGCGCAGCGCGACCCCCTGATCGCACAAGATACGAAGCGCCTTGTAAATCGTGGGCAACCCCTTTTTGGCGGTTAAACGGGCAATGGTCAGAATCTGGAACGGTGACACAGGTGCTTCGGCTGATTTCAGGTCAGTGGAAAAAAACCGGGTGTCGATTCCGTGATAGTTGCGATGGATCGGTGTTGTATGACCATCGCCAAGCTCCTGGAGATGTAATCGGTTGTATTCGGTACAGGTAATCACAAACCGGGCCAAGCCGATTTTTTCACGAATTTGCCTGGGATCCGACGTATAGATATCTTTGGCATGGGCTGTAAAACTAAAAGGAATACCGGTCAAGCGGCTGGTGAACATGGCGACCGAGGTCGGCGAGTGGGCAAAATGCGCGTGCAGATGCGTCACACCACTGGCGGGCAACAGCCGTTGAACAAGATAGCCTGCCTGCAGTAAGTGTTTCAGGGTAGCGGATTTGCGGGTCCTTAGAAATCTGCGATAGGCCGCTTTAAGCGCCCCACCATAAACCTTTGGGTTTTTGGCAGCCAGACAAAGATTATGATAAATCAGCCGCGGCAAAGGCTTTAGCAAGGTCTCCGGCAGGTAGTCGACTGCGGCCCGAATTTGTTTGACACTGTCGTGGGTAAATTTTTCCCGGGGCTGGCGCATGGAGAACAGATGAATCTGAATACCGAGTTTTTCCAGCAGGCGTATTTCATTGGAGATGAAAGTTTCGGAAATGCGGGGATAGCCTTTCAGGACCATCCCCATGACCGGTCGTGGGATTGGGCTCATCACGATTCCATTCGAGGTGAAGGCCCCGATTTGTTGGATCTGAAAACACACAGGCGATGTTGCATGGTCTCAATACCGGTTAATCGAAACTGGGAGATGGCTTCGTGGTAGGGGGCGGGATTTTGCAGCAATGCGATCAATTTTTCGTGCAACAGAGCGGGAGAAAAATCACCCCAGGGGATGTAATCGACTAAATTTTGTCGATGGAAGGCTCGCGCCCGTAATATTTGTTCTTTGCGGGGGGGGTTTCCCGCGGAATGACGAGACTGATGGTTCCCTGACCGAGAATCTCACACAGGGTGTTGTAGCCCCCCATACTAATGACGATATCCGCCGCAGCAAAAATTTTCTCCATCTGGCGATAGAAATGATAGGTCCGCAATCCCAGTTTCCGGGCGCGCTTAAAAACATCGCGCCGCTCCTGCTTCGGCATAAACGGTCCGGTGATCAGGACACTCTTAAACGGCAGGCTGCTGCTGTATGTCTCAAGGGCCGTGAGGTAAGTATCCATGACCCGATAGCCATCCCCGCCCCCGCCGGTGGTCACCACCACCAACCTTTCACCGTTTTTCAGACCGAGCTCTTTTTTAATGTGACGCACCGCGTCTTTTCCGGGTATTTTACGGGGGATATAGCCTGTAAAATGCATTTTACGGCTGATGGCATCTGAAATTTCATACTCCTTGATCGGATCATAAAAATCCTGAATCCCGTAAATCCAGATTTCACTGTAGAGCTGTTCCAGGTGCTGGTAGACCTTTTTCTCCCGCCAGTCGTTTTTAACTGACTCGGCGTCATCCATGATGTCCCGCAGTCCAAGAATAGAGCGGGTGTCGGGCCGGCATCGCCGGAGCCACTGCAAGGTGGGTAGCACCTCCTTTTTCAGCCCCAGCGGTTCCTTGTCCACGATAAACAGGTGCGGCTGAAAAGTTTTGGCCGTGGCCGTAATGATATTTTTTCGAATATCCAGGGCATGCCGGGCGTTGATCTTAATGGACAGCGGCAAGTATTCATCATTTGTCTTTTTGATCATGCCCGGGATCCGGACAAAATCGATTTGTTCCGCAAATGAAAAACGTCCTGCGATGGGGGAGCCCGTCAGAATCAAAATATTGATGCGTGGCCCCAACAGATGAGATGCAATTGCCATGGTGCGGCGGATATGCCCGAGGCCGTAAGTGTCGTGGGAATACATCAATATGTTGTAGGTTGAATTGCGGGCCATGCGCTTTCTCGGTCAATTCTGATTCCTGCTGAAACATCCGGTCCTGCAAGGTGTCAAATCCGTGATAATTTTTTACGCATCCCCTATATCACATCAATCGAATCGCATCAAACATTCCTGAGAAATTATCCTCAAATTCTTTGCTTTAAGTTGCAATTTTGATATAGGGGAGGGTTGTTTTTAAAACGCAGGACAAGAATGTCGGAATACTGGAATATCTTAAATGAAAATCGAAACCCAACGCTTTGTCGATCGCCATGTCGGCATATTGATTTGTAAAGTTTTTTCCCTGTACTATCGATGGGTTAAAAAAGATTCCGCTGGCGGGCAAACTCAGAAAATTCTGGTCACCCTTTTATCAGAAATGGGGGCCCTGGTCCTGGCCCGTCCCATGTTTCAGCGTCTAAAGGAAAAATACCCCGGCGCCGAGCTGCATGTGATGTTGTTTGAAAAGAATCGGGAGGTCGTGGAACTGCTAGGAATTGTTGCACCGGGGCATATTGTCACAATAAGAGACACCTCCATGGCGACCTTTATCGGGGACACCCTGGGCGCCTTGCATCGCCTGCGAAAACTCAAATTTGATGTGGTCATCGACTGCGAGCTGTTTTCGAGAATCAGCAGTATCCTGGCTTTCTTGAGCGGCGCCGCGATTCGGGTCGGGTTTCATCCCCACACCCAGGAGGGGCTGTACCGCGGTAATTTCATGAATCGCCCCGTACCTTATAATCCCTATCATCATATCTCCCGGCAGTTTTTAACTCTGGTAGAAGCCATTGATTCCGATGCCCATCCGAAGGCCAAGCGCATCGTGCCGGATCACAAGTTTGTGATTCCCCCGATCCGGCTTGAAGCGCAAGAAATTGAAAATTCAAAAAAAATGCTTTTTGCAAAGGCACCGGACCTCGCAGACAAAAAAATCGTGCTCATCTATCCCGGCGGCGGTCTGCTGCCCATCCGAGCCTGGCCCCTGGAATACTATTGCACCCTGGCCTCCGAACTGCTTGGCCGGGGCTACGCCGTGGGTGTTATCGGCCTGGCCCAGGACAAGGAAATCGCCGGTCGAATACTGTCGCACACCCGCCATCAGAGTTGTGTGGACTTAACCGGTTATACCAAAACGATCCGGGAGTTGATGCTCATTTTTCATTTTTCCTCACTTTTGATCACCAATGACGGTGGACCGGGACATTTTGCCGCCATGACCCCCATTCCGGCCATTATTTTTTACGGTCCGGAAACACCGGTCCTGTATGGGCCCCTGGATGACAAAGCGCAAAATATTTTTCTGGGTCTGTCATGCTCACCCTGCGTCACCGCCTATAACCATCGCAATTCCCCCTGTGACGGGGACAATTTGTGTTTGAAAAAAATAGAACCGGACCGGGTTTTGTCAAAAGCGTTGGATATTCTAGAATCTCAATGATTGGTTGGAATGACTGACGTCAATAATTAGTGGTCCGGTGTTCGTCGTCTGGTGTCAGTTGTCAATTCTCAGTTGTCAGTTGTCAGGGATTTTTGAAATACGGCCATATAAATGGGGGAGGCGCATTCATTAAGGCAGGAAGAAGCGTGATGTTCAGATACTAATCCAACGGACAACGGACCAACAACAACGGACGCGTTCGTTCATATATGATACCGACATAAATTCGATAAATGCAACCTAGCCACCAAAATAGCATTCAGGCAAAATACAGAACGCTATTCTGGCTTTTTTTAGCCGCCATCACTGCCGTGCGCCTGCTGCTGGCCGGAAAATTCGGCCTGGGTGTGGATGAATCGCATTATCTACTATATTCCCGCCATCTGGCCTGGGGCTATTTCGATCACCCCCCCATGGTCGCCTTTCTGGCAGCGGCGACTTCCAGTTTTGGCGACAGCGTGCTGCTGGTGCGCCTGGGGCCAATTGTTTGTTCGGCCATCAGCCTGACGCTGCTGCGTTATCTGGCCCTTGCGCTGTATCGGGATGAGCGGGTGGGGTTCTGGGCAGCTGTATTACTGCATCTGATGCCCTACCAGCACCTGTTGCTGGTAGGCCTGCTGCCGGATGCCACCTTGAATGTATTCTGGTGCGCCACCCTGCTGGCGATTTGGCGGGCCATGCAATCCGGTCGGTGGTCCATGTGGATCCTGGCGGGATTTATGTTCGGCGGTGCCCTGCTGAGCAAATACCATGCAGTATTGCTGGCCCTATGCCTGTTGGGCTACTTCGTCACCTCAGCCGGCCATCGCTTTTGGCTGAAGCGGGCGCATCCCTATATTGCGGCGCTGATCGGCTTGGCCGTGTTCATGCCGAATATTATATGGAACGCCCGGCACGCCTGGATTTCCTATTTGTTTCAATTGGGCCAGGGCAGTGGTGACGGCCTGGATGCCGGCAAATTTCTGACAGCTGTCGGGGGACAGCTCGCAGCCTGGTCGCCGATCATTTTCGTGCTGCTGGTTGTCGTTTTTATCGTTATTCTCCGCCAGCCGAAAATCAGCGAGGCGGATCGCTTTGGGATCTGGACCAGCGTCCCGCTCTTCGTTTTCTTCTGTTTGACCGGCCTAACCAGCAAGGTTCTGCCGCACTGGACTTCGGTGGGGTGGTGGACAGGATCGATCTTGCTTGCGATGGTGGTATTACGTAAGATTTCACGCCAAAATCCATCCGCCAAACACTGGCGACGCTGGTCGGCTGCGGCGGCGGCTACGGGATTTTTCATGACCGCCTTGCTTTACGTGGTCCTATTTCTGCCGGTGGTTGGCCCCGTCTACAGCTGGGCCCGGGAAGTCACCGTGAGCCTGAACCAAAAATTCCCGGCCATAAAACCACTGGCCCCCTTCGAACCTGGTTTAGACATCAGCAACGAGCTTTTCGGCTGGCCTGAAATCGCCAGGCAAACGGAAATTGTGCGGCAGCAGATGCCGCAACCGGCCAAAACCTTCGTTTTCGGTCATCGGTTTCATCCCACCAGCCAGCTGGCGGTCTATCTGGCGCCCGGCACCGTCGCCACAACCCTGCATCACCGATATAACCAGTACCGGCTCTGGTTTGCACCTGAAGAACATACCGGCTGGGACGCCCTGTTTATCGTTGACCAAAAACGCCATCAAAAGCGGGCTGAACGTTACCGGCCCCTGTTTGACGGTATGAATCCGCACCCGATGGAAATCACAATTTTTCGCAACGACCGCTTGGCTCAGACGATAAAAGTTTATAAATATTTCGGATTCAAAGGGAAAAATGAAGATTAATAAATCCGCCCGCCCTACGGCAAAACCAGGGTGAATGATGGTTCTTGAAAAGAGCGGGAAATTAAAAGAACTGAACGCAGGCGGATTTATTATTTTACGCTGCGCATAGATTTCCATGTCTTTAGCTCATTTTAGTTCATTCCGCTCTGTTGATCATCTTACGGGCCTTTTCGATATTTTTCTTGGCCATGGCATTGTGAGGCTCGATTTGCAGAACCGTTTGCCATTGGGCAATAGCGGCATTCAGTTTTCCCGCCATCGCATAAGCCATGCCTAAGTTATAATGGGCCAGCGCAATTTCAGGATCCAGTGCGTTCACTTTGACATAGTGGTGGATCGCCCGGTCCCATTCACGCTGCTGAAGGTAAATGGTGGCAAGATTGTAGTGGGCCTCCAGGGATTCAGGTTTCATTTCGACGGATCGGTTAAAGTACTCGATGGCTTTTTTCAAATCACCTTTCTTGTGATAAACGAGGCCAAGGTTGTAATAGGCTTTGTGGTCTGCGGGATTAAGCTGAATCGCAATCTCGAATTGCTCGGCAGCTTCATCCGGCATCCCCCGGTCTAGATAAGCCATACCCAGTCCGCCGCGCGCCACAAGACTATGGGGCGAGATTTGTACGGTTTTCGACCACAGCGAGAAATTATCCCGCCAAACCGGGTTGCGGGTGATCGTGGCGGCCGAATAAATAACCAGAATGAGGGCGATAGGCAGCACGGTTAACGTATTGACACTGGCGGATTTGGCAAAAAACTTTTTTGCGGCCGCATAAGCGGCTAACGGAACCACCAGGCAAAAGCCGATGATCGGCAGATAGAGGTAGCGCTCGGCCAGGGGATGATAAATTTCGATCAGGTTGTAAACCGGCGCCAGGGTAATCAAAAACCACCAAATACCGAAAAATGACGCTTTCGAATGCCGCCGAATTATAAAAGAGAAGCCCATGAGGGCCGCGACCGCTGCCGTACCAATCAGAACCGCCGGTTCAAAAAAACTGCTCGGATGCGAATATACGTAGTCCGCATTCAAATTGACCGGGTAGATCGTCAGTTTGACAAAACTGAAAATATGGTCCGGCAAATAAATGATCCTTTCAAACAGGCTGCCGGCAGAAGCCTTCGGCGACTCCCATGGGTTATACAAGACGATAAAACGGATGCACAAATAAGCCAGGCCGACAGTCATATAGCCGATATAGAAAAATTTTCTTTGCCGGACAACGGTCAGCAATTGTTTGATGTCAGTCGCCGGCCGGCCGGCATCGCGCAGCACCAGATCGTAAAGCAAAACAATGGCCGGCAGGGTAATGGCCATTTCTTTGGACAACATACCGAGAAAATAAAACAGCAGGGATAGGACGTAAGCCAGGACGTTGGACGGTATATCTTCGGATTTTATCCGGATATAGTAAATCAGGGCCAGCAGGTAAAAAAATGTTGCCAGCAGGTCATCGTTGAAGTCAATGCAATTCACCGCTTCGGTCAACACCGGGTGACAGGCAAACATCATTCCCGTCAACAGGGCAGTGAGCCGCTGCCCCAGGATCAAATTGGCCAGCCAGTATACGAGAATCGCATTCACCGTATGCAGTATCAGGCTTGCCAGATGGTAATAAAAGGGGTCTAATTCCGCGACAGCATAGATTAAGAAATAGGACAAAGTGGCCAGAGGCCGGTAACTCGCTTCGAGACCGGCGAATTGAAAATAGGATTGACTAAAAAGTGAGGTTAATAGCCGGCCCGGCTGCTTGATGTACTTGTTTTCGACGATGGAGCCCAAATCGTCGTAGACGAATCCATTGGACAACGAATTATAATAGACGATCAGACAGAGAAGTGCCAGCATCGCAACCGCAAGCAAATGCCGGGTGGTATCAGGCGCTTTGGCAACGGCGTTGAACTGCGGCTGCCTGAGTTCAGCGCTTTTCCTGGTTTTTTTTTGTTTCTTGCTGGATTTTGCTTTCACAACAATAAGCCCTGCGCCCTTAGAATACTAGAAAAACTCCCCTGAAATTAACAGGAAAAAGTTCAAGGGTAAAGCGCTAATTCAGGGCTGAAACCTTCAACTTAAGTCTAAGAATTTAAATGTTGACCTGCAATAAAAAATGATATATATGTCTATGTATCATCATCAAGGAGAAAATATGGCAAGCAAACGGACAATTATCACCATTTCAGAAGAGGATAAAAGGTGGCTTGAAAGTTATAGCAGCCTGCGCAAAGTATCAGTGGCTGAAGCAATCAGACAGGGAATCCGTAAATTGAAAGAGGCGGAACTTTCTGAAAATTACCAGACCCTGGTTAACAACACTAAAGGTATCTGGAAAAAGGGCGACGGATTGACGTATCAAAAGAAAATTCGGGATGAATGGAACTCCCTGTGATTGCAAGATTATTAGACTCTGTTATACTAATTGACCACTTGAACGGAATAAAAAAAGCGACTCAGTTTACCATTAAGCTGAATCCATTGGAAACCGCCATTTCAGTCATTACACGGGCAGAAATTCTTACGGGTTTGGGTAAAGCTGAGCAGGCAGCGGTGATCCCGCTTCTCGATCAATTTCAATTGCTAATTATCGATAAGCCCATTGCAGATCTTGCGGCCGCCTTGCGAAGAGAGTATGGCTGGAAGCTTCCGGATGCCTTCCAGGCAGCACTGGCACAACATCACAAGATCAAATTGATCACACGCAATTTAAAAGATTTTAATCCCCAAAAGCATGATTTTGTAGAAATCCCCTACCGTTTGTAACTACAGGACGAAATCCCCCCGGCAACAATAGATATAGATCCATTCACCCGCGTTTAGCGAAAGATTGCAAGAGAGGGAGCGGTTTCAGCTTGCTGTCCGCTTCTTTTTTAGCGGGGCAGCCGCGATATAAAATACCAGGCCCCCATTGTTCCGATCCCGATGCCGGCCACCACATCCGATGGATAGTGCGAACTGATAAACACCCGGGAGACGGCGATCAGGAAGGCATAGGCCAGGGGCAGATAGCGGCAGGCGGAATATTTCGAGTTTTTGAGCAAGTAAAACAGAAACATGCCGGAAATAAAGGCTTCGGCCGAGTGGCCCGAGGGAAACGAGTTGTGGCGAAATGCAAAGGAAAAAAAGGTGAAATCCGGCTCGTGGCCGGGTCGGGCACGCCCCACAACAATCTTTAACGTACGGACCAGGGCAAATGCAAAAATGAGCTGAGTTTTGATATAGGCAACCAGCAGCCGGATCAATTCGCGGTTTTTGTTGATTAACGCATAGGCCAAGATAACGCTGAATATCCCATAAAATAAAAACAGACCGTAATCGGTTATTAGATCGGTAATGTTGTAGTAAAGTTCCCGGGACACCAGCTCGCGCGCAGCAAGCCAAATCCGGTTATCGAATAAAAAAAGCACGGCAGTTGAAAATATGATTAGCGAGACCGATATCAAATAGTGCTTTTTCACCGCTCGATTGTTTTCTCCAGGCTCAAACATCAGTTTGCCAATTGACTTAGTGCCTATTTATTATAAACACATCATGTTTACGAAGGGTTATCAAATCCGCCTTCGGCGGACTACCAAGACACCAAGGCACGAAGGTTTTTATAATTTTTTTCGTTGCGTCTTAGTGGCTTTGGGGCCAATCTTTCCGGTTTATCCAGGGTCTGATTAAGGCAACCCACGCCCGAAACATAGTCTTGACTAATTCGCACCAATCATACATTATTTGGACGCGAAAAGCATCAAATTAAATGGTACCGGCAATCCATTAAAAAATTTTTTTAATTTAATTTTAATAAGGTCAGTTATGGAATTCGAACCTGTCATCGGGCTTGAAGTTCATGCCCAGCTAAAAACTGAAACCAAAATTTTCTGTGCCTGCTCGACAGCTTTCGGCGCACCGCCCAACACTCACACCTGCCCCGTATGCTTAGGGATGCCGGGCGTACTGCCGGTGCTCAATAAAAAAGTAGTGGACTATACCCTGCGCATGGCACTGGCCACGAATTGCAAAATTTCCAGGGAAAGCCGCTTCGCGCGCAAAAACTATTTTTATCCGGATCTGCCCAAAGGCTATCAGATCTCGCAGTACGAATTGCCAATTGCCGAGCACGGGTTTATTGATATCGAAGTCAATGGCAGCCTGCAAAGAATTGGAATTACCCGCATCCACATGGAGGAAGATGCCGGCAAACTGATTCATGAACCGGACCGGCCGGTCAGCATGGTGGACTTCAACCGCACCGGGGTCCCCTTGATTGAAATCGTCAGCGAACCGGATATTGACTCGGCCGACGGGGCCGGCGCCTACCTCCGGCAGCTTAGATCGATCGTGCGCTATCTGGGGATCTGTGACGGCAACCTGGAGGAGGGCAGTTTCAGGTGCGATGCCAACGTTTCCATCCGGCCCAAGGGCCAAGAAATGCTGGGCACTCGCACCGAGCTCAAGAATTTAAATTCCTTTAAACACGTGGAAAAGGCGCTGCTCTACGAAATCAGCCGCCAGAAGGAAATCCTGCTGGACGGCGGGCAAATCGTGCAGGAAACCCGTCTGTGGGATCCGGACAAAGGTAGAACGTTTTCCATGCGTGGCAAAGAAGAAGCGCACGATTATCGCTATTTTCCCGATCCCGACCTGCTGCCTCTGGCCATCGACAACGAATGGATACAGGGCATCAAAGACAGCCTGCCGGAACTGCCCGACCGGAAAAAAAAGCGTTTCATGGAACAATTTGAACTGCCTTCTTATGATGCCGGCTTGCTGTCTTCCGATCGTGACCTGGCAGATTATTTTGAAGCGTGTGTCACCCGTTTTCCCCAGCCGAAGCTGGTCAGCAATTGGATGATGGGATCTTTGCTGGGCCTTTTAAATGCAGAGGATAAAGCCATCGCTGAATCCCCCGTCGGGCCGGAGAATCTTGCCGACCTCCTGGCGCTGATCGAGGAGGGTGTCATCAGCGGCAAAATTGCCAAAACCGTGTTCGATGACATGGCCCGAACGGGCAAAGGCCCCAAACAAATCGTTGAAGAAAAAGGTCTGGTTCAAATTACCGATACGGGTGCCATTGATGATGTGGTCGCGAAAATAATTTCAAACAATCCCAAAGAGGTTGCGGCCTATAAAAACGGCAAAACCAAATTGCTGGGATTTTTTGTGGGACAGGTCATGAAAGAAACCCGGGGCAAGGCCAATCCGAAGTTGGTCAACGAAATATTGAGAAAAAAACTGGAATAAATAAATGTCGGTGGTCCGTGGTCCGTGGTCCGTCGTATTAGGATATTGACACACTATTGAATAAGGAGGAGATTATTTGATGAAAAGAACTGGTTTTGAAAAGCTTCGTGTGTATAATTTGTCGGAGGACCTTGCGGACTTTATTTGGGATGTAGTTAATAGAAGGCAGTATTTGCCACAAAAAACTGTTGGAATCCAACTTATTAACTCGGCAGACAGTATTGGCGCCAATATCGCTGAGGGCACAGGCCGGGGCAGTTTTGCAGATAATCGAAGATTCGCAAAAATCGCAAGAGCATCTTTGTTTGAGGTCAAACATTGGCTCAGACGAGCCTACAAAAGAAAATTATTGACCGAAAAAGAAATTGATAAATTGCACAAATTAACTCAGGAGTTGACTCCCAAGCTTAGTGCCTATATTAATTCAATTGGGAGATAAAAAGAAACAAATGAAAATGATTAAAATCGGTGACATCACTAAATCAAGGGGCGACGATACGTTGACAACGGACAACGGACGACAGACAACAGACAGAAAAATTGAAGAATACCGCTTATTTAAAAATCCCGCTCATCCAATTCGCATAGTGATACCAAGTCTGCTTATTATGGTCATCTTGTTCTTCAATTTTTCTCCGGCAGCTGCCGATCCCAAAACCATCGCCCTGCTGCCTTTTAAAATCAACTCCGCCCAGGATCTGTCTTTTCTTAAAGCGGGCATTTTTGACATGCTCACTTCGCGTCTGTCCAAGGAAGGCCGGGTGACGGTTCTCGGCCGGGAACAGGTTGAGGGGGCCGTTCAAGCCGTAGCCGCTTCCGGAGTCATTAATGAAGCTGCAGCCCGCAGAATCGGTACCCGCCTAAACGCCGATTTCGTGCTCTTCGGCAGCTTGACGGTGCTAGGTGAAAACGTGAGCATCGATGCCAAAATGGTGGACATGTCCGGCGGCCGGCCAACCATGACTTTTTTCGACCAAAGCCAGGATCTGGGTGCTGTCATCACCAAGATCAACCTGATTGCAGCCGATATCAACGACGAAATTTTCGGCCAGCCCAAAGTGCCGGCCACAGCCAAAACAACTGCCGCGGCCACCGCGGCACCGGCTGCCAAGCCGCCGCCGCCCAAAAAATCCAGCATACATGACCACCCGGAAAAAGTCCTCCAGCAAGACGGCTTTATTACCCAGGACTCCGAAGGGCCTGAAATCCTGGGTGTCAATCGCGGGCCAGCCCGGGGAAGCCAGACGCGCTTCTGGAAAAGTGCCAGCTTCCGGCATCTCATCAACGGCGTTGCCCTGGGTGATGTCGACGGTGACGGCCAAATTGAAATCATGACGATCACCCCTCACGAGTTGCTCATTTATCGTGCCGAAAGAGGTACATTGCGCAAGATTGCCGAGTTAAAACAAGGCAATAACAAAGTCCTGATCGGCATCGATGCCGCCGACATCAATGAAAACGGATTCGATGAGATTTTTGTCACCAGCCTGGCAGCCAACCGCGACGTTGTAAATTCATTCATTATAGAATATGGCGGTGAGCAGTTTAACAAAATCATCGACAACAGCCGTCATTATTACCGGGTTGCAGATACCCCCAGCCGCGGTAAAATTTTGCTGGGTCAACGGCCCAGCCTCGGCAAACCATCGGCGGGTGCAATTTACGAACTGCGGTGGCAAAACAGCGATTATGTCCCCATTGATCCCATCAATACGCCCCGCCAAACGAATCTGATGGGTCTGACTGTCGGCGATGTCCTGAACAACGGCCAGGAAATTACCGTGGCCTACAAGGATGGCGATCGAATCCAGGTCTTCGATTCATCCGGCGACACCCTCTGGGACGACCGTGACCGATTTGGCGGCAGCATGATTTATGCTTCTGTCCCATGGGAATATCGCGGGCAGGTTCAAAACAAGTGGTATTACCCCCTGCGCCTGGTTGTTTGGTACAATAAGGTACGCAAGGAAAGCGAAGTCATTGCCGTTCAAAACCATGATTTAACCGCCAACAAACTTCAGGACTTCCGTTACTTCAGGAAAACGCATCTCGCGGGCTTTACCTGGGACGGGGTCGGGCTAGGACCCAGTTGGAAAACCCGCCAGCTCAGCGGATACATCCAAGACTTCACAGTCGGGGATTTTGACAATGACGGGGAGGACGAACTCGTCGGCGCCCTGGTCATGGAGGAAGGACGCATAGCGCTGATCACCAAGGCCAAAAGCACCATTATCGCATACGAGCTGACCAGCCCCTCGGAATGACGATATTCGAATGTCGAAGGGTTAATAGGAAATAAAAACTCCAAAACTCAATTTCCAATGACCAAAATATTTACCACCAATGTATCGCATCGATGCGCGAATGCTGCTCTGACGGTGCCAATTCAAATGGTAAACAATAGGACGAAGTTTCAGTTTTGAATTTTGAATTTAGGTCATTGGGATTTGTTTGTGATTTGTTTTTTGGTGCTTGAAATTTTATTGTTCAATATTTTTGTAATTTCCTTAAATTCAATTAAACACTTTTCTAAATGGCGGAGCCCTGTGGTCGGCCATCCAGCTTATTGTAAAATCTGTTGTCTAATCTCCGGGGGCAGCAGATCCGGATCGTAGGCATACAAAACGCGTCGATCAGTTTCCAAAAGCAATTTCGTGGCCGGAATGTAATTCAGGTACTGGTTGATTTGAAGATTTTGCTGCGATTTTCGCAAGAGGATCAATGAAACTTTGTATTTAGCGAGATACTTAAAAAAAGTGATGGGATTATTCCGGCTCGCCGCATATTCCTGGTATAGCTGCCTGCCATAGACATCAATGCGCGAATCCATTACCGGACGGACTTTCGGCGACAGATGATAAATAAGAAATGCGCCGTCCCCATAGTCATTGAAAATGGCTCCGTCGAGACCCTGTTCTTTAATGTAGGCAGTTTCCTGGTAAGGCATGCGCCCGCCTAACCCCCAGCCCACCTGCCGATGTTTGGTTGCACCGTAGGGAAATCCATAAGTTAAGGTAGATACCAGCAATAATCCGAAAAAGATAATTTCGACCAGCGGTCGGCGATCGAGCCGCAGCCGATTCAAATGCGTATCGGCGGCCGCTCGCCAGGCGCGGACTGCGATGGGAAAGCCTAACATCCCGATAAACGAAAGGAATCGGACGGCCTGCAGGGACATCACCGTGGCCAATAGGGCGATCAATGTATCCACAAACGGTCGCTGCTTAATATTGGCCCCCCAGACCCAACCACACCAACAGGAACATGCCAATCGCCGCCTCCCGGCCGTAAGACTGCGCATACCTCGCCCCAAGTGGGCTGGCCCACTCAAAGACAGCCTGCTTGATGTAGTCGCTGGCAAGGCCGATACTCAACGAAAATTCCAGCAGCCGGGGACCGTTGGGATTGACCAGGCTCACCACAAGGCAGGCGGCCGTCAGCAGGGCGAACGTTCGCACGTCGGACCAGGTATAGCTTTCATTCTTTGACCAGCCGGGAAACAAGACCAAAACGGCCGTCGCCCCGGTCATCAGGGCGCCCAACAGCGGAGCAAAAATGAATCCGCCGTGCAGGTTGGCCCAGAGAATCTGCAAAGGCACGAGGATGATCAGATATCCCGGCCGGCGTTCGCGGCGCCAGTGTTCCAAAGAAAATACCCAGACACATAAAAACAGGTGGGTAAAAATATGCGGCCGCACAAACACCCGGATGAGAATGGTGTAGGCCGCCAGCGCCAGCAAAGGAGCGGCGATTATAAAAAGGCGATTCCCTTTTTCCAGGCTGTACCAGAGCAAAAGCAGCATGGCCAACATGACCGAGGCACGAAAAACCGTCAAGGCCTCTCCGCCGCCAAGATTAAATATACCCAGAAAAACCAGACCGCTGAGCCACTCGTGAGCTAAATAGGGTCGGCCGAAAGCAACGGCCGAATACTGTTCGAACCGGGGAACCGAGCCGCTGGCAACGATGTCACCGGCCTCCTTTAAAAGCAGCCATAGATCGTTGGAACTCACCGGGCAAAACGCAGCGATGGTGCCCCAGACAAACAATAAGATCGTTGCAATTCGAGTAAGATAACTTTGGCCGGACAAAGGGAGATCGTGTCCTGGTTTGGGCGAGTCGGCGGCGGCCGTAGCAGGTAATAGAAGCGTAAAAACAATCCAGATGACCAATCCATTGCGCAACAGCAGGAGGACTGCAGGCAGCAGTTGTAACTTTTCAAGTTCGGCAGGGAAGAAAAAAAACAGGGTCAGGGTCAGCAGATTAACGGCAAACAGGCGCCAACCGGCATTGCTGAGCCGCGGCTGTTTATCCTGGGCCAAAATAGGAGCCAGGGGGACTATCCACAGGAGGTATTGCGGCATGAAGCTCCTGGAAACCGCCAGCAGCCCCAGGATTGTGGACAGCAGGCCCCTGATCAGCCATAAACTGCGGGTGGTTTCATCATGATGCGCATATATTCTGAACGCTGCATAAATCGTAATCAAAACGAAAACGACAATTGCTAGAAATCCGCAAACAGCGGCCGCCTGATCGGCGGGCGTTCCACTCAAATATATCGCCCGGTGCGTCAACTCGGTAGCCAACTCAAGCCCGAATATTTCCGCGACCATCATAAGTATAACAGCCGCCGTACTTTCAAGCTGGAGGCCGCCCTCAAAATGAAATTTCACAATATAGCCCAATGAACGGCCGGACAGCAGAAAAAAGGGCAAAAACAATACCGTCAGGCTGCCGGTCAATACTGCGATACGCCGCAGCAGGACACGCCAAATTTCGCGGCTTCTCAATAAACTTTTTGGTGGGAGTACTTCATTGCCGCCAACCAGACCCAGCCACCACAATAGCGGTATCCAGGCGATCACCGCCAGGTTGAGCCAAAGGCCCACTGCCAGTAGGACGTCAACCCACACGGGCTTCTTGCGCAGGGCCGCATAAATCACTGCGCTCAATAGCAGCGCCACGACCAAATCAAAGCGATGGAGCAGGAGACGGCCGAATAAAGCGGTGAATAAAATATAAACAAAGCCAAGCCAGGCGGATTGAAAGCGCTGCGCGGTATCAATATTGGCATCCCTGCCGGAGACCCGAGCCGCGATGCGTTGCAGAAGCACCAATATACCCAGATCTGCCAGAAGCATCATAACTGCAAAAATATAGCCGTAGCTAATAAGAGATTCAGAAAATATTCGAGGCAGCACTAACAGAAGAAGTGCACCGGGAGGAAATTCGACTTTGAATGCCGCATACGGAGTGAAACCGTCCAACAAGTCGCCGGCTATTTGAAAATAGCTTTCGACAACATCATCAGAGATCAATCCCCAGATTGCATAACCTCTCGCTAGCAGCCAGACCGCCGCCAAGATCCATAAGCGGTATGTCAAAAAAAACTTAGCCCCTGATTCAGTAAAAAACGTCCGTTCAGCAAGGTCAGGACGCGCATCTTTAATTTCCGATTTGCTCATGAGCAGTTAGCCTGTATTATTCTCAATCCTCAATCCTCAATTCCGGCTTGTCCGGATTGGGTATTCTAGGGACTGCTTTAGTATCATACAGCGAATTTATGTCAAGTATTGGAAAACAGGTTTATCCCGATGAGCCGGCGATCACGATAGACTCCCTCGCGGCCGCAGTCCATCCGAAATGCACGACATTAGCAGAATCAGAAACTGAAGATATAGAAAGATGGTTTCACAAATGAGGATCTGGGATCAAACTGAAAGTCGAAAAAAAACATGATGAATTCCGCTTTTTTTTGAAATTCATCATGTATACATAAAAAAACCGGGGCCGCCAAGCCCCGGTTTTTTTTTACTCATGCAACTAAGCACTTAAGAACTGCTTAGAAGTTAATCTGCCATTTACCACCGAGGTAGAACAGGCTGCCGGCTTCAGCGCCCGCGGAGGTGTTGTCGAAGTCATAGTAGCCGACTTCCGGAATCACGTAAACACCCGGTGCCAAGGCAATCACAGACTGCACGTAGGCTGCCCACGGCTTGGTGTCTCTTTGCGATCCGCCGTCCGTCATATCGGCACGGTAACCGAAACCGCCCTCAAAGCTCAGCATATCGCTGACTTTCAGACCGCCCACGATGGCTCCCTGGAAGGTGTTGGTGTCGTTCGTATCATCATCCAGATCCCAAACTGCCACGCCACCTTGGTAGGTGTTGCTACGTCCGTTGATGCCCGAAGGAATGCTCCAGCCGGCATTTCCGATATTCGAGCCGTAGCTTAGCGCGCCTCTGACGTAACCAGGGCCGAAGTTGAAGCCGACGTCGCCGCCGAGGACCCAGGAGGTCACATCAACGTCACCCGTGCCTGAACCCGTAAAGGACGTCACCTTTTCAATCGAGTAATACTGGAAACCGCCCATCAGGTTGAAATTCCAGGCGTCAAAGCTCATGCCCCAGCCAGCTTCGATTTTGGGCAGAACATCGTCGACGTCGCCTTTGAAAGTCTTGGTATTGGTCGGGGCCGAGGCAGCAGCCACGAAAGTCGTACCGCCCCTGACAGTGGTGGTTCCAGCTACGGTGATGGACGTGGTGGAATCTGCCATCCCCGCGATCAAACCGGTAGTCGGGCTGACCAGTGCAATCTCAAAATTGCCGAAGCTGAAAGAGATTTGGCCGTTACGGCTACTATATGAAGTACCGATGCCGAGCAGACCGAGGTCGCCGTCAAAAACCTGACCGGAGATGAACTGTGAGGTCGGGCTGTTGTCTTTGCCGACTTTCAGCTTGCCTGCGCCAAAATTCCATACGCCGTAGATACGACGTGAGGACACGCTGCTTTCATTGACGCCGAATTCGAAGCGCGCTGTAATGTTTTCAGCCTTGATGTTGGCGCCCACCCGGCTGTTGCCTTGCAGATCCCAGTTCAAATTGGCATCTGAATCGTCGGTTTCGGCTGCGTTCTGGCCGTCACCAAAATCGGTGGACTCGTAAAAGGTTGTCATACGGGCATTGCCGTAAAAATTCCAATCCACTGCCATGGCCGGTGCGGCAAAGCATACCAACGCGACGGCTGCGATAAGTATCGTAACTTTCTTCATCTTAATTTTCCTCCTCAACGGAAATTAAACTAATAGTTCGCCTAACAATCATTCAACGTAGATAAATTTAAATTGGCCTAATAATTTAAATTTGTTTGTGCCTTGTACTGCGCGGGTTTACACCTCCTTTCCAGGCAGAATCATACCAGCATCAACGGTTTGGGGCCAACGCCCCGCCTAATAGCCTAATATTAGTCATCTTTTTGTTGTTGATACCGGCATTTTCATGAATCATAGACTGGAAAAAATTTAAAGTCAAGGATTTTTTTTAATTTTTTCGATGATTTATCAGGCATAATTCTTGCTGAGATGGTTGGGTCTGGTTGGATCCAATTTCTCATTAAAGGCGGGTGGAAGCGAAAAAATTATCATTATTTTTTCGAAGGTCTATTTTGTCAGTTTAAAACATATGGCCATCATTACCTTTCTAACCAGTTTTGAACCTCCAAACCCGGTATCCTTGAAAAGTGACGCGTATTGGCTGTAACCACGGTATACTGATTCGTGATGGCAGATGCAGCTATCAGCACATCTTCCAAGCCTATAATCTGGCCGGATGTACGTAATTTAGCCAGGATATCCCCCGCAATCAGAGCCTCTTTAGCCCCGATCGAAAGAATATTGATTCTGGAAATTATCTCTTTGGTAATTTTTTGCCAAAATCTCTCGAAATCATCTCGCAGGGCACTTCCAAAACGTAGCTCCATGGTACAGATACAAGATGTAAACAGAACGTGAGCGGGCTCTGAATCCAATCGAGCCAATAGATGAACATTGGGTTTTCGTTTTATCAGTTCACTCAATATATTCGTGTCAAGCAGGTACATTATGCTGTGGAAGTTCCTTTTAAAACTCTCGGCACATGCTCCATTCTGTCCGTTATAATTCGATCTATATCATCAAAAAATGGGTCGTCTCCGTCCAGCCACCCTTTGGCTTTTCCCAAGTGCATATTTGGCTCATCAGCAGGCACCAGACGAGCCATCGGTTTACCCCTTTTGGTAATTAGAATTTGTTTTTTACCGTAAGCCACCTGGCCTAACAGTTCTGAAAAATGTTTCTTAGCTTCGGCGACATTGATAGATTCTTCGGGCATGAGCTTCCTCCAGGTCAATAGCATTATGGTCATCTTGACCTAAAGTGTGAAAGATGTCAATGGCAAATTAATTTCTTCAGGTTCAAACAATTCTCTTAAATGACTTCTCCAGCGTTTTCAGTTCCCAACGCAGCCAGGTGGGGCGTCCGTGGGGGCAGTGAGAAGGGTTGTGGCAGTCATCCAGCTGATTCAATAATCCCCGGATCTGCGGCTCGCTTAGGACCTGATTGGCCCGGATCGCGCCGTGGCAGGCCATGACCATGCGGCATTTGTCAAGGGCCTCCGATAAACCGGGTGCCGCGCCGACCTCAACCATTTTCTCAACGATTTCGATTATCAGCGGCTTCACCTCGCGCTCGGCCAACAGCACCGGCACGGCCTTGACCACGAAAGTATTGCCCCCAAAGGGCTCGATCTCCAGTCCGAGGTCCTTTAAATCCGCCAGGATATTTGTCAGGACACCGGCCTCCCGAAAACCCAGATCGATGGTTTCCGGTACCAGCAGCCTTTGGACCGGTGGCTTCTGCTCGGCGGAGCGGGCACTGAACTGTTCAAAAAGTATCCGCTCATGGGCGGCATGCTGATCGATGAGGATCAGTCCCGCATCAGCTTCGCAGACGATGTAGGTGCCGTGCAATTGCCCAATCACCCGCATGACGCCAAACCGCTTCTCCTGCCAGATTGAGGCCTGGGGGGGGACGAGTTACGGGTTGCGGGTTACGGGTTGCGGGGTCGGTGTTGTGGGGTG
>Ga0209367_1000083_pt1 | contig 60353 bp, 52 predicted proteins | sample WorMetLIZISLAND2_FD_187412 | JGI IMG/M metagenome (GOLD analysis project Ga0209367, IMG submission 187412) | Marine gutless worms symbiont microbial communities from Max Planck institute for Marine Microbiology, Germany - Olavius geniculatus... ...
ATCCCCACTATCGATATGATGATTATCCTCATTATGAGGCTTTCCGGAATCCGGCTACGCAGAACCAAATCATGGGGACTCGAAGACATCGCCTTAAATTAATCCTTTAAATGGTAGATAGACCCGCATTGTTTTAAACGACGTCGGACCCAGAATCTCCAAAGAAGCCACTGAAGGTGTTGTAGCCTATTCAAATGCCGCCTTGCAGGAATTTGTTGATAGCCATGGCGGCAAAATCACCACCTTGTCCGACAGCGAGCTAAAAAAACTCATCGAGGTAGAAAAAACTCAGGTCTGGCCGAAAATCGCAGAAAACATCGATCCGGCCCTGTATGAGGCCGCCAAGAGATTTGCCGGCCATGAGTAAAATATTGATAGTGTCATCGTATTGGTAGATGTTCTAATTTTTATTTGATGTCACCGCAGAGTCGCAAAGAACACGAAGACAAATTTTCTTTTCATTTGCCTTTGAGAGGCCCGCTGGAGCGGGATGCAAGCAAGGGCAAATGAAAAACAAAAACTCCCTGCGCCCTTTGCGCCTCAGCGGTGAGAAATGTTAACGAAATACTTTACGGTATATACGAAATACAGCACTCAGGCAATCCGATCAGCGTTTGTATATTACTATCAAACCGCTCAACCAGACAGCAGGGGAGTACAGCAACATGGAAAAAGCATTGGAGTATTATCAAAAATCGATGGAAATTCTATCCAAAATCATATTCGCGCTTGCTGCTATTATCATCGGCCTTGACGTGCTCTCCATCTTTTTAGAAGCTTTGGGACGCTATTTGGTGGGATCGAGCCGGGCGTTCATGGAGGAGCTTCCCCGCCTTGCGGTGCCCTTTGTCGTTTTCCCCATGATGGGCGTTTTACTCAAGCTGAAAAAACATATCAGCGTTGAAATTCTACCTGAAAGATTGACGGGCAAAGCACGCTCGGTGATCCTGATTTTGGTTTATGCCGTGGTGGTCGCCGTGGCCTGTCAATTCTTTATGGCAGGAATTATATCTGTCAGATACTACTACGAGATGGGATTTGAAACTCACACCGAAATTATCTTCAAGCTTTGGGTCACCTATCTGCCTTTTCCCATTGGATTCGGTTTGCTGGTTCTCTTTGCGGTGGAACTGCTGTGGGCGGAGCTGGTAACCCTGATTAAACTCTACCGCGGCACTGGAAGCACGCATGAAGAAGGGAGGGCGTCATGATTCATTTGGCGATTGCACTGGGAGTCATCACGCTTTTCCTTTCGGTTCCCATTTTTCTGGTGTTCGGTTTGTCGGGCAGCGTGGTGGTTGTCCATGCCCTTGATCTACCCTGGAGTGCACTGACCCAGGTTACGTTTGATTCCATCAGCAAGTATATACTACTGGCCATTCCCCTGTTTATTTTTTCAGGCATGGTAATGGTTGAAGGCGGCATGGCCCGGCGGCTGGTAGATGTTTTTACCAGCGCCGTTGGCCACTGGCGTGGCGGACTGGGTATTGCCATGGTCCTCACCATGGGATTTTTCGGCGCCCTTTGCGGCTCGATCCTGGCGGCCATTGTGGCGGTGGGTACCATTATGGTACCGGTGATGGTGAAAAAGGGTTATTCCAAGGCGTTTGTGGCCGCTCTGGCGGCTTGTTCGGGCTTTCTGGACGCCTTGATTCCCCCCAGCAACGGCGCCATAATTTACTGCGCCATCACTGGTGAGAATGTTGCGGCAGCATTCGCGGCCGGAATTTTTCCGGCGTTTGTATTCGGCGGACTGCTTATCTTGGTGGTTATGTGGAAATGTCGTGATATGGAGAGAAGCCCACGGGCCGGCTGGCGTAAATTCATCCAAAGCGTTCGTTCCGCCTGGGCCGCGCTGCTGACGCCGGTTATTATCCTGGGCGGAATTTATTCCGGCCTGCTGACACCCACGGAGTCCGCGGCCGTGGCCGGCATCTGGGCTGTTTTGGTTGGCTTTTTTATTTATCGTGAATTGAATCTGAAAAACCTGTGGACGGCCCTAAAGGCGACGGCCGCTACCACATCCATGATTTTTGCGATTATTGCCATGGCCTCCTTCTTATCCATGGCACTTACCTATACCCGGTTTCCGCACAAATTAATTGAAGCTGTCGTCGGTTTGGGCGTGACCCCCATACCGTTTTTGATAGCCTGCGGCGTGGTGGTGCTGATTCTGGGAACTTTCATAGAAGTCGTCCCGATCATGTATTTGACGCTGCCCATTTTTGCGCCGATTGCCGTCGCCCTTGAGATTGATCTTCTTCATTTGATGGTTGTATTTACCGGCTTTGTGGGTCTTGGCTTGCTGACACCTCCGGTCTGTGTCGGGGCCTATACGGCCGCGGCCATCGCAGAGGAGGCCTCCCACAAAGTCATTCGTGCCATTTTCCCATTATTTTTCCTGGTTGGAATTGTTTACGGGTTGATCTTAATCCTATTTCCGTGGTTGGCAACATGGTTGCCGGGTCAACTGTAGGCGCTTAACAAAGCGACATCGACAATTTTTTGTCAATGCTGACCAATTGGTTGCAAAATATAGTGATGAAATGAACTAAAATTTAAAATGACTAAAATGATCTAAAATTGTGGAATGCTATCATTTTTAAAACGGATAGAATACATTAATTTTAGGCATTTTAGGCAATATAGTCATTTGCCCCTCAGGAATGGCAGAGCCAATGATCTCTGCCATGGCCCAGCTTCCGACCCATAGGCCTATAGCCCGGAGGGAGGACCAGATTTTCAATCTTTGAATACATCCAAACAGGCAGGAAGACCGCAATGAACGTTGATGAGAAAATGAAGAGGTTTCGCGAAAAGCAGCAGCACCAGCTGGCCATGGGCGGACCGGAGAAGCTCAAACTGCGCCGTGAGGCCGGCAAGCTGAACGCCCGGGAGCGAATCGATCATTTGTTCGATCCCGGCACATTTCAGGAAATCGGTGTCTTTTCACATTCAAGTATGCTTGAAGAAGCTGGCCAAACACCAGGTGACGGTAAAATTATCGGCCACGGCTTTGTAAACGGTCGCCCAACTGGCGTGGTGTCCTGTGACATGACCGTAAAGGGCGCATCCAGTGCCGCAACGAACATGAAAAAAATTGAGTATATGCGGGCCTGGAGTTGCGAGCGCGGCAAACCATTGGTGTTTTTCAACGAATCAACGGGGGCGCGCATGCCCGACTCGATGGGCGCCTGGGGCATGTCTCAAGCGGGGCAGAACAAACTGCAGTATCGCCGTTACCGGGAAGCACCTTGGGTTGCCGCACTGATGGGCCCCAGTTTCGGAAGCGGGACGTGGTACTCGGTGATCTCCGATATTGCAGTCATGTTGAAAGGCGCGGTAATGGCAGTGTCCAGTCCAAAGGTGACGTTGCTCGCCACCGGCGAGGATACCCCCTGGGAGGAACTCGGTGGATGGAAACTGCACTACGAGAACACGGGCCTTGTTGATGCGGTGGCCGATACCGAGGAAGCCTGCATCGAACTCGTTAAAGAATACTTGGGCTTTTTGCCTCAAAATGCTAATGAGCCGGCGCTCGTTCACGACATTCCTGATGGGTCCGGTGAAGGAATGGCAGATATTTTGGATTGGTTGCCCGAGAAGTCAAATCGCGCTTACGACATGGTAAAAATTATCAATACAATCGCAGACGGTGGTCGAATTCTAGAATTGAAAGCCAAATTCGGTCGCCAGTGCATTACCGCATTTGCCGGTTTGGGGGGCAGAACCGTCGGGATAATCGCCAACAACCCGTATTTTATGGCCGGTGCTTTAGACGCAGACTGTTGTGATAAAATTACCAGTTTTATCGTGTTGTGTGATTCCTACAATATTCCGATTGTCATGTTGGTAGACACGCCGGGCTTTTTAGTTGGTAAAGCCGGGGAATATAAAAAAGTTACCGGAAAAATAATAAACTGGATGAATGCGCTGTCACTGGTAACGGTACCCATTTTTACAGTGATTATAAGAAAAACATTCGGCCAGGCCTTTTTAAATATGGGTGCCGGAAAATATTCAACCGTCATCGTTGCCTGGCCCACCGCCCAAATAAGTTTCATGTCTCCCGAGCCCGGAATCAATGTGTTGTTCAATCTGAAGCAGGAAGATGATCCTGAAAAATTTGAAGAGCTAATGCAAAAGATGAATAAAAATTCAGAACCCTGGATTGGGGCCGGAAATTTTGGCCTGCACGATATCATCGACCCACGAGAAACAAGAAATTTTTTGATCAAAATGCTGGAGATACATTGCAACCGCCCACAAGGGCATGTCGGGAAACACCTCATGCACAATTGGCCAACGTCCTATTAATTTGGGGGATATCTATTTCTTGGATCTAATGGCTGCCTCACAGGCCTTGGTGGCCCATTGGATTAAGGTATCCGTCTCTTCCAACACTTCAGCAGGGGTCTCATAAAAATTCAGACTGCGACTATTGTCTTTGCCGTAGGAGTAAGTTGCTTTTTCTGGGTATCACCGAAGTTGACTATAAGTTACTTATTGCCACGCTCTTTCAGCACCGCTTCCGCGGTATGACGCCCGGAAAGCATGGCCCACTGTATGCCCGGCACACTGCCGTACTCGCCGCAAACGAAAATGCCCGGTCGAACCTGTTTTACCGCAACTGTTGGGTCAGGCATCGGCGGCGGCTGCTCCGGTAGGGCGTGAATAATTCGGTCGGTTTTCAAATGACGCCAGTCGCCGACAGCCGGGCCGAACCACTCGGTCAACTCGGAGCGGACGGTATGTTCCACCGTATTGTCGTCTGCATCCATGTGGCCAATGACAACGACCGATACCAGGTGTTTTCCGGCCGGCGCATAGGTCGGCGCAACAACGCTTGGCACCGTCAGGCTGTTAACGCAGCCGCCGCCCTCGCCGTTCAGAACCAGGAAGGGTTTGTCGACTGGCGGGTTATTGGCCGCGTAGTACAGGCACAGCTCGCCGCGGGATTTGACCTCCGCCGGCAACTGAGTCAGGCGGGCGGTCTCAGGCCCATCGGTGGCCAGGACGACTGCCTGTCCCTTGATTTTTTCGCCTGACGTCAGCTCGACCTCGCCTTGCTGAATGGATTCAACCCGGGCGGCGGTTCGGATACTGTCCTGCGACAACGATTCCGCGAGCTGGGCCGGAATGGCGCCCATGCCCTGGGCGGGCAGGGCGACATCCCCTTCGGCAAAGATTCGGAAAATGTATTGAAACACCCGGCTGGACACCTCAATCCGGGGATCCAGACAGACGCCGCCGAAAAACGGTATGAAAAACCTTTGGATGATTTTTTCGGAAAAGCCTCCGGCTCTTAGAAAATCAGCAGTATTCATATCCGGTTGTTGAAAGAGGTCTGAGACGCTACCCCGGCGGACTTTCATAGCCAGGTTGACCATGCGCAGGCGATCAAAAACGCCCCCAATCGGAGCGGTGGCAGTTTGCCACAGATCGCCGGGCCGGCGCCTGGGATCGGCGATGCGATAGAATTTTCCCGCGATGCGAACCATCGCTCCCGGCGCAAATGGCCTGAGCTCAAGCTGGCGATAGTCCAATACACGACGAGCCTCCGGGTAGGCGGTTTGAAGAACCTGAAATCCGCGGTCCAATCGAAATCCGTCAACCGTATCGGTTTTCAGTCGTCCGCCGATGCGTTCATCGCCTTCCAGGATGACAAAGGGAACACTCGATTCCATTAGGCGACGTGCACAGGATAATCCGGCCAAACCGGCACCGATGATGATGACTTTTGTATTCGAATTGTTCATATCATTCACTGACCTTTAAAATACTCGTTGATTGGTGACAGGATTTAGCAACTCGGTTTGCTGTAAACTCGTGTGAACTTCAATAAATGACGAATGTCGAATGTCGATTGACGAATGGTGGATTCGCTTCGCTCAGTCGATATAAATGGACAGAATACCTTAAATCCAAAATCCGCATTCCAAAATCTAAAATTTGCTTTTTGAAGTTTCTTTTCTCTCGATTTGACTAAGCGCTCGCTTACAGCGGCTCGGCTGACACCCGACACCCGACACCTGAAACCTCAAAAATTAGCATAATGGTAAATTCGCTGCGACTACCACGGCTGATAGTTCGACACTCACCATTTGAAGGGTTATAGTTATTTATTCTGCGCAGAGTTGAACAATTTCGTCTACTTTCTCCTGATACAATTTCGATTGGCTGCTTTTGTCGATGGCTTTCAACCGATCTAGCTCTTGGTTCATCTTGTAAAATTTTTTGGTAATATGCTGATAGTCGGAATAAAAATGCCGCATACCATCGGCCAGCTCGGGGTCTATGGATAGATAACGAGGGAACCAGTCCAGGGGCTTTTGCTTCTGTTGCCGCAGGATATTTAGATACGCCTCAATAAATTGTTGATAGATCTTCAGCACCTCTGTCGTGAAATTTTCCGGCCAGGCAGTTAGGTTTCCCAAGCGTCCGATCAACGCTGCAATACTGAGCTTGTCAGATTTGCGTGCCCGGCCGGCAAGGTCGGCAAAATTTTTTTCGATCAGGGCATCCATAACAAGGCTGTAAAGGTAAAACAATTCTTCATCGGCCGGCAGGGCTTCATGTTCCTGCCACAGTCTTGAGACAGCACTGTCCGGTACGCCCAGCTGCGAGCACAGCAGTCGTGCCTGATGCCAGGTCGGCAGCCAAACCAGTTGTTCCGTCATTTTCTCAATATCGCCGAAAATTTCGATGAACCGCGGGAGGCTCAAAACGAAATAAATTCGGTTCGGAAATGGAGAATCCTGTTTGATATAGTTCTCCGGGTCCCATACAAAGCATCCCACATGCAGCCGCCATTGCAAACCGGCATTCTTCAAATTTCGGGCGTGCCGACAGATTCGATCGTCGAACGGCATGGGTGCCAAATCCTGTTTAGGGTCAAAATGTATGGGTGTCATATCTTTTCCCTTTCCTTTAGTTAAACTTTGGAGGACGGCGTCAATTGTTGTTTAGATGGGAATAAACTTCGTGTCCAACAAATCGTTTCCCCTCCATTTTATCACCCCCTCCCTAACCCTCCCCCGTCAAGGGAGAGGGGACTAGTAGAATGTAACAGCTTATTTGACAGTCTGTTAGCCCCGCCGCTGCAATTTCAGATAGTTTCCGTTTGCCGGTACAAATGATCAGCAACTATTTGCCGGGCCTCGGAAGTTTTCGCGCGACGAATCAGCGTAAACAACTTCCGACAATCCTGCAGACTGAGATTTCTGGTTGTTCGTATACAGTGCAGCTCATCCCGCAGGTGGGGGAAATTGTTTCTGTCGGAGACGATTTCCTGTTTCTCGATAATTTTGGAATAGATGATTGCGCGAGCCGCCAGCAGTCGATGTTGCTCGGTTTCTGCGATGGTTGGGTGAAAAATATAAAGCAGGGTCAGCTTATCCCCCGGACCATATAGCTGACCGCTTTCTTTCATTTTTTTCAACGCATTGTCAGCTAAAAAGACGGGCCGCACGCGATCGGGCGTTTGCAATTTTTGGCGAAGCAATCGCCAAAGCTGAAAGTGAATCACGCCGGCTTCGATGTACGCAGATCGATATTTTTTGAGGAGCGGAGCCAGAGCCTGGGCCCGCAGGGAATCCCGCAACCTGAAACGAGCTGCATCTGCCTGCGCAAATTTTAGAATTGCGTTCACGGTTTTCTCGAATGATCCCTGCATGGCAACCCGATAATAGGCCAGCAGTGCGCCGGTGGCCTCTCGCTCAGCCCGGTATACCGGCCATTGAAGCGAGTTTCTCGGCAGATCGTCCGGCGTGCGGCCCTCTGCGAATAATTCGTGAATACTCAAAAGAACTTCCAAAAATGGTTCGATTTGATATATTTTCTTACCGGTTGCGTGCAGCTCACGCAGCAGGCGATACATCATCCGACTAAATGCGGGGTATTCGAGATCAAGCGTCATTAAGTAGTCGTCGATCGATACCTCCCCCCGCAGCATCGGTCGAAAATTGGATTCCGGCGGCTCCTCCAGGAATATCGTGTCATGGCGATGCATCCATTCTTCAATAAGCGGAATCATCTCCGGCCGATGCATGGAAAGCCCCAGGGTAATTTGCGGCGTCGACTTGCACTTTTTCTTTAACGGCATAATACTATAGTCCAAGTTTGATAGATTCATCCGGTTACGCTCTTTTTTGCATTCGCTGAAGATGATTTTAAATTAACACAATTCAAGGGTATGGATATGACCAAAATACTCCTGATGGTTATGGCAATATATATGACTCTGTCAATGGGCGGGAGGCGTAATGTCTTAGCACAGGAGCTTGATTTTTCGCAATACCTATGGAAAAATCGCTTACTGCTTCTGTTCGCTCCGCATCGCTCCCATCCCATGTTCGATGCATTGCAGCAATCGCTTGCGGCCCGCGAGGCGGAGGTCTCCGACCGCGACCTTTTGGTCTTCGAGATTATTGAGAACGGTCCCTCCCGCATGAACACAGCGAATATCAATTCTGAAACTGCAAATGAGCTGAGGGAGCGATTCAATGTCATGCGGGGAGAATTTAAGGTTATTCTGATCGGAAAGGACGGCGGTGTAAAATTAAAACGTGAGGACAATACGAATCTTGAAGATATTTTCTCACTGATTGATTCCATGCCGATGCGTCAGGAAGAAATGCGCCAGAAATCTGATTGAATTCAAGTGTAAGCTGAGTAAACCCTGTTTTCCTAAAAACACGAAACTCGGGGAGCGCGAAGAACATTGCAGATCTCCGTGATACCCTCGCTTCGTGTCTAATTCGGGTTATGTTTGCTGATAAATGGCGATGTCAGATCAACCTAATTTTTCCGGGTTACACAAATTATTTTCGCTAACCGCACTGCGCCCGCAGTTTTTACAGAAAAATTGAGCCGGCGTGATCAGCTTAACAAATTCTTCGGTGTTGGATAGAATGTATCCCTCTTCCTGCAATGCGCACAGGCTTTTATCTTCGGTATTGCTCATGGCGTGCTCCTTTCCTTTATGACTATTCTAAATTGATATTGCCGGAATATCTCTCAACAATATCTTTCTCAACACAGTTTTCCATTTCATCATCGGTGACTGCGTCCCTGTTTCGAACCGAAATTATCGGGCACAGGTAGGTCTCACCGTCTTCATTTCTCACAACAAAATACGTCTCATTTGTGTTCGCAGCCATTTTTCATCCTTTCATCCTTTCAGAACCTTGCGCGTTTCTCGTCCGCTCACGATTCATAGAAGCTCATTTTTTCTAAGTTTCATTCATCACGGTCGTGATTGACAGCAATGAGTTTAGACGTTTCAAAGCCCCATTCAGCAGCTTTGCTTTTGAGTTCCGCCAGGATTGTTGTCTCCATCGCGGCGGATCGTGACAGTATCCAGAGGTAGGATCTATTCGGACCGGCGACCATGGCATATTCGTAGTTGTCTGTGTCGAGTTCGATGATGTGGTAACCACCATAAAACGGGCCGAAAAAAGACACTTTGAGGCTGCCGATCGTTTCATCCCCAATAAACCGGGCTTTTCCCTGTATCTGCTTCCATTGACCGGTCTTTTCGTTGTAACCTCGGTTGGTAACCGATATCTCCCCGTTATCATTTCGCGCGTAGGTTGCACTGACGTTGCTCAGGTTTCTTTCGAACGAATGGTCGAGTCGTGCAATTTCGTACCACCGGCCCAGATAGCGATCCACATCGAATTCAGACACCGGCTGCAAACCCTTGGGAACCCCTGTGCATCCCATGGCCGCCGCCAACAGCAGTGCCGATCCAATCAATTTCGACATCATCTGACCGTCCTTTGAAATATTGATGACCATTCCGATTTACCAATAACCAATATCCAACAACTAATAACCAATATCTCTATCCCTTCTGTCCCCAAACTGCATAAACGGGATCTGAGAACCGAAATTCCGGATAGTATCTGTCGTCATGCGGACGCGGCAAGCCCCGGATCGAGTAGGTTTGAAGGTTATGGAATCTCTCTGAACGCAAAAAGTATTCGAGAACCATGCCCATACGTTCAAATTCGTGAAGCTCCTGCCAGATATGAATGGCCTTGGTCGGAAACCAGCGGTTGGAAAACGTGACGATGAAATAGCCGTCAGGCCTTAAAATCCGAGAAACTTCATCGAATACTGCCAGTGGATCAACTAAATATTCGATGGACACCGTGCATAGCACGGCATCAAAGCTGTTGGATTCGAACGGCAGCTTGGGATTCAGGTTTAGGTCCTGAACCACTCGCTCGCTCAGCCGCCTGTTTCTGATCAGCTCTTGCTCATTGAGACCCAGTCCAGCCAGGCGTTTGAGCCTTAATCTGTCCGGCAGATGAGACTGCCAACTGCTCATCAGGTCCAGCACGTGCATATCATCTTTCAGAAACCGTCCGTAGGTATTTTTTATCATCTCGATCGCCGTATCATCGATATGCTGCACGTAACGCGGCTCACTGTAAAAGAGGTTATCGGGCGATTCATCTTTCCGCTGCATCGCTTTCGCCGAAAAAAAATCGGTCCGATGGTCCTGCCATCGCGCCTGCATGCCCGGGCCGTTAGTTATTTCATCCATCCAGTCGACGCTGCTGCCACCTCTTTCGAAATCCTTATTTTCTACCTTGCCTACAATAGCGGAAAGCACGAGATCTTTGCTCGACAGAGGATGGTTAAAGTCCACTTTCATATGACCGTTGTTAAGCTTAACGCACCTGAACGGTTGAACATTGGCTTTAAAAACACCCGATACATTTCTCAATAGTCCCTTGGGGTAAAATCGGCCGACATTGGGCGTCATCGCCTTGCCGATGGTGAAGCGGGGGTCGAACTGCCTGCTTTTGATACGAAATAGATTTCTCTCGTCGTATTTCGGCAGGACATCATCTGCCTTAAGGCGAATATCGGTTCTTTCCCCGGCCTGACGCCCCTTAATCCCGTCGAGAACCAAAGGTGGCAGAAAATCGCGCCATATATTGATCCGGCTGGCCTGGTATCCGTCCGTGTGACTTGTCCTTTCACTCTTCCATTTCAAATGAAACACCATATCCACAATGCTTTCAGAATCTATGCGCTTTAGTTCCACGTCAACACCTCATTTAATTCAAATTTTAGCTATTCTACCTTCGCCATAACCTTTGAGCGAAAGCAGGCCAGCCGGATCTCAATGACTGAATCAACCTGAAACGAGATCGTTTCAATGTTACTTTGTAACTTAGGCACCAGGAAAAAAAACGCAATAGGAGAGGTTTCGGAGTTTAATGATAGGCAAAGACTATTATTGAAATGGGTTATAAGACTCAACTGGAAGTTATTATCTATACGTTATTGGTTAATGGTTTGAACGGTCTGAAATTTATTTTTATGTAAGTGGGGACCGAATTACAAGATCAGGTTGTCGGCCAATCCTTATAACGATTAACCAATAACAAATAACACCTAATTAAGCGTTTTTCGCTCAATTAGGAAATCGAGAGCAGGTATGAGCGCAGATTGGTGCGTTGGTTGGTCAAACCGAATTTGACGCGCAGGTTTTTGCGATGAAAATTGATCGTGGTTTCGGAAACGTTTAATACATCGGCAATTTCCTTGCTGGTTTTTCCGTCTTTGACCAGGGCGGCAACTTGCATTTCCTGAGGGGTCAACAATATTTTGGCATTGGCAAACCGCTGCAGCAGCGGCGAAATGATATCCAGCAAGTGGGTTTCGATGATATCGACCAGGGTCCGGTCTTTGGGCTTGAGGCGGGGGCTTTTGAGCTTCTCGACATAAGGCAATACCAGATCTTTGACGTTGTTAAGCACTTTTTTCTCCAAATCGAGCTTGTCCTCCTCACGCTGCTTCAATAGCACTTTCATGGCGATATTCGTCTCCTCGAGACTCTGTTTTTGCTCGATGAGCTCTTCCTGGCTTTTTTTAAGGGCTTCTTCGGTCAGCTTCAGGGCCGTGATTTCTTCATGGCTGGTTATCAATCGCATGGGGCCGTCCCCGGCCATACGGATCGCCCGCATGTAGTACCAGTGGGGACCATCTTCGGAGTGGCAGGGATAATCATACAAAAACTCCTCCACCTCGCCGCGCATCACCGCCCGAATGCCGCCGGCGACTTTGTGCGCGTCATCAGCGTCGCTGCCCGCAGCCGCCTCGCAGATTGCCAGATAATTGCTTCCCCGGTCGTCATAGTCTTCGGGCATACCGCTTTTGGCTGCAAAGCTGCGCCAGGCCTTGTTGGTTTCGAGAATGACCCCGTTTTCATCCAGGATGGCGATATGCGCAGACAAGGAGTCGAGGACGGTTCGGGCCAACTCACCGGAAAACAGGCTGCCTAAATCATTTTCTTGTTTCAATGTATTTTTCATCTTCAGACGGATCCTGCTGGTTTGATGGTTTTTGAATGCAATCAAAATACAACATACCAGCCCGGGTTGCAACCGGTTCCCGCCAAAAATACCAAAAACTTCTGTTTTTTCGAAGGGTAACATCAAAGCAATAAATTCCAGAAATTCGAAACTCGAAACTCGAAATACGAAACAAATCCGAAATTCCAAAATTCAAATGTCTCAAACGAAATTACCGTCGCGACAAGGTTGAATTCCATTCCAATCTCTTTAAATTCTTGGTTTTTAGTGCTTTACAAAGATGCCAACAAACGCTTAGCAAAATTTGCACAAAACTGATTTGGTAACTGTCTAATACCCAATACCCAATACCCAATACCCAATACCCTAAACCTTATACCCTAAACCCTATACCCTAAACCTTGCCCCTTACTTTTACCAAACGCCCAATACCCAACACCCAACACCCAATACCCAATACCCAGTACCCAATACCTAATTCATATATGAATGTTATCGCTATCGGTGCTGCGATTGTGTGTTGATATTTTTTTTCCCAACGATTATAGTGCAACCCGGTCTGAAACAGCTGCCGGAACAACACCCAATTGTAGAGTAATTTCACACAAGCGCGGCCTCGATTCCGGCTGAGCTCGTCGCAGGCCGGCTAAAGGACAGCCAGTCTGATCAAAGAAAAGAAACTAATGAACGTCGAACATCGAACGCCCAACATCGAACATCGAATAATGTATTCTGCCCGTCGTGAGTCTTTTGTCGAACGGCTTGTCTTGAGCTTCTTTGTCGAAAGGTCTATTTTAAATCGACTGAGCGGAGCGATTCCACCATTCGTCAATCGACATTGGTCATTCGTCATTCATAAGAGGGCACCCGGAATCGATATACGATGACTATTCAAAAATTGAAAAAGAACACCGCCGGTCACTTTCTCACATCGATTTTACGCTGGATTGATTCGGAAGCGAATATCGACTCCATTCCAACGACGAGCGAGAAAAGGGTGGACTGGCTGCGCATTGTGCCCCTGTTATTCCTGCATCTGATGTGTCTGGGAGTATTTTGGGTGGGCTGGAGCTGGACAGCCGTGGGTGTGGCTACGCTGCTATATCTTGTCCGAATGTTTGCCATCACCGGCTTCTACCACCGCTATTTTTCCCATAAGGCCTTCAAAACGAGCCGGTTCTGGCAATTCATATTCGGGGCCCTGGGTAATGCATCGGTTCAACGGGGGCCGCTTTGGTGGGCCGCCCACCACCGTCATCACCACCGTTTCACGGACCAGGAACAGGATGTCCATTCTCCCTGCCTGCATGGTTTCTGGTGGAGCCATATCGGCTGGTTGACCTCGAGGGCCAATTTCCCCACCAATTACAAATATGTTGCCGAATGGGCCAAGTACCCGGAGCTGCGCTGGCTAAATCGATTTGATACGGTAATTCCCTTTCTGCTGGCGGCAGCGCTCTTTGCGTTCGGGGCGATTCTCGAGCGTTTTGCACCCGAGTTGGGCACGAACGGCATGCAAATGCTTGTCTGGGGATTTTTCATATCCACCACGGTGCTGCTGCATGCGACCGTAACGATCAACTCCTTTGACCACATGTACGGCAGCCGGCGATATGATACCCCGGACACCAGCCGTAACAACGTATATCTGGCTGTCATCACCCTGGGCGAGGGCTGGCACAATAATCATCATCACTATGCCATATCCGCCCGCCAGGGATTTTTCTGGTGGGAATTCGACATCACCTATTACCTGCTGGTATGCATGTCCTGGCTGGGTATTGTCAGAGACCTGCGAGACGTGCCGACGCATGTGATTCACAAAAACCGGATAAACCCCGAGAAGTCTGCCGCTTAAAGCCTGAACCGCGGAGCTCAAGGATAATTCTGGCATTAAACCACCGCTTTTAGTGGTAGACCCGAAAAGGTTCTACCGGTCCGGTGAGAGTCAACGGAGCTGGAATAAATACGAAATTCGAATTTCGAAATCCGAAACAAATCCCAATTTCGAATGTCCAAATTTTCAAAACGACCAAAACAGAACGATGAAACCAGTGCATAAAACTGATCAACTCGCTTAGCGCTAGATTGCGTAATGGATCGGAATTTGTTTTTGTCATTGGGATTTATGTCATTCAAATTTGTTTCGTGTTTCGTGTTTCGTGCTTCGGATTTCGGATTTACATTGTCGCGCCAGTCATCTTGTCCCCTTCCAGGGGGCATCCTGAGGCCTCCCGCTCAGCGGGAGGAGCGCTCACTGTTTAGGGGTATAACCGCTTGGTGTGGGATGATAAACTTCGAACTAAATACTAAACACGAAACACCAAACACTTGAAGAATTCGAATTTTTGCGAATTCTTCAAGTGATTTAAAGATAATCACCTCGAAGGAGGTCAGAAAATGAAGATTGCCGTAATCGGTACCGGTATTTCAGGCATGACGTCGGCCTATTTGCTCAGCGAAGATCACGAGGTTGTCGTTTTCGAGGCCAACGACTACATCGGCGGACACACGAACACTGTAGACGTGTCGCTCAATGGACAGCAGTATGCCGTGGATACCGGATTTATCGTTTTTAATGAAAAAACCTACCCCAATTTTGTCAAATTGATGAAGCGCCTGGGGGTGGGCTGGCAAGACTCGGTCATGAGCTTCAGCGTGCAATGCGAGAAAACCGGTCTGGAATTCTGCCCGAGCACCCTGAACTCCCTTTTTATCCAGCGGCGCAACCTCCTGCGGCCATCGTTTTACCGAATGCTCTGGGATGTGATGCGGTTTAAACGGGATTCGGAAGTGCTTTTGGAGTCTGATGACTATGGGCTGACGCTGGCTGCGTTTTTGGCCGGCAGAGGCTATTCACAGGGATTCATCGAGCACTTCATCATTCCGATGGGGGAAGCGGTCTGGTCGGCGGATCCGGTAAAGTTCAATGAATTTCCAGCCCTGTATTTCGCGCAGTTTTTTAAAAATCACGGATTCTTGAACATCAAAGATCAACCCCAATGGCTCACAATTAAAGGACGCTCCAGGCAATATATCGAACCCCTGACCAAACCCTATGCCGATCAAATACGCCTAAACTGCCCGGTTGCATCCGTGCGGCGGCATCCGGATTTTGTTGAGGTTATGGCGCAGGACCAACCGCCGGAAAAATATGATCAGGTCGTGATCGCCGCCCACAGCGATCAGGCATTGGTCATGCTGGAAGATCCGACCGATGCCGAGCAAGCTATTTTGGGTGCGATTCCCTACCAGGAAAACCAGGCTGTGCTGCACTGCGATGAATCGCTGCTTCCCGGCAAAAAGGCCGCCTGGGCCAGCTGGAACTATCACATCCCCCGAGAAGATACCGGGCGGGTGGCCGTCACCTACGACATGAATATATTGCAAAGCATCGGGGCGCCAGAGGAATTGTGCGTCTCGCTGAATCTGGACCGGGCCATCGATCCGGCTAAAATCCATCGCAAGTATGTCTATCATCACCCGGTCTACAATCCGGAGAGCCTGACGGCACGGCACTGTCACAGTGAAATAAACGGCCAAAACCGAACGTATTACGCCGGCGCCTACTGGGGGTATGGCTTTCATGAAGATGGCGCGGCCAGTGCGGTGGAGGTGGGCAAGCACTTCGGCAAAACTCTTTAAAAACCGCTTCAGAAACCTGTCTGACCCAAGCAACTTTCACTGTGACCATGAGAAGATGACATTTGGCTGTTCATGGTTATGGTTTAAATATCGTTTGCGCTGATCAAGGTCAAACCTGGCTTCGCATCTTGAATTGGCGCAAGGCATCATCTACTCGGTAACGTAAAACTAAATCATGCACAGCTGCATTTACGAGGGAACCATCCGGCATCGGCGATTCCGGCCGCGACCGAACATGTTTCGGTATCGCCTGTTTTTCATGTTTCTGGATTTGACCGAATTGCCGAAACTGTTTGATTCCTATCGGTTGTGGTCATACGAGAAGGCCAATGTCGCCAGTTTCAGGCGTCGGGATCACTTCGGCGACCCGCAGATTCCGCTGGATCAGGCTGTATCGGATCTGGTGCGGGCCCGCCTCGGTCGTCCTCCGGAGGGCCCGATTCGCCTGTTGACCCATTTGAGATATTTCGGGCATTGCTTCAATCCGGCCAGTTTTTACTACTGTTACAATGCGGCTGATACCGAGGTTGAAACGATTGTCGTAGAAATTCACAATACGCCCTGGCAAGAGCGATATTGCTATGTGCTGGGCGCCGAAGACAATGAACATCCAGTTAAACACTGGCGGCGCCATCAATTCGACAAGGCATTTCACGTATCGCCCTTTATCGATATGGCTATTCGCTATGACTGGCGCTTTCGCGTGCCGGGAGAATCCCTGCAGGTGCACATGATCGACTATCAGGGCGGTGACAAGCTTTTTGATGCCAGCCTGGCGCTGAAACGCCGGATCATCACGCGATCGTCACTGAACGGAATGCTCCTGCGATATCCTCTGCTGACCGGCAAGGTGATTACGATGATTTACTGGCAGGCCCTGCGCCTGGTGCCGAAGAGGACGCCTTTTTTTTCACACCCTGAATAAACGTGGATCGTTATTTGTTTTTCGTTATCTGGATTTGACCAACGTGCGGCAAATAGAATATTGGAAAGGACATCAACCCTTTCAAGTTACTCACTTACAGCCAATACGAATGACCAGAGATTGAACCACGAACCACACGAAAGACACGAAAATGAAAGATAGAATTTTTAGCTTTTGTGTGTTTAGTGTATTTCGTGGTTACCTTATAGGAAAATTCATTTAAAAAGTTTCTTTTTCGATTTGACCGGCCGTTTTATTTGGCGGGCGGCAAGGCTGACTTCTGACACCTGACACCATGAAACATTCTAGATTGCTGCAGGGTCGGCCTTCCTTGTCATGGCCCCGGTAACCAGAACCTCAACCTCGAGCAAACGGTTCAATGCCGAGAGGATTTACTTATGACTGAACTTATTATTCCGGCCGAAGCCCCCAATTTACATGAACTCAAAGAGCGGCGAATCGATCTCATCGCCCGACGCGCGATATTCACATTACTCGACAAATTGCGTCACGGCAGAATCACGCTGGTCGAAAATGGTCGGCACTATCCATTCGGTCAACTTTCGGATACATGTTCGCTGCAGGCCCTCATTACGGTATCTCATCCGCAGTTGTATACCCGCATTTTTTTGGGGGGAAGCATTGGTGCCGCCGAGGCTTATATGGAGGGCTTTTGGTCGGCTGACGATTTAACGACGGTCATGCGTATTTTGGCTTTGAACCAGCGAGCATTCGCCGATATGGAAAAGGGGCTGGCGCGGTTGACGGTTCCGTTCAACAAATTCTATCATTTTATCAGAAAGAACACGAAAGCGGGCAGCCGACGAAACATTCTGGCCCACTACGATCTGGGCAACGATTTTTATGCCATGTTTCTCGATGAAACCATGACCTATTCCTGCGGCTTTTTCGACGGGGCGGACAGCACTCTCAAGCAGGCCTCCGAGGCGAAATACGATCGCATATGCCGTAAACTGCAGCTGGCCTCCGGCGACCGGGTCGTTGAAATCGGCACCGGCTGGGGCGGCTTTGCCGTGCACGCGGCCCGCAACTACGGCGTGCATGTGACCACCACCACGATCTCCGACCGGCAGCACCAGTATGCGCAGAACCGCATCAAAAAAGCGGGGTTGGAGGATCAGATCACTTTACTGAAAAAGGACTATCGTGAGCTGGCTGGACAATTCGACAAGCTGGTCTCCATTGAAATGATCGAGGCGGTCGGCCATCAGTACTACGACGCCTTCTTCAATGCCTGCAGCCGACTATTGAAAGATGACGGCCGGATGGCCCTGCAGGCCATCACCATCGGCGATCATATATTCGACCGCCACAAGCGTTCGGTGGATTTTATCAAACGCTATATTTTCCCCGGCAGTTGCATTCCGTCGATTACCGCCATCAACAAGGCCATCGCCCGGGCCACGGACCTGCAGCTTGTTCAACTGGAGGATATTACGCCGCACTATGCCAGAACCCTGGGTGAATGGCGCCGGCGATTTTTCGCCAACATCGAAGAAGTGCGGGCGCTCGGCTTTTCAGACACCTTTATCCGGATGTGGGAATACTATCTGTGCTATTGCGAGGGCGGTTTTGCCGAGAGATATATCGGTGATGTCCAGATGATATTTGCCAAACCGCTTTGGCGGCGAGAGTCTCATGTACTGGATCCCGAATTCTAAAACAACTAGTAACAAAATACAATTAACCATTAACTTCTAAGTCAGCGCATTTCGCTCACTTGGAACAGGGGGATCAAATGGAAACAACCAAAGACATTTTTGATATCTTCGCCCACGACGAGAACTATCAGTACATTATGAAACGGCTGCTGGAGGCCTCCATGGAGGAGTCATTCAATTCAGTGATAATTTCCGAGGCCGGACCGGGGTATCCCATTGTGTATGTCAACCCGGCTTTCTGTGAATTGACCGGCTACGGCCCCCATGAAGTCATGGGAAAATCGCCGTCCATGATGCAGGGACCCAACACGGATAAGGAAGTCCTGCAGCGGCTGAATCAAAATTTGGTTGATGGTGAGCTTTTTTTTGGCCGCGCCATCAATTACCGCAAGGACGGCTCGGAATTCATGATGGAGTGGAAAATCGCCCCGATCCGCAATCAGCAGGATGAAATCACCCACTATCTTGCTATTCAGCGGAAAGTGAAGTAAATGAATAATGAATAATTGAGGAATTCTGTCCTTTTTATTTTGTCGCAGCAAACCGGGTCCTCGGGGCCAGGTCAGAGACAATCGGCTATGCCATCGGTCAAAGCTATTTATGGTTTCAGGTGTTCCGCCGGAGGCGGATCAGGTGTCAGAAAAACAAGAGCCCCGAGTTCTGAACCCTGACTGGGTTGAGGCTGAAAGTCAACCGCGGTGAAAAAAAGGTATATTAATGAGCAACTCCCATCCAACGAATCTACTTCAGTTGCTGATTCGCCATCGGCGGAATACCCGACACCCGACACCCGATACCCGACACCCGACACCCGATACCCGACACCTGAAACCTGAACACTGTTGGTAGTAGTTGCCACTAAGACTCAAAGGCGCTGAGTGAAACCCTTATCTTTAACACCACGGAGGTACTGACATGGATGAAAAAATGCGGGTGATGACTGAGAGACCTTTGAATGCCGAGACCCCAAACGAATCCCTGCGATCGTGGATTACTGACAATGAAGTCTTCTTCAAGCGCAACCAGGGGCAGATCCCGGAAGCGCCGGTCAGCCTGGCGGAATGGACGCTGAATGTCGACGGATTGGTTGAAAAGCAGCTCAGCCTGTCCTTCGAGGACATCCGGCGCCTGCCAAAGGTGGTGGTGGCCGACACCCTGGAATGCTCCGGCAACAGTCGCTCGCTGCTCAAAGAAAAGGCCTCCGGCAATCCCTGGACTATTGGTGGTGTGGGCAATGCCGTCTGGGGCGGCATATGGCTTAGGGACATTTTAGAAAAAGCAGGTCTGAAGGAAAAGGCGCGCCACGTGGGATTTGAAGGATTCGACAAACCGCTGGGGAAAGCCGGAATCAAATTCATTCGCAGCATCCCCTTGGAAAAGGCAATGTCCTCGACCCTGCTGGCCTATGAAATGAACGGGCAGCCGTTGCCGTTAGCGCATGGCTACCCGCTGCGGGCCCTGGCCTTGGGCTGGACCGGGGCCAATTGCGTCAAGTGGCTTAAAAATATCAGCCTCCTGGACCAGCCGGCCGAGGGTTTTTTTTATGGACAGGGTCTACCGCGTTTTTCAAAAAGGCCAAGACCCAAAATCCGGCGAGGTGGTCACCGGCATCGACGTCAAAGCAATCATCGTCGAGCCTGGCGGGGATCAGGCACTTGCTGCCGGGGTTGTCCCTATCCGGGGGGCGGCCTATGCCGGAGAGGCCGGTGTGGCCGAAATTGAAGTATCGGTGGACGAGGGGATGACCTGGCATCGAGCAGATTTGATCGGTCCGGAACAACCCTACGCCTGGCGCCACTGGGAGTATTTGTGGGATGTGGCGGCCGGGGGAGACTACACCATTATGGCTCGCGCCACCGACACCAAGGGCGTCCGGCAGCCCGAGACCGCCCGCTGGAATGCCTTGGGCTACGCCAACAACGGTGTCCTGGAGCACGCCGTATCTGTTCGCATCGACACATAACGGCCAAGAAACGATGAACAGAATTTTGATCCTTTTTGCCCATCCGGCTTTCAAACGGTCGAAAATAAACGCCGCCTTGCGGGCGGCGGTGTCGAATCTGGATGGAATCACCTTTCATGACCTTTATGCCAGCTACCCGGACTTCCTGATCGATGTTTCCCACGAACAAGCCCTCTGCATTGACCATGACGTTATTGTTCTCCAACATCCGTTTTACTGGTATTCGACCCCTGCCATTTTCAAGGAATGGATGGATCTGGTGTTGGAGCACGACTGGGCCTACGGTGCCCTGGGAAATGCGCTGGCCGGTAAAACGACTTTCCAGGCGCTGACTGCCGGAGGGGATCTCAGCAATTACCGCGCCGGCGGTTTGAATTCATTCACCATCCGGGAACTCACGACACCCTACCGGGCCACCGCTAATTTATGTCAAATGCGATGGCTGCCGCCGTTTGCCGTTCTCGGCGTTCACCTGGGGCTACCGGAAAAGCAGCTCGTCCGTCATGCAGAGGACTACCGGCGCACCTTGATTGCCCTGCGGGAAGATCGGCTGGACATCACCCGGGCGCGCCAATGCGAGTTGCTCAACGAACAGCTGGATGCCGTTATCACCGAGGAATAAGCTATGGAACAGTTTTTAGTGCAGTTGTTTGTGTTTCTTGCGGCGGCGGTTATTGCGGTGCCGCTGGCCAAAAGATTCAAACTCGGGTCTGTGCTCGGTTATCTGATTGCCGGAATTGTGATCGGCCCCTTCGGTTTCGGCCTGATCGGCGATATCGAATCCGTGATGCATTTCACCGAATTCGGGGTGGTAATGATGCTCTTTCTGGTGGGCCTGGAACTCAAGCCGTCGCTGCTTTGGCAGATGCGCACCCCGATTATCGGTATGGGCGGCAGCCAGGTGCTGCTCTCGTTTGCCGTCATCGGATTGATCGGCGCATTGCTGCTGTCCTGGCAGCAGGCGGTTGCGGTCGGCCTGATCCTGGCGCTTTCCTCGACTGCCATTGTCCTTCAGAGCCTGCGCGAGACGGGACTGATGAGCACCTCGCCGGGTCAGTCCGTTTTCTCCGTGCTCCTGTTTCAGGATCTGGCCGTTATTCCCATGTTGGCCGTCCTGCCCATGTTGGCGACTTCGGCGGCAGGTTCTCAGGTGCATCATGGCAGCGGGTTTTTCGATTTGACCGCGCTTCCCGCCTACCTGCACCTGATCGTGGTCTTTTCGGCGATCGGTTTTATCTTCATTCTTGGCAAGTACGGCAGTCGTCCGCTGTTTCGCACCATCGCAGCCACCCGGGTGCGGGAGGTTTTTGTTGCGGCCGCCCTGGCATTGGTTATCGGTATTTCCCTGCTGATGACCATGGTGGGGTTGTCGCCCGCCTTAGGCACATTTATTGCCGGCGTGGTGCTTGCCGACAGTGAATATCGCCACGAATTGGAAAGCGACATCGAACCCTTCAAGGGATTGCTGCTCGGCATATTTTTTATCTCTATCGGTGCCAGCTTCAATTTTACCTTGATTTATGAAAAAATCTGGCTGATCGGCGGGTTGGTTGGCGGGCTGGTGGCAATTAAGGCCGTTGTGCTGATGGCGGTGGCCTGGATCTTCAGAATGCCCGGCAATGAGAGATGGCTTTTTGCCGCGGCCCTGGCACAAGGCGGGGAATTTGCCTTCGTCCTCTTCCAGGTGGCCAGGATCAACGGGGTCCTGCCGCAGCCGCTCACGGAAACCCTGATCTCTGCTGTAGCGATAACCATGTTTCTGACTCCGGTGCTTTTTTTGCTGCACGACCGCCTGATTGCGCCTCGCCTGCAAGATACCGGGCCGCAGCGCCGGGCTGACACCATCGAACACGGCGGCCGTTCAGTTATCCTGGCGGGCTTCGGCCGGCTGGGCACCGACCTGGGGCGGCTGCTCATCTCAGCCGGCATCAAACCGATCATTCTCGATCACAATGAGGCCAACGTCGATATTTTGCGACGGTTCGGCTTCGAAGTCTACTACGGAGACGCCACGCGCCTGGACCTGCTCGAATCGGCCGGGGCGGCGGAGGCTGAACTGATCATTATTGCTTTTGGTGATCATGAAAAAGCCATGGAGTTGACCAAACTGGTTCAAAAGCACTATCCCAAGCTCAAAATTGCAGTCAATGCGGAGGAGCGGCGGGCCGCCTTTGAGTTCATGGATCTCGGCGTCGACGCCATCCGCCGGGAAACTTTCGGCAGTGCGCTGGCCCTGGGGCAGGATGCACTGCAGTTGCTCGGCTTCGATCCCTACGAGGCCTATAAGATCAGTCGCTTGTTCGGCAAAAAAGATCGGGACACTCTGCCCGAGCTTTACCGGATATACTGCCAGGACGAGGAAAAATATATTTCCGTGTATCAGCAGCACAACGCCGATCTTGTGGAACAGATGAAACAGGACCTGGAGATCGATATGGTGGAACTCGATAAAGCATGGACCGCCGCCAATCCGGAGACGTGATAATTCCGGCATCAAACTACAAACTACCACTTCCACTGGTTGATCCAGAGATCTTCAAATGACTCCTATGAAACTTCGTTAAATTAGACAGGATTTACAGGATTAACCGGATTATTTTGTTCTCCTATAGCCAAATCCTGTTGATCTTGTTGATCCTGTCAGAAAAAAGAATAGCATTTCGCGAAGTTTCTGACATTGATCAGACTGGCCGTTTTTTGGCCAGAGGCAGCGCTCTTGAGAAAATCCGAAATCCGAAACTCGAAATTCGAAACAAATCTCAAATTCGAATGTTCAAATGTCCCAATCGGCCAGAGCAGGACGCTGATAGCAGTGCTTAGCAATGATCAAGGCGTTCATCGCGAGATTGCGTATTAATTTGGAAATGGTTTTGTCATTGTGATTTTTGTCATTTGTATTTGTTTCGTGCTTCGTGCTTCGGATTTCGGGTTTGAATAGTCGTCAAGGTGGCCTGCCTCCTTTCGAGGAGATTTCTATGGTCTCCCGCTGCGTAAGATGAGTGCTCACTTTTTTATGCCTGCGCCCGATACTGCGCGATTTGCCTCGATATTGCGATCAACTCACCGTTCTCATCCCATATCTCGCCGTCTTCCTCCAGCAGACCGCAGGTAATAAAGCGGGTTCGAAAATAGCATTTCAGCCACGGGCTTGCCGGCCGGTTGCGGATATTCACGGAAAACTCCAGGGTCGGCACCCAGGCCACCATGCCCTGGCTGGTCAGAACGGCCGGTGGAAGGGAATCCGCGATTAGAAGCATCGACAGCGAGTCGAAGGGTTTTTTATCTTTGAATTGTATCCAGCCTTTGATCTCCGAACGGTCGGACAGATCCCCGAAAAACCAGCTTGTGCAATCCGGGTCCAGGCGAATGTTCAAATTTGCAAAAATCGTGAAACCGGGCATCTCAGGAATCGGCACGCATTTTTCCAGTTCGGCAATTTCCGGTGGCTTGCGCTCATAGCTCTCTAAAATGCATTCATTGTGTTCATTGGCGAAGGTGCCGAAGGCCCTGATTCTTTCTTTGCCGTGCTGGTTCAGACTGGCCTGAAATCGATCGAATTGTCTCGAATTGGACATTCTTTCGGTCGAAACTGTTGCCGCACCCGGCTCGCAGCGGTTTAAGAAATTAGCCGTGATGATCGGGGTTGCTTTCATCTCGCTGGCTTGCAGCATGGCGTTGGCCAGGATCGCCATCAAATAGCCGCCGTTGGGCACCCCGTTGATGGACCAATTATCCGCAATGTGGCCCGAATATGCGCCCGGTTTTTCGCATTTCAAAAAGATATCTTTATCGAACTGGTGCACGTTGTCTCCTTTCTTGAGCCCTGCCTCGGCGCCTGCAGGTCAAACCTGCCAAGCGCCTGGAAATGAACGCATGTCAGGTGCAGCGGTAATAGCGTATTGTGTGTAATATGTCTGCTGCTCTATAATTTGGTGCGGTTTTATAAGGAAATGCCATTGAAATCAATGCCTAATTGGCTAAAGGTCGCTACTACTACCCAAATAAACCTGAATTGAAAGCCCCAAATACTTTTGATATTCGGATTATATCTTCATATATATGGAAACTTTTCGAATTGGATATAATGATAAGCTATCTTTTCTATTGTTTTCGTGCTTGGTTATTGTAATTTTAATTTCTGTTTTCAGATAGAAGAAAAGGTAGAGAGATGAATAGAAGTATTAATTTTAATTTGTCTAAAATTCTCAAAATTTCATGCAATTTTGTGGGTTTGAAATAATAAGCCAATATAAATGCCCTGTCAGATGATTATCACAGGGCATCTATTTTAAGCGAATTTTCATTGAGACTGCAACTTTTTTGCAGGATATCAGACCTTAGTTCGAATCGACCAGCCGCGTATCCTGTCTCTCTGCGCGACTACTATAGTTGCAGATCATGCTGTCCTGAGCCACATAGTCCCTTCGGTGCAGGTCGACCTGGCTGGCTACATACTGCGGTACCACGACGCCGGAATCAAATTGGGAGTAGTTGACGAAAGTCCGGCCGTCGATCCGGACCGTCATGCCGCCCACGGGTTGCTTCAGCGGTACGATGGCGTAGGCATCCTTGTAGCATTCTTTGATATCTGCAAATCCCAACTCTTCGGCCATACGTGCAATGCTGACCTCAAGGTAAAATCGTGAGTCTTCGCAGATATTCTCTTCATATTCTTTTCCTATTTTATTGATAACTTTGCTTAGATTATTTGCCATTGGTTTATCTCCTTGTGTTTTCGATTGCATCAAAATAGACGGTTTATAGAAGTATAGATTCTAATGTTGTGAATGTTCTTTATTGTAGGGTGGGCTGTGCCCACCAAACCACAACCCGGGCAAGCCGGAAATGAATGATGAAAATTGAATATTGAATACTGGTGGTATTCTATCTCTTTCATTTCGGCTCCGTCTTTCTAACAGCTAAAAAAAGGTGCGTCGATAACCAGTGCTCGTAGGTTGGGTTGAGCCTGATCCATAATTTGTTGGGTTTCGTTACACTCTACCCAACCTGCATTTTCCGACGCTACTGCGGAATGCGAAACCCAACATCGATCGATTTGGGAACCGAGATCAAAAGTTTTTTTCTTCTGATTGACCCGACAGCTATAATGGGTCGTGTTTTGGCTGACACCCGAAAACTCTTTTATGAAACTTCGTCTATATTAACCCCAAGAAAGGGATTTTAAATCGTCCTCGTCCTCGTGCTCGTCCTCGTCCTCGATACATACTGGCTCAAAAGCTTCGAGGACGAGGACGAGCACGAGGACGAGGACGAAACGGCCAATGAGTTAATCGAAACTGCCTTGATTTTGCGCAGTTTTTTTCCGTTCAGACCAGCTGTGTTTTATCCGGCCTGCGACGAACTCAGCCGAATCGAGGCCGCCGCTGACACCCGACACCCGAAACCTTTAAGCGAATAATCGCCTGTACCTCGGATCACCATCCAAATTATTTCGGTATACGCCCACGGACCCTATTTATCGAACTACGATATCCCCATCATCCAGCGAATGACGTAACCCAACAGCAGCACTGTCGACAAGCCGCCGCACCACAATCCGATAAACCAGGCCCACTGGCGCTGTTTTTCAGTAAGTCGCTTCATGGGATGCCTTTCCTCTGAAAACATAGTAAAGATAGCCGACATATCCCAGTATGATCGGCAGCATGATAACGGTTCCGACCAGCAGCAGCGACTGGGATTCCGGCGCAGCCGCCGCCTGTCGGAAGGTGACTTCAAACGGCACCAGCCACGGCCACATGCTGATTCCGAGACCGATGTAGTTCATTAAAAACAAGCCCTGGATCAGGAAAAAAGGGCGTACTTCACGCGTTGTTCGAAGGTCGCGCCAGAGCAGCAACAGAAAGCCGGCGGAAAGCAGTGGTATCGGCGACAAATACAGCATATTCGGCCAGCTGAACCACAAATTCTTGATGCCCTCATTCATAAACGGCATGCTGAGGCTGACGAGTCCCATAAAAATTCCAACGAAAACCAGCAGGTAAGCCGCGCATTTGCGCGCCCAGTCCAGGGTATCATCTTCGGTTTTCATAATCAGCCAGGTCGCGCCCAGCAGGGCATAGCCGCATACCACTGCCAGGCCCGTCATCACGCTAAAGGCCGTTAACCAATCCAACGGGCCCCCATTGAAGTTGCGGCCGTCGACCACCACCCCCTGAACAAACCCGCCCAGGACCACTCCCTGGCTGAAGGCTGCCAGGAGCGAGCCGAAGTGAAACGCCTGGTCCCACAACCTTTTGGACGTGTTGGCCTTGAAGCGGAATTCGAAGGCAACCCCGCGGAACACCAATCCCAGCAGCATAAGAATGATCGGGATATATAATGCCGGCATCAAAATGGCATACGCCAGGGGGAAGGCCGCGAATAAGCCGCCCCCGCCCAGGATGAGCCAGGTTTCGTTGCCGTCCCAAAACGGTGCGATCGAATTCATCATGCGGTCGCGGCATTTATCGGAAGGCGCAAAAGGAAACAATATCCCCACGCCAAGGTCGAAGCCATCCAAAATGACGTACAAAAATATGGCCGTCGTGATTAACAAATACCAGATAAGCGGAAGGTCCAGAAAACTCTCAAAACTAAACATTCTTACCTCCTGTTTCATGCACCAGGTCAGTAACCAGGGGCGGCTCTTTGACGCCATGGGTGCCGTAGACTTCTTCCTCCGGGGTACCGGGCCCCTTGGCGATCAGTCGCAGGATGTAGTAACTGCCGGCACCAAATATAAATGTGTAACTGATGATGAACGCCAGCAGCGACAAGGCGACGTGCGGGCCGATTACCGGCGACACCCCATCGGCCGTTTTCATGATGCCATAGGCGACATAGGGCTGCCGGCCGACTTCGGTCACAAACCATCCCGCTAAGACAGCAATAAATCCCGTTGGGGTCAGCGCCATGCACCACCATTGAAACCAACGCGTGTCGAACAGTTTCTTGCGGAAATAAAGCACAACCGCGAACACCCCGGTCAACACCATCAAAACGCCAATACCGACCATGATGCGAAAGGACCAGAAGACAATGGCCACCGGCGGCTGCTCGTCCGGATGCCAATCTTTGAGACCCTTGACTTCGCCGTCAAGCTCGTGGGTCAGGATCAGGCTGGACAGTTTGGGGATTTCAATCGCGTACTTGGTCTTCTCCTCGGCTTCATCCGGCCAGCCGAACAGTTTTAAAGGCGCGCCGCGTTGGGTTTCCCAAAGACCTTCCATGGCGGCTACTTTAGCCGGCTGATGCTCCAGGGTGTTCAGCCCGTGCAAATCACCCACGATCGGTTGCAGCGGCGCTACGAATACTGCCATCAACATGGCCATGCCGAACATTACGCGCGCATGTTTGACGTGCTGCCGGCGCCACAAGTAATAGGCGCCGATGCCTCCCACGACGAAGGCAGTGGTTAAATAAGCCGCCAATATCATGTGGACGAAGCGGTACGGAAACGAGGGGTTGAAAATGATCTGCAGCCAGTCAGTCGGATACAACAGGCCGTCTTCACCGACCCGATAGCCCTGGGGCGTCTGCATCCAGCTGTTGGCTGCCAGGATCCAGAAAGCGGACAGCAGGGTGCCGAAGGCCACGATGACCGTCGAGGCGAAGTGCATTTTGGGACTGACGCGGTTCCAGCCGAAGAGCATCACCCCCAAAAATGAAGCTTCCAGAAAAAAGGCGGTTAACACTTCGTAACCGAGTAGCGGACCGATGACATTGCCGACCTTATCTGAAAAAACCGACCAGTTGGTGCCGAACTGGTAAGACATTACCACACCGGATACAACGCCCATTCCAAAGCAAACCGCGAATATCTTGACCCACATGCGGTAGACCTCCCGATAGACATTGTTACCCGTTTTAAGCCAGCGCCACTCTACCACCGCCAGCCAGCTGGCAAGGCCGATGGTAAAGGCCGGGAAAATGATATGAAAGGAAATTGTAAAGGCAAATTGAATTCTTGCCAGCATTACAGGATCTAAATCGAATAACATTTGAGCCTCACTTTAGGCGCAGATTGTATCTTACGAAACCTGACGCGTGATATAGAGTATTACTCTGATAATTTTTTTTTGCCACGAATTGACACGAATCCACACGAATAGAACTTGACTTCTCTCACCCAAAATTCTGTAATCCACCGCGGGGCTTTAAATATATGTCGGTATTCGAGCTATGGAGTACTGGAGTGTTGGAGTGATGGCAGGAGGTCAGATATCTTCCTATCATACTCCATTTCTCAAATTTTCAAGTACTCCAATAATTCAAGACCAGAACATTCAATAACTGCTTGCAACCTCACGACGTCCTCTGTGGGTTCTGGTGCTGAAATATTAAGGCCACAGTTCGAATTACTGCTATTAACTTCGTGAAAATTCGTGAAAATTCGTGGCCACTTTTCTAACGTTTTCTTAGCAAATAGTGCGATACCAGCCATTCCCGGCCATCACGGTACCCCCACAGCTCCGCGCAGGCCATAAAAAAGATTCGCCAGCGTTGAAACCAGCGGCCGGCATCTTCGAGACCGTAGACATCCTGCATGATCGGCATGATTTTGCGGCGACGGATGTCCATATTTGCCAGCCAGGCTTCGGCGGTCCGACTGTAATGCCGCCCGTTGACCTGCCAGTGATTTTCCACCGCGAGCCGGTCCTGAAGATGGAACAGTAGACCATCCGAAGGCATCATGCCCCCCGAAAAAAAATAACGTCCCATCCAATTGTCATCGCCAATCTCCTCGAAGGTGTAGGCAAATCGACGATGGGTAAAAATGTGAATGAACAGTTTGCCGTCCGGTGTCAGCCAGCCGCTGATACGCTCCAGTAGGCGCGGCCAGTTGCGCATGTGTTCGAACATCTCCACCGACACGATGCGATCGTATATCCGGTCTGTGCTGAAGTCGTTCATGTCGGCCGTGATGACCTGCAGATTTTGCAGGTTGGCCGCGGCCGCTTTGGATTCGATAAACCGTCGCTGGGGCCTGGAGTTGGAAACTGCCGTGATCCGGCTGTTTGGATAGCTGCGGGCCATCCACAGCGACAGCGAACCCCAGCCGCATCCCAGCTCCAGGATGCGCATGCCGTCGGCCAGCTCGGCCCGCCGGCAGGTCAACGCCAACATGGCAGCCTCGGCCTGATCGAGGTTGTCGACATCGGCCGGCCAATAGCATCCGCTGTATTTCAGATGCCGCCCGAGGACGTGCTCAAAAAATGACGGCGGCAACTCGTAATGTTGTTCGTTGGCCTTGCGGGTCTGAATGGCAATCGGACTGCTGCGCATCCGCTCGATAAACCGTTGCTTGGCATGACGCGGCCGACCGTTTGTCCGCCGATCCTCTTCCTGCAGGCGCTTTTTGTCGAATTTTCGAATACCGTATCGAATCAGTCGATCCGGCAGCAGACCGTTGTCTGCCATGTTGACTAGAAAGCTCATTGGTTCTCCTTTGCCGGCAGCCAGGGCACGAAGGCGCTGGTGCGTTTGATATATTCACTGTATCCGGGGCGATTTTCGATCAATCCTTTTTCGGTCAGGGGAATGCCGGTCATTTTCAACAAGACCGCCGTCACGATGATGGGACTGAAAATTGCCCACCAGCTGTTCGGAGTTGACAGCGTGATCAGAAAAATTCCCCACCAGATCAGAAACTCACCGAAGTAATTGGGATGCCGGGTGTATGCCCACAACCCACGGTCCATCACACGTCCTTTGTTGGCGGGATCGGCTTTGAACCGCGCCAGCTGCCAGTCACCCACGGATTCGAAAATGAAGCCGAAAACCCAGACCAGAATTCCTAAACCATCGAGCCAGGTCAGTTCGGCTGGTTGATCAGCAAGTTGTGCCAGCTGCAGGGCGATGGAGATCACCCATAGAAATACCGCTTGCAAGATGAAGACTTTAAACAGGCTAATCAGCCAGAATTGATCGCCGCTTTTCTCGCGCCAACTGCCGTAGCGCGGATCCTCTCCCTTGCCCCAGTTGCGCCACGAGAGATACAAAGTCAACCTCAGACCCCAAAATGAAACCAATAGGGCAATGAGCAAGCCACGTCCCCAATATCCATCGGACATCAGAAACGTCAGCCAGGCGATTATTACGAAACCCAACCCCCACAGACTGTCGACGACCGTTACATTGCGGTAGATCAGACTCACAATCCATCCGGCGGTCATCAGAGCTGCAACCGCGACAAGATTCCAAAGCATTATGTTCATCAATAATTGCATATACAACTCCTAAACGTTCACAGGTTCAATGTTCAACGTTCAAGGTTATCTCACATTCTGTCTACCGGTCTGTTCGGCGGATCAACCGCCTAGTAAAAACATTCAACCTTCAACCTGTTTTCAACGTCGTGTGCCGAATGCCGAATACCCAATACCAAATGCCATTTCTTAACCGGCAAGAACATGACAAATGGTTCGGGTGACCATTATCCATGTTCAGCTATTGCGTTATTTGCTATCAGCGTCTGAGTCGGCTTTAACGGATTCGTCACCTGCAGTCCCGCCTGCCGGCGGGCAATCGCCCGACGGATTTCTCCGTGAACCTGGCCGCTGATCGGATAGGCGATTGCGATGGCGATTGCGACGACGTTGCAGATTGAAGGAACCAGGGCATACAGTACCCGCAAAGTCATCAATACCTCTGCCGGCTGTTCGGCGTTGGGAGTGTATCCAGCCATACCCAGGATCGAAAGGCCGGCTCCGATGCCGACGGCTGCCGCGAGCTTCTTGGAAATCGACCACAGGCCGATGTATTGGCCTTCCCGTCTTTCGCCGGTCAGCAATTCGTCATAATCAATCACATCCGCTTGAATGGCAGAAGGGATTGCCAGGGTAGCGCCGAAGCCGATCCCGGATAAAAATACAAGAATTCCGTAGATGGCCTCATCGCCCGGACCCAGGAAAAAGACGCCGATGAAAGCCCCGGTGTTAACGGCCATGGAGGCGAGCCAGGCTGCTTTTTTCCCGGTACGGCGGGCGGCGAATATCCAGGCCGGCAGGAATATGATACCGGTGACGAAATACAGCATCAAGAAGAAATCGGCCAGCTGGGATTCCAGGACGTACTCCACGTAGAATAGGATCAGCGTTGCCGGCAGGTTGTTGCCGATCGCGCTCACCGTATAGGCAATCAGCAGAATGATGAACGGCCGATTGTGTGCCACTTGTCGTAAGTTTTATCCGAATTTTGTCTTCTGTACGGCAACGTCTTTTTGCTTCTCACGGATTGAAACAGCGCACCACCAGCAGGTCCCAATGAGTAGGGGCGCGTAAATGACTGCAATCCAGAAAAACTTCGTTCGCTCCCCGTCCGCATCCGGCGGCAGATTGAACAACCACCCAACAGCCGCCGGTGAACTCGCCGCCGCCAGGGTGCCGGCTATCAGAAAGCCGTCCCGCAAACCGAATAAAGAGGTCCGTTCATTGTAGTCAAAGGTAATTTCCGGTCCTAAAGACTCGAACGGAACGACCACGGCGGTCCAGAATAAAAAAAGCAGGTAAATGGAGACACCGAACCAGATCGTCTCAATTAAGCGCGTCGATTCGGGCGGCACGAACAACAGAAACATCGCAGCCGCTATGAATATGGAGCCGGCCGCAATATAGGGGATTCTCCGTCCATACCGGCTGCGGGTCCGATCTGACAAGTAGCCGATGGCCGGGTCGGTAAGGGCATCGAACAGGCGTACGCTAAACATGATGTAGCCCATCACAGCGATGTTGATCCCGACTACATCCGAATAAAATTTTGGGATGTACACATACACCGGAATCCCAACGACGGCCAGAGCGAAAGCCGGCAGCGCATATGCCAGCTTTTGAGTAGTCGTTACCCCGTTGGTGGATATTTTGTTCAATGTTGATCCCATAATCGTTACAATCTGTCTGTGTCTCGGCAACCTTTTACATTTGAGTGATCTGTTTAATCATTAACAAAATTATCACTGCGCTCCGAAAAACAATGATAATAGAAAGTTAGTAATTTGATAGGTAAATCCCATTAAAATATGCGTGTCGCTGCAGCTTTAAGCGAGATAACGGGTTGAATCCAATAGGTATAGAGACATCTGCGACTTGCCAGTTACACCATAGATCAAATTATACCCGGGCAGCCATAATACTTCATATGGCGACAGATAGCTTGCAGGTGCCGCTGAAAGTAGTTATTACCCTAAATGAGCGAAATGAGCTCATTTAGGTGTTATTGGTTATTCGTTAATCGTTATTAGAGTTGGTTAAGAGCGTGATTTTATATTTCTACCACTGGTGATATGTAAAAATAGATTTCATTCCTTTCAAACCATTAACTAATAACGTATAACGAATAACTCTCAATTGGTTTTTGACTCAATTGAGGTATTAGTTTCATAAAAGAAGAAAAAGGAGAGCAAAATCATGGAAGCAAAAAATATACTGGTTGTCGGTGGCAGTTCCGGTATCGGTCTGGAACTCGCTAAAATCTTAGTAGCACGTAATCATACTGTCTATGTAGGATCCCGAACATCAGATTCGTTGGCAGATTTGCCGGCTGTCCGCTACATCCCGCTCGATGTCGCCGGGGAAACTCTTGACCTTGAAGAACTGCCTGCAGACCTGCAAGGCCTGGCTTATTGCCCCGGAACCATTCGGCTGCGACCGTTTCAGCGCCTTAGCCGCGATGAGTTTCTGGAAGATTACCAGATTAACTTTCTGGGAGCCGTCAATGTACTTCAAAAATGCCTGCCCAAATTGAGGAAGTCGAAAACAGGGGCCGCGGTTGTTTTGTTCAGCACCGTCGCCGTCCAGACCGGCATGCCTTTTCACGCCTCGATTGCCGGCGCCAAAGGTGCCGTCGAAGGTCTGACGCGGTCCCTGGCTGCGGAATTCGCCCCCCGCATCCGGGTCAATGCCATCGCGCCCTCCTTGACGGATACGCCGTTGGCAGAAGGTCTGCTTGCCGGTGAAGACAAACGTCGTGCTGCGGCGGACCGGCATCCATTAAAACGCGTCGGTTCGCCGCAGGAAATTGCGCACGTCGCCGCCCAATTGCTGTCGGACGAGGGCTCCTGGATTACCGGGCAGGTCATGCATGTGGATGGCGGTATGGGGACATTGCGTGTTTTCAAGTAGCGCTAGCAGCAGCTAATTTCGGCAATAAACCGCGATTTTCAGTGGTGGACTAGGAACATTCTATCGATCCGATGGGAGTCGAATATTACTTAAGAAATACGAAATACGACTACCGAAATCCCTGGCCCAGAGCGAGTATTTTGCGACTTGCCTCTAAAACAACCAACTCTATTAATTCGACAGATGGTGCAATGATCAAATTCAGTCGCGCCAGGGCGGGCCGAAACAATTCTCAAATACGATTGTCCAAATTTTCAAAACGATCAAAAGCAAGCGCTGACAGCAAATGAAGCAACTGCACTAAACACAGAATGTCAGATAGCGTAATTTTTGATACTTTATTTTTGCCATTGGTATTTAGTAATTTTGATATGTTTCGAGTTTCGGATTTAAAATGCTTGTTTCAGAGGTATTGCCTCTTGCGGTGGGCTACCGGAGGCTGCCTGTTCAGCCGGGGAGAGCGTTTAGCTAGTGTGGGCCCTGGTGGGAGGTGAATCGCAAGCGGCGAGACCGGTCGCGGATGAATTTGACTAAGCGCTTGCGCAAGTGGCGGATCATAATTCCAAGCTTGTCGGAGAAGCTTAACCACATGTCAGCTTTTGGTACTCCAGTTGAAACGGGGAATTTCCATTTGCTTAAGGGCTCTGGACGTCTTGATCAATATGTATACCGTGCAGAGCATTCCGATTAGGAGCCCAACTTTCATTTTTTGCCAGGCTGCCGCCATCAAGCCTTACTCCATCGGTCATTTCAAAAGATAACTCAAACTAACTTCTACAAAGCGCCTCTATATGATTTATTTGTGAATTGATCGTTTTTCGTTCATTAAATCTTAAACCTTCAAATCCGGCTTGTCCGGGTTGGGGGTTGGGGTGCAAAACTTGTCCGGTTGATAGCATTAAGCCTTACACCCGCCCCCTTTCTCCTCTTTAGCAAATCACATGCCACTGTTCGTAGAAAATTAAATATACAATATGTTTGGAAGGTTACAGCAATTTGGGGCAAGGTGAGAAAAGTAATTATAGGAAGTCAACTATCTAAATCTATGAACCGCAAGCCATAATCCGACGGCAATCATACTCCTTCACAACGAATTTTGTCACTTTCTATTCGCGTTGGACAAATATAGGAGGTTAAGTAAAACATCTAAAAATTCGAAACACGAAATTCGAAATCCGAAACAAATATCAAATCCGAAGGTTCCAATGTTCAAAACGTTAAAAAGCAATTGCTGAATGCCAATCCTAAAAATGTGCCAAGCGCTGAATGGTAGATATGGTCATTTTTGGGGATTTGTTTTTGTCATTGGTATTTGGTAATTTGAATTTGTTTCGAGATTCGTGATTCGAATTTCGGATTTTAGTAATTGTGCTGATGGTCTTCGTCTCTTTCCAGGGGATATCCTGAGGCCTTCCGTTCAGCGAGAGGAGCGTTCCCTTTTCATGGCTTACCACCGCCGGCCTTACGCTACGCCGCTTCCACCAGCCGCAGGGTTTACAGATTGTCCATGCGGTCAGCTTCAAATCCCGAATCTTGCTCCAGGGCTGCCATAAAATGGATCAGCGATTCAGAGGCTCAAGGTCCGAATGTTCAGGATTTCGGATATATCTTAGATTTGAGTTTCGCGACCGGCATTCGGCGATCTTCTTTCAAAATTCTGCAGAGCGACGTGTCGGGTCGCAGCCTAAGGCGATGTGTGGGGTCGTCTTGTGGGGTCGTCTTGTGGGGTCGTCTTGTGGGGTCGTAGCCCGGAGGGCGAAGCCCCAAGCCCGGAGGGCGAAGCCCCAAGCCTGAAGCGAAACCATAAATCTTCAATTTTCAATCTTCAATTCCGGCTTCGCCAGGTTGGATTCATAAGTTTGAAACCGTGTCCTTTGAGCTGTTGTCTGACAGGTCGTTTTTCAGTTTCGCCGCCGGGTACTTATCCGGCCAGTAAAATCGAAAAAGAAAATTTAGCTACAAAACCTTAAACCTTAAACCCTGAACCTTGAACCTCTGAACCTTTCAACCCTGCTTACACCTCGATATCGAGATCGACATCGCCGGTATAAAGATATTGGCCGGACACCGCTTTACCGCGGACGGATATTCCGGCTCGATGCACGGTCGCGGGATCGCCTGAATTCAATGGATGCCACCACTCAAGCTCCCGGCCTTCGGCCAAGCGGCGGTAGGCGCAGGTGGCCGGCAGCCATTTCATCTGTCGAATATTGTCCCGGGTCAGCTCAATGCAGTCCGGGTTGGCGAAATGGCGATTTTCATACACCAGGCATTGGCACGTTTCGATGTCCAGAAATTCACATGCGATGCCTATATATTTGATCTTGCCGGTTTTTTCATTTTCAAGCTTCTGCAGACAGCAAAGCCCACAATGATCACACAGAGCTTCCCATTCAGCCGCTGTCAGTTTATCTAAGTTTTTTTTCTTCATTGCGATTAATTTCTAACTTGTATTACGAATTTATAAAGACTGAGCGACACGCGGCGCAAGCGCCTGCGCTGCGCGAGCGATACATCAATTCTTCAATCTTCAATCTTCAATCTTCATTTCTCCAGCGAATTAGGGTTGCGGTTGGAATGCCTCATATTTGCCAAGTATCCATTTGCGGGCTTCCTCGGCGGCGGCCCGTATCACGGGATGGTCCGGCGGCAACCCGTCGTAAAGATAATTTTGCTGAAAGTTTCCCAATGTACGGGCCAAAATTTCCGCGCCAAAGTGGATTTGAAAATCACGTCCATCTTCCGCAGTTATCAGATCCGGCCTTAGCTTTGAAACCAGCATGCGATAGCTGGTGATAAATGACTGCCGAAATTGATCAATCCGTTTTTTTTGCGACTGCCCGGAAGCCCGCTGGGACATCATCCATAAATGAGCGGCCAAATGCGCAACATCCTGGGCGGGGTGACCAAAGTGTACCAGTTCCCAATCAATCAGCCGGATTTCCCGGCGGCCCGGAAGGATCGAATACGGCCAAAGATCACCCATAATCAGGCACTTGCCCACTGCATTCAGCTTCTCACCCAGTCGGCGACACCGTTTCCCGATCAGGTCGGCATCCGGCAGGGCCGCCCGGCGGTAAAATTCAAGACAGCCATTGTATTGGAGCTGCAGCCGGGTTTGCTGGACCGGCAAATTGGCAAAGTTTTCGGCAAACCACTGGTTCTGATAAGTTTGCGCATGCAATCGGGCGATATAAGAACCCAGCCTGGTGCCAAGGTCAGCAAAGTAGTAATCGGATCTTCGCACAGCGTTCAGTAAATTCGGCCGGCCGCCGACATCTTCCATCAGCAGCAGATACCGGTCCGTGTCATGGCCCAGATACTGCGGCGGCCGCATATCACTGCCGTTCAATTGATCCAATTCTCTGCGGAATTGAAATGCCTTCAGGATGCCGGCCTCAAATAAAATACGGCTGTTGTCGAACGCAATGTGCGGCAGTGACGCGACGTATGGCGGCGCATACTTAATGATATATGATTTACCCGATAGACTCCTGATGCGCCAGACAAAATTCAGGCTGCCGCCCTGCAGCTCCTCGAGCGGCAAATTTTCAGCGACATCGGGAACGAATTTTCGAGCAAACGCCAGCAGTACTGTACGAGTCGGCCGGGTGTCAGTCATGATTGAACCGGTATAGTTGGTTGCCGAATGAAACCGGTTTGCCGTGTTCCAGAAATTCCAAGACTATGGTTTGCATCGCCGCTCTGGAAGAATCCAGGGATTGAGACAGGGATTGCCGGTCGGCGATGTTTTCCACATCGGGGGTTGAATACTTATGGCCGACGACCAATCCCGTGCAGGGAATTTCCAATTCATTGGCCAAAATGATTTCGGGTGCCAGGGTCATGGAATTCACCCGGGCCCCCAGTTGGTGCCAGAGCCTGCTTTCCGCCGGGGTTTTGGTGCGCGGCCCGGCGACATAGCCAAAAACGATTTGCTGCTTGGGCGCATATATAAGATCACCGGCCAAACCATGAATTTGTCGATTCAATTCCCCTGAAAACAATCCTTGGGACACGACCAGATGCCCTTGCCGGGAAGACGGATCAGTAAACATGGTGCAGGTTGACCCATCCGGCAGGCGGTTGTCGAGCATTATCAGATCCGTCAGCAACATCGGCCTGAACAGTGGCAGGGCGGGGTCCAGCACGCCCACCGAACTGGTAGCCAGCAACGCCCCGCAGTCCACTTGCGCCAGGGCCTCCGCCTGGGTCCGATAGTTGATTTGATGGGGCAGCAGCCGATGAGGCAACCCATGGCGAAACAGTATATAAGCCGGGTGCTGGAAAATTTTAGCCTGATACAGCGCCTGTTTGCCCCAGGCGGTCTGAATCTCAATTTGCTTCAGATTCAATGCCGGAGGCATGCTGTCCTGAAAAGCGCTGCCCAGTATGACGGCTACTGATTTCATCTAAATTGTCAGTCATCCTGTAATCGCTCTTTGGAAACTACATAAAAAACAAGGTTTCAGGTGTCAGGTTTCAGGTGTCAGGTTTCAGGTGTCAGGATATAACGCCTTACCTCCAAGCCAGCGAACATATTATATGAAGCAGCAAATTAAAGAAGCGTAGGATCCCGCTGCAAGCGGGATGCCCGCCGAATTGAGGTCGGCACGGTGGCCGACCCTACGTTGTCATGTGAACGAAGTTTCTGACATTGATCAGACTGGCGTTTTTTGGGCCTGCGGCCGCCGCTCGTGTGAAACAACATATAAAGCGAACCGCAGAATATCGAATATCGAACCGCAGAATTTCGAAGGGTGGAATCGCTTTGCTCAGTCTTTTTAATAAGATAGACAGAATACATTCCTTCGACATTCGACATTCATTATTCGATATTCGATATTCGCTTTCTCATAGTTTCTTTTCCGATCAGACCGGCTGTTAGTTAGCCGGCCTGCGACGAGCTCAGCCGAATCGAGGCTGTGCTTATATGAGATCAAATCCTATACTCTGCCATATATCGGGTGAAAAACACAAGCTTGGATTCGAAAAAGAGAGAAAGGTCGATGCACCCTAGAGGGCATCTGCCGGCTGGAAAGTCTGAATGTCGAAACCCAGTGCGAAGGTGGTTGGCCTGACACGTGTATTGGATCGATGTCAGACAGCAGGGTGGGGCCGACCGCTGCGGTCTATCAGCGGTTCCCGTTAATTGATGCTACCCAGCTGTCGGCACCGGACCTGCAGCCTGGGCGGGATTCCAGTGTTGGAAAATTTTGAGCGATATTTGTAGACGGTCCGATACAGGGGATTCGTTACCGGCGATTTATATATGACAATATTTTAATGCGCGCCCTTAGTTGGACTCGACACCTGTCAGCCTCTCCATGGTCTCCAGCTGCGTTTTGCAATCTATACAATAACGCGCCGTTGGCCGGGCTTTCAGCCGCTTGATGGCGATATCTTCCTCACAGTGTTCACAGAGTCCGTAAGTTCCGTTTTCAATATCCTGCAGAGACCGCTCGATCTTTCTGATCAACAGTTTTTCCCGACTGCAGAGATGGTGGGAAAAATTGCGCTCGGCGTTTTTGGCGGCCCGATCCAGAACGTCGGACATATTTTCGTTGGATTCCCCAACACCATCCAGGCTGCAATCGGCCCTGCCTAACAATTCTGAAAGCTGTTGGGTCAATAACTTCTTGATTTGATTTAATTCTCTTTTTCTCATGTTTGAATACCGTATATCGGCTGAATCATAGTGGTTTACACATAAAAACCCGGCCTCTTGCACCTGCAACCGGCCCATTGCTCCCTTAAATTTGGTTCAATATAATCATCAACTTTCCTTTGGCAACCTATTTTCTCCCCTAAAGGTTTCGGCAGAATTGCCAATATTAAAATCGATAAAGTTCTTTAGGGGAGAAAGGTATGGAGATATCCTGTGCTTGCGGCGGCGACTGCCAACACCAAAAAAAATCCAAAAGAGACGCTTTACCCGGCGACGGTCATACAGTCTGTCAATGCCGGTCGGGCGCCGATCATATCAAAATCGACCCGACCATGGATCAAGTTGCGGCAACCCCCGGTAACGAGATCGAAAAAGAATCTTTCACGGGGACCCGCCCATCCGATACCGCGCAAAATCAGGCTGATTTGAAAACCAGAATCATTCAGAGTATTAAAGATTTGCCCCCGATGCCCCGGGTTGTGATTGAAATTCAGAACTTGATATCGGATCTCAATTCAGACATTACACAGCTAACCGCCATTATCGAAACCGATCAGGCCATTGCTGCAAAGGTTCTCAAAATAGCCAATTCGGCTTACTACGGGATGAGCGGCAAAATTTCAACCATCCACCAGGCTTCAATTCTACTGGGATATCGGGTGCTGGGAGAAATCGTCACGATGGCGGGAGCCGTAGACATCCTGAGCGGAAGTATGCCGGGATACGGCTACGACTCGGAAGAATTATGGAGGCATTCACTTACGGTGGCTTTCAGCGCAAAATTGATTGCGGAGCTAAAACACAAAAATTTAATCCATCAGGCGCACACTGCCGGATTAATTCATGATGTGGGCAAAATCATACTTGATAAACATATCCTGGATCATATGGATTCCATATCTGTTTATATGGTGCAAGGGGAGAAATCTTTTCTCGAGGCCGAACGCCATATTTTCGGATTCGACCATGCCGAAATAGCATCTGAGGTATGCCGCACCTGGAAGATACCCGACAAGATCAGCCTGGCAATTGGGTCCCATCACCAGCCTTCGCTTTCCAACGGTGATGAACTTTCCTATATCGTTCATGTGGCGGATTACATTGCCACGATGGGCGGCATCGGCTACGACGATGACGATGCTCTGCGTGAGCCTGAAACCGGCGCCATGAGTTTTTTGAATTTAAAGCAAACCGACCTCAGCGCGATAATGGTCATGGCCCTCGAAGCTGCGAGCAACTTTTAGCCGTTTTACTCCCGTTTTCATCTTGTCGCAGAATAACCGATGCTGCGGGCCAGATCATATACAACCCTACGGCATCTGCCCAATCAAAAAATTCGCCCCACTTAGTGTCTATTTATCGAAATCACATCATGTTTGCACAGGATTTGAGACAAAGGGTGACAAATTTAATAGATCCGCCGGAGGCGAACCATAAATCTTCAATCTTCAATCTTCAATTCCGGCTTTGCCGGGTTGGGTGTATCGAAGTCATACCTGCGGCTCCGGATCTTCACTAATTGATTTTACCGCTGATGAGCTGACACACTTTACTCTCGGGCGCTGCGATGAGAATAATTGCCAGCGCCAACACCGGCAGCGCGAATAAAACTCCAACTATCGGGATTACCATGAATCCCGCAAATGATATTAGCAGTGCAAAAGGGAGCATTATGAATCCAACTGTTCTCATGGATATCTTTTCGCGTTTGCAATCTGTCCTGTCCATTCTGATCTCCTATACTTTCATAAATCATCAGCGTATTTTTCGGCTGATATCGTTTTTTTTCAATTCAAACACTAATTGCCAATTTCGAGCGATGCTTCGCTCTGGGACCCGCCCCGGTCAGTTGAAGTATGCCCCGGTATTCCCCGCCCGGGATTTGCGGTTAATCCTATGCAAGCCGAAGAACGGCCTGTCGTTTTTCATATTAATATTGCAATGATCCCAGAATACGCAATGTTCTTTTTTCGATAGCAGATTAGTAGGTATCTGCCATCATTACAAAATGCGTGTTGATTTTTAGAGATAAAATGCTATCGTTGCTCGAAAGTCGCACCGACTGGCCCCCAGCAATGATTAAGCGCAAGCGATTGTAGATTGCCCAAACGAATTTTACCAACAACGGTTATGCCCGCAACTTAATGGCAACACTGAAAACATGACCTCAGCAACCAAACCCGACCATATTGTCATCGGAGCCCAGAGCAACGATCATTCGGCGCATCTGGCCGGCATCTCTTCCAAGCGATTTTTCACCGATGCCGCGGCCTTCGCCCGGGTGCAGCTGCTTGTGAGTGAATACTACCGGGTCGATACGCCGATTAATTTCTGGGATGTATACAATGTCGAAGCCGAGGCCCTGGGGCAGAAAATCGTGTACCACCCCGGAGGAATTCCCGACGCCGACCGCACCCGGCCCCTGATCGCATCTCCGGCGGATCTGGATCATCTCAGGCCGCCCGACCCCTATAAGGCCGGCCGCATGCCCTGGGTTCTGAAGGTCAATAAGCATTACCGGGATATGACCGGCAACCTCGAGCGTGCTTTCTTCACAGCCCCCTTCAGCCTGGCGGCTAATATCAGGGGCTACGAAAATCTGGTGGCGGATATGTTCGAGCGGCCGGGTTTTGTGCATCGTCTGTTTAAATTTTTGTGTGACGAGGTTTTGATTCCACACCTTGAAGTGATGCGCAGCGATGTCGGTATGCCGGAGCTGATCCTGGACGGGCGGGATGCCTGGGCATCGCCGCCCATGATCACACTCGATATGATGGATGAATATGTGGTGGCCTATACCGAGCGACTGCGCGACCGGCTGGGCGACCGGGTTATTACCCGGGGCAACTGGGGCGATGCCAAAAGCCGCGATCCGGAGCGGTTTTTTGCACAAAAGCTTCAATGCTGTCCCGATTCGTTGAGCGTGCTGGATCCGGACCTGTATCAGGTCGGTCCCCAGCGGGTGAAAGAATTTGCCAACCAGAACGATGTTTCCGTGACGGCCGGTGTCGATGCCACGCTTCTCAAAGATGGGCCGGTCGAGGCCATTGTCGAGCGGATCAAAATCTATATCGACCGGCTGGCCCGGGACGGACGCTGCCTGATTCACCTCAACCAGATTCCGGCCGATACCCCGGCGGAACATATTCATGCAGCGGTGGCCGCCTGTCATACCTATGGCCGGCTTCCCATCGCCGGAAATCTGGATGATATTGAATTCGAAATTCCACAGCGGGAGAGCTTTGCGGAATTTATGCAGGAAAAGGGAGAGGTGTTATGATTTTGGATTTTGGATTGCGGATTTTGGATTTAATGAATTCTATCTGAGCAACTGCCTATCAAAACGTGCAAATCAGATAAAGACCTGAAAATAATTTAATATAAACATTTAATAAAACACATAATAATTAATCCGCCGGCGCAGAGGTGCGGTGCCCCGTCTCAATTGAAAAAAACCGAGAATCCTGATAGGGGTATTTTGCAGGAAAGGATTAATTATTGGAGCAAATAAAATCATGATCATCAATCCCCGTATACGAAAAAATATATGTGTCAATGCCCACCCGGTGGGATGCGCGGCCCAGGTGAACAGCCAGATCGACTATGTCAAACAGCGCGGCAAAATTGAAGGTCCCCGCAAGGTGCTGGTCATCGGTGCTTCCAACGGCTACGGCCTGGCGGCCAGAATTGTATCGGCGTTTGCTTCGGACGCCGCCACGATCGGATTGGCCTTTGAAAAGCCCGCCGACAAGGGGAGAACTGCAACCGCCGGATGGTACAACAGCGAGGCCTTCGTTGAAAAAGCCCAGGCCGCGGGGCTGTCAGCCTGGAACGTCAATGGCGATGCATTTTCCGAGGCGACTAAATCAGAAACCCTGGCAATTATTAAAGCGCAACTGGGACAGATCGATTTGTTAATTTATAGCATCGCAGCACCCCGGCGAATCGATCCGGCTACCGGTGATATTTATTCTTCGGTTATCAAACCCATCGGCAATCCATTTACGGCCAAAACCGTCGATTTTTTAAGTGGTGTTGTCAGTGAGGTTACTGCCGAACCGGCCACCACGGAGCAAATATCCCATACCGTTAAAGTGATGGGCGGCGAAGATTGGATGCTTTGGATCGAACGCTTGTTGGCCGATAATCTGCTGAGCCGGGGGTTTCAGACGGTCGCGTTTTCTTACATCGGTTCGGAACAAACCCGTCCGCTGTACCGTGACGGCACCATCGGTGCTGCCAAAAAAGATCTGGAACGAAAGGCCGCTGAAATAAACAGCATGCTGGCCGCAATCGATGGCAATGCGCTGATCAGCGTCAACAAAGCCCTGATCACCCGTGCCAGTGCCGTTATACCGGCGGTCCCGCTGTATATCGCCCTCCTGTACCGGGTTATGAAGGCCAAAAAGCTGCATGAAGGCTGCATCCAGCAAATTGATCGCCTGTACCGGGATTTTTTATTCGGCAGGGAAAATCGGACGCTCGATGACCGCAGCCGGGTGCGCCTCGATGACTGGGAAATGAGACCCGATGTTCAGGACGAGGTCCGCAGTCTCTGGCAGCAGGTCGATCAGGAGAACCTTGGCGAACTGGCGGATATTAAAGGATTACGGGAGGAATTTCTCAGGCACCACGGCTTCGGCATGCCGGGGGTTGACTATTCGCAGGATGTGGAGCCGGATATGTACTGAGCTGATCCGGCAAAGCCGGAAATGAAGAATGAAAATTGAAGATTGAAGATTTGAGGTCCGCCTCGACTCGACTTCTGATCGACTGGCCCGGGCCCCCACCAAGTCGAGGAGAGCTCGTCGCAGGTCGGCGGGTCCATTATACGTGGCTTCTTTAGTTAAAAAATTTAAGATAGAGTATATTCAAATAGGTTCCTGACACACCTGACACCTGAAACCTCAATTAATTCGCCCGGGAATGGATCTGAGAAGTTTCTAATTCCCAAGTTACATTGAAAATTCCACATGTGGTATAATTCAAGTCGGATTAATTAGCGGTGCGTGATTTGAAGTAAACAGCGGCGGATCCTGCAGCAGTATCCGGCGAATGACCGGATGCCGCTTGAATTCTTTATCCAGAAATTGTCTGACCGATTTCCGGTCCCAGCCTTTAGGATGGCGAAATCCGGTGTATAGCGAGAGATCACCTTCATACAGCATATTGGTCTCGAGCTGCTGCGCCTGGCGGGCACAGCGTGGCAGATTGAAGATTGCAAGGTTCAGGAAATCGATTTCGTGGCCGTGTTTCACTGTAAAATCCAGGGTGACGCGGGCCTGGGTTAAGGTTTCCGACGGCGTTCCGAAAAGCAGGTAAACGTAGGCGGCAATGCCGACCTTTTTAAGATTTTGCAGCGCCCGGGAGGCCAGTGCCAAATCGATTCCTTTTTGCTCCCCATCCAACACGGATTGATCCCCGGATTCCAGACCGATTTTTAACATCCTACAACCGGATCGTTTCAGGGCTTTGCAATATTCCAAATCTGCCAAACTTTGGTTGATACGGGCAAATCCATACCATTCGACCCCTGGCGGCTGTCGGACCATGGCATTCATAAGAGCGGGGCTGATGGCATTGTCCAACAAATGGATCAAGGTTGGCGCGGTTTCCCGTATCAGCACCGCGAGATCCTCCATCACGCGGCTGATCGGTACGGCAACATAAGGGTTGCCTTCGGCCTTTTCAGGACAAAATGCACACCGGTTCCAGTAGCAGCCCGTCGATGCGCTGTAGGGCAGAATTAGACCGGGCGCCAGGTATTCGCTAAGGGGAAATAGCCCATAAGCGGGCCGGTGGGTTTGGGGGCGGGAAGCCTGTGCTTTGGGGATCCCGTGCAAGGCCAGCAGGGCCGCTTCCCCCGGCCCGGCCACCAGGTGATCTACCAGATCTTCAAACGGGTTTTGCCAGTCCGGCTGCTGCATCCAGGACGTGAGCAGGCCGCCGCCGAGAACCAGGGTCAATTCCGGCCACCGCTGCCGGATAAAGCCCAGCATGGCGAAGGTGGTCAGGGCCTGGCTCAAATAATTCATTGAGAAGCCAACAGACTCGGGTTGTTCCCGGTCAAACAGCGTCTTGAGACGGTCTTCGAAATATTCGTAAAAAGGGTTGCACTCCGGGTGACGGGCCGCCCGGCGCAGATCGGCGCTTCTGAGCGGAGACAGCGTGAGGTGCTGGTAGTTTGCCAGGCTCATCTGAACCGATTTTCCGCGGGCGGCTACTTCAGCCAGGTGGTTCACGTCCGAAACCGCCCGGCGATAGCGATCATGCGTCCGGTAGATCGAGGGATTGCGCAGTGCTGCCAGGTGCTCATACCGGTTGCGAAAAGCCCGCACGGTCCAGCGGTCGGTCGCCGTCGCCGGCCCCAGAATCAGGCTTAACAATCCTTCGAGATTGGCGTCCAAAACCGTGTGTTTGATACCGTGGTGCGCGAGTGCCCCGGCTAGTTTTGCAATGCCGCCGGGCGGCTCACAGGGCTTGGCCACCGGCGGATGGATTAGGATCATAAATGACAGGTTCCGGGTTCAAGGTTCAGGGTTCAGGGTTCAGGATTCAAAGGTTCAAGGTTCAAAGGTTCAAGGTTCAAGGTTCAAAGGTTCAAGGTTCAAAGGTTCAAGGTTCAAGGTTTAAAGGTTGAGAGAAATACTGATATACATTGCTAAACTCTGTAACTTGCTATTGACAGATAACTGAAAAAAATCATTATCACGAAAACACGAAATTTATAAAGCTCGAAATACTAAACACCAAATACTAAACACCAAACACTAAATACCAAATACCAAATACCAAATACCGAATACCGAATACCCAGTACCCAGTACCCAATACCCAGTACCCAGTACCCAATACCCAGTACCCAATACCCAGTACCCAGTACCTAGTACCCAATACCTACTACCCAATCCCCAATACCAATAACTATTAACAAATAACCAATAACTTTTTTTTCCGCTGCCTTGACAATCGGCAAAGCGCTTATATATTTAACCTAATGGTTAATTAAATAAAAGGTTAACTATCGATTATGAAAGATCTCACCCCAATTTTTGCTGCTTTGGCCGACCCGACCCGCCGGGCAATTCTCGAAAGACTGGCCTCGGGGGAAGCCTCAGCCGGACAATTGGCCGAACCTTTCGGAATCTCCAAGCCGGCCATCAGCAAGCATTTGAAGGTGTTGGAAAAGGCAAACTTGATTGTTCGTAAGAAAGATGCACAATGGCACCGTTTTCAGCTGCAGTCTGATTCCCTTAAACTGGCATCGGACTGGATCGCCCGCTACCGGCAGTTCTGGGAGGATCAATTCGATGCCTTGGCGGAATATTTAAACAAAACCAAATGAAGGAGACATACCATGAGCTTACCAGCTACCGATATTCAAAGTTATACCCTGTCACTGACCCGTGATTTCAATGCACCCCGTGAAAAAGTATTTCAAGCCTGGACCGATCCTGAGATATTGATGAAATGGTTTGGGCCCAAAGGAGTTATAACTGAATCGGCCAGGATCGATTTGAGAGTCGGGGGCAAGTACCAGTACGAGTTGAAGCTGCCCGACGGGCAAATCGCCACCCATCAAGGCGAATATCGCGAAATTGATCCGCCGAGCAAATTGGTTTTTACCGGAATATTGGATGGTCAGGGTTGTGAGGGCAGTGCCGGTGTATACGCTGAAACCGTGATCACCCTTGAATTTGAAGAAGTGGGATCCGCCACACGGCTGACCCTGACCCATGATTTCCTGCCGACCGAGGCGTCCAAAGAAAGCCACACCTTCGGCTGGAACGGATCATTCGAACGTCTGGCAGAAGTGCTGGATTGATGTCCCGCAGGTTCGGCTAACGATCTTTTTAAATGCTTCATTTTTAATGCAATCACGGAAATATGGAATGTTGGAATGATGGAATCTTGGGTTATTTGAAAGGATAGCGCTATCTGCAGTTTAGCATGCCGTTTTCGGCGGGCCACTAAACCAACAAAGCAATATCCCCAAACCCATTATTCCAATCTTCCACCATTCCAACATTCCAGTAGTTACACCGCTACCCCATATTCTTTCTCCACAAACTCCAAATTACCCAGGGCATTTTCATATTTGACCTTGCCGTAATTGTAGTAGTCGAATTCTATTTTTGAAATATTGAGCTGAATCAGACTCCACAAAAACCAGTAGATATCGGGAAAAGGTTTGAAAAGATCGATCAAGAACAGGGTCCGCTCATAGCTGTCGCCTTCACAGTATTCGGCCACAATATTTTTCTCCGCATCCCGCGGTACCAGAATCTCCTGGAACATGTCCGCGATGTCGTAGTATTTGGGCGCCATTCCGCCGTATTCCCAGTCGATGATATACATGGGTTCAGCGTACCGGTCCCGGGCATCCTCATTGATCAGGATAAAATTATCCGCCAGCAGATCGTTGTGGCCGGGGGAATACTCGCTTTCCGGCAGGTTGATGATGCTGGATAGCTTGATCAGGCGCTGGATGGTGCCGGCTATATCGAATTCCGGATACTCCGCCTCGAGTCCTTTTAATATGGCCGACATTTTCATCACTTCGACCAGCGGGTTGAAGATTTTTTTCAGTTGCGCACGACTGTCATGAATTTTTCGAATCGGCGCCACGATCTTGGAATGCAGCGATGAGTCCAGAAAGTGGTCATTGGTGAGCACGATGGAGTCTCCGATAAATTCCACAATGGTCACTCCGATTTCCGGCATATATTTAATCAGGTTGGAGGCCACTCCGACTTTGGACATTTCCTGAATCGTATGGGCCTCGTAGTCCCGGTTGATGAACAGGTCGGTTTTATCGCCGTAAATCCGGACCGTGTAGTCTCCTTTTTCTGACCGAACCCGATACAACTTGTTCGTGATGCCGCCTTTCAGCTCAATGATTTCGATGTCGAGACCTTTCCATTCCGGCAATAGTTGCTGGCAGACCTCAGTGGTAAATTCCTGGTCCAATAGGCGCGTTGCGTCGCTCATGTTCGTTCCCTTTCGTTCAGTTTAAAACGGTTGACCCTATTGAGCGTAAACCGGCAGACAGGGTATACTCGTCGGGAGGTTATTGTCCGTCGATTGTCAATATTGTTGGATTAACCGAATCAGATATAACGAGGGCCTATATGGAGTCAATCCCTTTTTTTATGCGATGTAAAATCCCCCAAAAACCATAATCTGATTCCGAATCAGTAAATAAATTTCTTGACAAAAGTTAAATATTTAGTCAGAAAATAATGACCCTGATCCGAGCTTGATCTAGCTTTGCCGGAGCTTAAGAAATAGGGCTTTTTTTATTCTAATAATTGTATAGACAGGTAGTCTGATTTGCATCGCAGCCGAGAAATGCCGACACTGTGGTGCATTAATTCCTTGACGATGAACCGTCAACTTGACATTTTAAAAGTTTGCAATTTATTTGCAGCCGGACAAGTTGATTTGAACGTTCGTCAACCACAACACCATGAAAGGAGCCATGCTAAATGAAAAGACGCGATTTTATTAAAAAAGCAGGTATCGGAGCAGCTGCCGTAGCAGCCACCGCGGTCAATGCCCCCTTTGTGAAAGCCCAAAAAAAAACGACCATCAGGTGGAGAATGCAAACCTATGCCGGCGCAGCTCTGTCTGCCCATGTCTGCAAGCCGGCTATCGATGCGTTTAACAAGGTTGCCAATGGCGAGATGGTGATCGAACTTTACAATGCTGATCAGCTTGTGCCCACCGGTGAGCTGTTTAGAGCCATGCAGAAAGGGACCATCGACGCCGTCCAGAGCGATGACGATTCCATCGCCGCGCCGGTCGATGTTTCCGTATTTGGGGCATACTTTCCCTTTGCCTCCCGGTACTCGCTGGATGTTCCGGCCCTGTTTCACTGGTATGGACTGAACGAGATCTGGGATGAAGCCTTCGCCGAGGTTAAAGGCGTCAAATGGCTGAGTGTCGGCGCCTGGGATCCGTGCAACTTCGCGACCACCAAGCCGATCCGAAAACTGGCAGATCTCAAGGGGCTGAGAATGTTCATGTTCCCCACCGGCGGTCGTTTCATGCAGCAATTCGGCGTCATCCCGGTCGCCCTGCCCTGGGAAGACATCGAGATGGCCGTACAAACCGGTGAGCTGGACGGTGTAGCCTGGTCCGGCATTACCGAGGACTATACCGTCGGTTGGGCCGATGTCACCAATTATTACCTGACCAATCCTATTTCCGGTGCCTGGGCCGGTTCGTATTATGCCAACGAGGATTCCTGGAACGCCTTGCCGGAGCACCTCAAAACCCTGTTCCATCTGCAAATCGACAGCTCGCACTACTACCGCCAACACTGGTACTGGTGGGGTGAAGCGCACTACCGCACCAAGGGCGGGAAGCTGAAACTGACGTCGATTCCCAGCGAAGAGTGGAAGCAGGTGGAAGATGCCGCGCTTAAATTCTGGGACGAGACGGCCAAAAAGAGCCCCAGAAGTGCCAAGGTCGTAAAGATACTCAAGGACTACGCCCAAACCATGCGTGATGCCGGTCCTCCCTACCGGTACTAATATAGGGTCGCCAAGCATGTACCGAGACCGTCCCCGGCTTCAAAATTTAGCGAGGCGGGGAGGGTCTCTAAAATAGAGAATAAATACTTTGATGAGCGGTTTATTAGCTGAAGATGAGCCAGATTATTGATGCATCATCCCGCCAAGTGGGGGAATATGCCAAGGATTCGGTGCATTTCGGGTGATAAATCGCTCAATTTCATTTCGGGTCAAGGCATTGTGCTTTTACCGGGATTCCAGTTTGAAAAAGTAGCCTGAAGGAAAGGGGCAAAGATGCCTAACGCAGTAGTAAAATTCGTGAGGGCCGTTGATGCAATCAACAAAGTGGTCGGCACGTTCGCCATGTATCTTGTCTTCATGATGATCGCAATTCTGCTTTACGAACCTCTAGCCAGAAACCTGTTTGGCAAGTCAAGCATCTGGGCGGTCGAAATGGCCCAGTTCACCATGGCGGCATACTACCTGCTTGGCGGCGGGTTCTCCATGATGCTTAAAGGGCATGTCAGAATGGATCTGCTCTATGGGAGATGGTCGGAAAAGAAAAAGGCCACCTATGACGTTTTTACTGATCTTTTTCTGATTTTTTACCTGATATTTTTGCTATACGGCGCCTATTCCAGCATTGAATATGCCGTCATGTACGGGCAAAGAAACCGATCCGCCTGGGCACCCTATATGGCCCCGATCAAGATTATCATGGGAACCGGCGTCCTGCTGATGCTGTTGCAGGCCATCGCGACATTTTTCAAGGACCTGGCCAAAGCACGCGGGAGGGAGATTTAGACATGAGCTACGAAATGATTGCGATCCTGATATTCTCCTCCATGATGCTGATGCTGCTGACCGGGCAGCGGGTCTTCGGGGCCATCGGTGGTGTTGCCACCCTTTTCGCGTTGTTGCTGTGGGGCAAAGGCGCAGCTGAAATGCCCTTCAACGCGGCTTTTGGTTTACTGAACTGGTACCCGCTGCTAACCCTGCCGCTGTTCATCTACATGGGCTATATGTTTTCGGAATCCGGCATCGCCAGCGACCTGTATCGGATGTTTCATGTTTGGATGGGATCTATCAGCGGTGGTCTGGCCATCGGCACCATGGGATTGATGGTCGCGGTATCCGCCATGAACGGTTTGAGTGTGGCCGGCATGGCCATCGGCGCCAGCCTCGCCCTGCCGGAAATGCTCAAGCGCAATTACGATAAGGTCATGGTCACCGGGGTTATTCAGGCGGGCAGTTCTTTAGGCATTATGGTCCCGCCCAGCGTGGTGCTTGTCCTTTATGGCATGATTGCCCGGCAGCCGGTCGGTCAATTGTGGCTGGCCGGCGTCTTTCCCGGGTTCCTCTTGGCCGGCCTGTTTATGGCCTATATTTATCTGCGCTGCCGGCTTCAACCCCACCTGGGTCCGACATTGACAAAAGAAGAACTGGAGGAAATCACTTGGAGCCAGAAGTTGCGGCTTCTCAGAGCCGGGATCATTCCCCTGGTCATCATTTTTTCCATGACCGGGCTGTTTCTGATGGGAATCACCAGCCTGGTGCAATGCTCTGCCGCCGGCGCCACGGCCACCACCATCGCTGCGCTTGCCAAAGGACGGTTGAACAAGAAGGTACTTGATGAAACCTTGAAGAACACATTGAGCGTCAGCTGTATGTTCATGTGGGTCATCCTGGCGGCGCTATGCTTCGGTGCCGTTTTTGACGGCCTGGGAGCCGTACACGCGATCAAATCCCTGTTTATCGAAAGATGGGGGCTCAGCCCGTTTGGCGTACTGGTGATGATGCAGCTGTCCTACATCCTGATGGGGATGTTCTTAGACGATACGGCCATGCTGATCATCGTCGCACCCCTCTATGTCCCCCTGGTAATCAGTCTGGGGTTTAATCCGGTCTGGTACGGTGTTTTGTATACCATCACCTGCCAGATCGCCTACATGACGCCGCCTTTCGGTTACAACTTATTCTTGATGAAGGCCATGGCGCCCGATGAGGTTTCGCTGGCGGATATCTATCGATCCATTATCCCCTTTGTGCTGGTGATGATGGTCGGACTGATTATCGTTATGCTGTTTCCCGGGATTGCCCTGTGGCTGCCCGATTTGTATTTCGGGCGATAAGACCCTTTAGATAATTTAGGACGCAGATATTCGCAGATGCACGCAGATTTTAAAACCAACTAACGCTATCGCCTTCGGCCAAAAAAAACGAATTGCATTCGCAGACGTTGCTGCATTGCTTCTTCCGCCGCCAGGCGCACCTGAAATAATTTATCCGTGAAAATCTGTGAAGATCTGCGTCCCATCACTTTAAGTCTTAGATCATTTTAGATCATCTTTCCGGATTAGGAGATTTCAATGGACCTGCCGAAAGTTCAGATCAAAAAAATCCTGTACGCCACCGACTTGTCGGAAAACGCCGTGCACGCCTTCGCCCATGCGGTCAGCCTGGCCAACCTGTATGGCGCCGGCATTACGATCCTGCATGTGCTGGCTGAATATCCCGGTGAAGAGTTTGTGACGAATATGATCAGCAGCGATACCTGGGAGGAAATTAAAGGCCGGCATTATGCCAAAGCCCGGGAGCAGTTGATCGGCAAGCGACGGGGCAGTGCCGCGTTGAAAGAAGCCCTCGAAGTATTTTCCGAGGAGGCCAAGGCCGACGGACCGGAACAGGGCTTTGTTACGGACGAAATATTGATGGAGAGCGGTGCTCCGGCCGAAGTTATCGTTGAGACAGCCAAAAAACGGAATTGTGATCTCATCGTCATGGGCACCCATGGCATCGGCGCTCTGGCCGATGCCCTGATCGGCAGCACAGCCAAGTGGGTGGTTCGGCATTCCACGATTCCGGTGTTGGTCATCCGATTACCCAAATCATAAGCCGCGCTTTAAACGCCATTAACAGTGCTCAGAATATCGCATGACGATAATCATTAAACCCTAACCCGGATAAACCGGAAATACGAAACTCGAAACTCGAAATACGAAACAAATCCGAAATTCCAAAATCCAAATGTCTCAAACAAAATTACCGACGTGACAAAGTTGAATTCAATTCAAATTTCTGTAGATGTGATTAATCATTGGAGGCTGTAATCCGGTACACACTGGATTCCCTTATTCATGGTTCATTTTGGTAGAATCTAAGGGTTGCCGATCTCAAATGATTTGTCCTCTGATTTTGTTAAACCTTCCGATATCTCAGTGCACGCTTAAATCCAATTAATGGATGAAAGTTATATCCGCGTAACCATGTCATGCTTGACATGGTTTTTTTTCTTACGTTATATTTCTTACGTATGAAAATGGAGGCAACCATGGATAAAATAATGTCAACCCGAATGGATGAAGCTGTGATTCGGCATATCGGCATGTTAGCTAAAAAGCTGGGTACGTCCAAGAAGGCTGTTCTTGAAAATGCCGTTCGATGCTATGCTGAAAAGATCGAAGCGGAACAGGGCTTTGATGTTTTGACCCAAACCTTTGGCAGCTGGCAGCGAGACGAATCGGCTGCTGAAACCGTGCAGACCGTCAAAGATACAATGCGCAAATCACAGGAAAGATACAAGAGATGAGGCATATATTGATTCCGATGTGCTCATTTGGCATTTGCGCGGTGAAAAAAAGGCCCTCGACTTACTCAAAAAACTGCGGGATAATAATGAGCTTGACCTGTGGATTGGCGCTATGCAGCGGGCCGAGGTGGTCTTCTTCATGCGGCCGGCTGAGGAGTCAGCCACACTTTTATTTCTAGCACAGTTTCAAACGGCACCGATAGATCAGCAAATCATCGACAAGGCAGGTGAATTATATCGCCAATGGAATCCTCGCATAGGAACTGACGTCAACAATGCAATTCTCGCAGCAACCGTCCTACAAACAGGTGGTAGAATATATACATTGAATTACAAACATTATCCGATGCCCGACATCGCCGTTAAGCAGGTGTGGAGAACCTAACACTTGACAAACCGCCTGTTTCCCATTAGATTCTAAACAAAATCCGCTCTTTCACATACCCCATTCAAACAACAGATTCCGAATCCGATTTAAATTGATATTTGGATTTTGTGATTTGGAATTTCCCACCCGTGGGCTTTGGGGGCGAAACGGCTTCGACGGGGACAAAGAAGCTCCGGCTGCATACCGAGCTCCTGTCAGCTCGTTAAAACGATGGGACCTTAAACATAATCGCAGATGATTATGAATATGCTCTGGCTGCATAAATAGCCAGTGTCCTGTCAGGTTAATCCTGCGGACCTGATAAGGGCATCGACTAGCGGGATAGTCGCTTCCGGCTGCCTGTGACGGAAACGGCGAAACTTTAGCAGGCTAGCCCTTCAGGAATCCTGCCTGAAGGAGTCTTGCGGGGCGAAATTTAAAGTTCAGGATAAGTATGTAGACGCCCGAGTGGAATGTTTTCGGACGCGGGTTCGACTCCCGCCGCCTCCACCAGCCTTCGCTTGGAACGTAGTGTAAAGCGAAGGCTGCCGCGACGTAGCTCGCAGAGCGAAGGCGGGCCATTTGTTTCAGAACTGGAATATGTTCCAAGCTACGGCTCGGCACGCCAGCCAAACTACCGCTTGGAACGTAGTGTAAAGCGAAGGCTGCCGCGACGACTTGTCGCGCCGAAGTGAAACGAAGTCGGAAGCTCGCAGAGCGAAGGCGGGCCATTTGTTTCAGAACTGGAATATGTTCCAAGCTACGGCTCGGCACGCCAGCCAAACTACCGCTTGGAATGTAGTGTAAAGCGAAGGCTGCCGCGACCTAGCTCGTCAGAGCGACGGCGGGCTACCTAGTTTCAAGTCCAGATAGTGTTCCAAACTACGGCTCGGCACGCCAGCCAAACCATTGCTTGGAACGTAGTGGAAAGCGAAGGTTGGCGCGACGATTTGTCGCGCCGAAGTGAAACGAGGTCGGAAACTCGTCAGAGCGAAGGCGGCTTTTCTCACCAAAACCTGAAAAAGTTCCAAGCTACGGCTCGGCGCAACCTGTCGCGTCGTAGTCGATAAACGAAGACGAACCATCCTATTTGATTTTGCCTTTCTTCTGAAGTATTAAACCAGCATGGAAAAATCTGTCTTTTATTGCGTCTATTGGTATCAAAGGTTTTTATATGTTGCCGCTTCCGTTGATATGGAGTAATCTGCTATTCAAATGTCAGGCTCTCAACAATCGATGCAATTTTTTCTGGGTTTCGTCCGGTATTGATAACAAGATAAACACATTTTTTATCTCTGTATGAAGATACGACCAGCGATGTCAATTTAATATAATCGTAATATGTCCATTTGATATCTGTCCTATATGCGCGTGAGCCACAATTCAAAGTTATTTCCTTATTGGCTATAACCTCAGCATCGGAACCTATGCCTTGAAGATATTCCATATACCATTTTGGTCCAAAATCCTCTAATTTGATCTTATCTGGAATGGCAATTACAGATGCTTCAAACTTTGCCTCGCTTGGTGTTTTCATTCTCATGATCTGCCATTTTGAAGTGGTACTAAGTTTTTTACTTCCAACAGGATACTCAAACCTAAATTTTGGAGATTTAGCTCGCCGAAATATACCGGCCTTTGCCATACCCTCTTCTCTGGAGAACCAGACAAAACTATCTGAAAAAGAAGTGGACACGCTTTTTACCAATTGATCAAGTCTTTCGGCTTCTATCGTATTTCCTGGCAACGACTCAGAAGATACAACCGCAGGAAATATATATTTCTTCGCTAATTCAAGCGGAAGAGAAGTTTTCCCGACGGGTAAGTCACCGGTAAATACCACAACCATATTCATCTCCGTTGCCACCATAATATACTGACCCCTGGAGCCGATAGCAGAATAATTGCCGTCATCATCCACCCACCATTGATACCCGTATTGCTGAGCTGGTTTAGCTTCAATATGTCCACGTGTTGATTTTTCTACCCAAGAACTCGATACAAGTTGCTTCTTCTCCCACCTTCCCTTATTGAGGTAAAGCCATCCAATTTTGGCCATGTCATGGGGTTTTAACCACATCCGACCATATCCAACATCAATACCCTGCGGGCTTTTTTCCCAATCAATTTCTGAAATACCAAGGGGAGTGAATAGATTCTTTTCAGCAAATTCTCTGGTTTTCATTTTCGTTGTAGTGTTGATGATTACCGATAAAAGGTGTGATAAGCCGTTGCAGTACTCGTATTTACTACCTGGAGGACGGACCATCGGTAGATTAAGGACATGTTGCCCCCAATCACCGCTGCGCCTCATTTCGAATAATCCTTTCCAATTGTAATGATGAGAGTCCCTGCAATCTAAACCAGAGGCCATAATCAACAAGTGCTCAAGTGTAATTGACCTTTTATCGTCACCTAAGCTATCAATTATATTATGCGGGAATAATTCAACAATAGGTTGATCGACACTTTTTATATACCCTCTATCAATCGCTATGCCTATCAGGATCGACATAATGCTCTTTGTACAGGAACGAATGATGTGCCTCTGGCCTTTTGAAAATGGGTAAAAGTAGGCATCAAGAACCATGTAACCATTGCGGATTATCGATATGCCATCTATGTTGTAACCTTTTATTTTTATCTCTTCAATCATATTGGCAAGCACTTGAGATTGCATGCCCTGTTCCTCAGGAGTGGAGGTCTGCCACCCATTTACGGGGTAAGTATTAACGGCTGCGGGCGAGAGTGAATAGGAAAATGTAGTAATCAAAAAAGCAAGAAGGGTGTAAAATAAAATGTACCATTTATCTTGAATCAAATTCATGGTTCCCCCTTGGGCAAATATCAGACGATCGCAAATACATGGAGATTATCCAAACTTTTCTCAAAGTACAGATATCATAGTTGGTGTTTGTCAAGTCAAGTAAATCTTGTTTAGACAAAAAATAGGCGAGGGAAATCAAAACTCCATGAAAATTGTGAAGAAATGCTGAATGACGCCCTCCAACGTTTATAACTATCTGAAAAATAGAGAAATTAAAACCACGCCAAATACCTGATAGTCAATGAGTGTTGATGTTAAATGTTGATCACATGTTGATCAGGTATTGATTAGTCTGGCAACATTCTTTAGTGCGCATATTGACAATTTTACCCGCTTATCGGATTCCTCCATAATAAAAGAACAAAGATCGAAATGCTGTTATCCCGTTTAAGTGTCCATCTACGAAGATTAATTTACAATTATCAAAATTAAGATTTAATTGACTTGGCAAACCCCTCTCATGATATCTGAATTTGCCCAGCGTTAGAATATCATTTACAATTCGCAAATTTGGCTATTTCTGATATTACATAATAATATCCAAAATTTTGATTGGTGTATCAATCTATGTATGCAAAGCCATTTTCTGCAATTTTAAATCAAGTCTGAGGACTCATAGGTGGCCAGTATGAATCCATATGCTCTCCCAAATATTATTGCTTTTGCACTCCTGCTGGTGTTGAGCTTGGCCGTGGTTTTTCAGAATCCACGGGATAAAAGCAATCGACTTTTGTTCGCACTCTGTTTGAATTTGGCATTATCAGTCGGAGCAGCCGGCCTGCTGCATTTGTCGGAGAGTGAATCGCAAGCCAATTTCTGGAACAAGTGGCCCTATATCCTGTATACTCCAAGCTTTATTTTGACAATCGAATATGCGCTTCAAATTTCCGGACGCATCCAAAGATTAAAAGAAACCCTGATTGGGGTGCCGATTGCTGTTCACAGGTGGATCATCTATGGTTCTGTGCCCTGCTGGATGCTCATTTTAATATTTACCAATTTGATCCTCTCCCCTGCTAAGTTTTACACCCCTACAGGATGGGAACACGGTTACGGCCCTCTATTCGCAGTAGTGCCGGTTTATGTGATGTATCTATTGTTATGCCATTGCTTCATTCTTTATCGTGGAATTAAAACAGCCTCAAATTTCATAGAAAAAAAGCCAGAATCATAACCTTTTTAGCTTTAATCGGACGTGATGTTTTTGGATTTCTTGTGGGGGTCATTTTTCCCTTTCTGGGTTTGCAATCCCACGCCTTTGGTGGCCTGGCACCGATTCTCATGTGCTTTTTATTGACCTACGGTTTGTTGAGAATGCAATGGGAAACCATACAGGATCTTAAAAATGGACTGGAAGAAAAGGTTGTATCGCGCACGAGAGAATTACAAGAAGCTCTGATAGAGCGGAATCAGGCGTTTGACCACCTCAATCAAGAATTGGCCGAGGCGGCTGAATATGTGAAAAGTATATTGCCTCAGCTCATATCTCATGGAGAAATCCGGATTAATTGGAAATTCATTCCTTCAACCTCATTGGGCGGCGACGCTTTCGGTTACTATTGGCTGGATGAAGACCACTTCGTGATATCTCTGATTGATGTCAGCGGACACGGCGTTGGGGCGGCTTTGCTTTCGGTTTCCGTGATGAATGCGTTACGTTCCCAGTCATTACCAGATACGGATTTCAAAGATCCTGAACAGGTATTGGCATCACTGAATATGGCCTTCCCGGGCGAAGAGCATAATGATATGTTTTTTACCATCTGGTATGGTGTCTATAAAAAGAGCACCCGCGAACTGACTTATGCCAGCGGTGGTCATCCACCGGCACTTCTAATAGGCGATACCGCTTTAGACGGTTCCACGGCGACGCAACTAAGGACACCCAATAATGTGATTGGTGCTATGCCGGATGTAATTTATAGGAAAAGCAAACATCTCGTTGGTGAACAAAACACCTTATTTATTTTTTCAGATGGGGTTTATGAGGTAGAAAAACCGGATGGCTCGATGTGGCAATTCGAGGAATTTGCTGATTTTATGAAAAAAATCAAGACGGATAACCCATCAAAGCTGGACTATCTTTACAGGCATGTCAAAATGATCGGAAAACTGGACAACTTTGAAGATGACTTTACCATTGTGGAAGTGGCTTTCGAATAGAGCATTGTGACTAAAATGGTTAACTATCTGAAAAAGAGAGAAATTGACACTACACCAAACCTCTGATATTCATTGGGTGCTGATGTCAAATGTTGATCACGTAAAAAACAACTATTTGATATTATTGTGTTTTTAAACACCTGCCGCCGATTCGACTCCCGCCGCCTCCATTCAAAAAGCCTTTTGTAAAACAAAAGGCTTTTTGAATGTCCTGAGCTTGCCGAAGGGCAAAAAGGTGTCCTGAGCTTGCTTGTGGTGAGCTTGCCGAATCCGCCAGTGGTGAGCCTGCTTGTAGTGAGCTTGCCGAATCTGCCGAATCCACCGAAGAGTACCATTTAATGAAAACCCTCCAATAATCCATATAGAAAAAAACCCAGAGCATGACACAAGCCTGCTACTGCTACATCCTAAAAATGCTCCGACGGATCATAATATGTCGGTTCAGCCGCCAATCTCAAAGACCGCTTAATTAGACACAACCAGGGAAGAGGCCCCACATATACCGCTAAAAGACGACCGGTCCAGCTAGTCTATCATGAAAATTTTGTTAGTTAATTCAATCTCATTTATTGTGCAAGCTCCCACTGATAAAAAACTACATATTCTCCACCGTGATCTCTAAATCTCAAATATTTCCGTCCAGTCACTTCAGATCCATAAAAATTAGCTGTTGCTGACGACAAACCAATTGCAGCTAAACGCGGCTGAAAAATATCGTCTTCCATTATTTCGACAAGCCATCCAATTATCGCCCCTATAATAAATCCTAAAACAGCGCCAATCAATCCACCAATTGGTCCACCAAAACTTCCTAATTCTGCACCAACTAAAGCACCAGCGGCAGCACAAATCTCTTTCACGTACGGCTCTATTGCTTCGTATAAGTCCCAAAGGAATTGACCAAAGCCACCCTCGTCGGCTTCCGCAAGGCAAACATATACAGCGTAGCCCTTTGGGAAAGTGTCCGGTCCTCCAATAATTGGAAATTCTTGTAGGCATTTGTCGGGATAATTTTTTCTCCTCTTATTTGGGTCGGATTCATTAAAATCCATAACTTTAAACCCTCTTATTCTTTTTCTATTTTCCTCAGCGTCCACTGTAATAGCACCAAGCTTTATTTCATCATGACCGCCTTCTGGATTAGTCTCGTCTACGCAATAGACATCGCGTAACATAAATCGAAGTTTAGAGTATACAACATCATTATCGCTTTCAAATGTCTCTTGATGGGCTTGAATAATAGAAGCTGCATTACTGTAATCCGGCGCAAGACCGAAAATCTGCTTTGTGAAATCGTAGCTTCTTGCAAAATTCATTTTCTCTTCCCGATCTCTTGAGTCAATCTTAGCAATAATAGATTTACGACTCCTCAGATCGATGTTATTGATAGTTACATAGTTTTTTAAATTTGGAGTCAGAACTTGACGGTTTGTTGCTGGAATCGACATTTTTGGAGCGCAAGCAATAATGAATGCTTCATATTTTCTGAATTTGGTTTTACTGCCGCTCAGCCAATGGTCTCAGCTGGTTGGCAAGCCGTATTCTGACCCA